>Ga0247807_10001681_pt1 | contig 12762 bp, 8 predicted proteins | sample UWRJL074202C1_FD_179931 | JGI IMG/M metagenome (GOLD analysis project Ga0247807, IMG submission 179931) | Plant litter microbial communities from Arlington Agricultural Research Station in Wisconsin, United States - UWRJ-L074-202C-1 | ecosystem: Environmental > Terrestrial > Plant litter >...
GACTTCGACAAGCTAACTTGATCTGCCTCTGTTCCAAATAATTCGATCACAGGGATGGGATGAGCGAAATATGGGAGTGAAATTGAGTTGTACTTTCCCTGGCACACAATTCCTCCTTGGGCATAGTAAGCATATGCGGGGAAAGTTGACTTGCCTTCTCTCATCCACCTAAGCATTTCGATCAATTTATCATTTGGCCGATCAAGATCAAATTCAATGTATCTTGGGCCTGCATCCCCGACCAGATGCGTGATGGCCTCGAGAAAACAGTGAATTGCTCCGATGCAAGTTTGCGCATTCAAACCCTCAAAGGTTCGCCAGGGGGTAGCCCAGAAACCTGGAATTATATCCGACTGCGATAGCCAGAACCAGTTGATATCTCCTTTTTGATTGTCGGTTTCGTAACGTTTATTAAGTCGCTCGTTCCTTTCGGCGTCACGGTGCTTCCGTGCTTCGACTTCTTTCTTTTGCTCTCTATGAGTTTGTCTGCCTGTACTGGGTTTCTGTATTGAGGCGTCTGATCGATTGCTGCGTTCTTGGCCCCTTGGCTTGCTGCGATCTCGTCCTTTTGAGGGACCAGCGAAGAAATCAAGTAGATGTGACCTTTTATGCTGCTTTACTGGGGGGCTCTTGACGGATTCCTTGCTCATAGCTGTATCGTCACCACCCTCCACTCTCAGATCTGAATTAAGATTGGCAATAGCGTCATCTCGTTGAGAAAATTCCTCATTTCGGGTTTCTCCAGCGACTTGTTCCACTGGCACAGGTTGCTCTCGTACAGTTAACATAGTATTCTGTCTCACTACCAGGGCCCCATTCGGGTTTGGAAGCTCCTCTTCCATAACCACGATCTCCGATTCGTTATCAGTATGTGCCAGTTCCAATTCTGGCAATTTTACGGGCTTTCCTTCAGCATTGAGTTTGCTTTCCGGAGTCTCCGTTATATTTACCCTTTCATTATGATTCTCTTCCTCAGTAGATGCCGTTTCCCAGTCATCATCTTCGGATTCTGGCTGGTGTAATCGCCTTCTTTGGCTTGCTTTTTGGCCTCCTCGCACCTCTCGTATACCTTGCCTTGGTCGTGTGTTGATATCAGTTTGAGGTGTTGCTTCTGAGACCTGCTTTCTCCCTTCCTCCACGACTATATCGTTAGGCTCAAATTCGTTCTGATTTGGGTTTGATCTGTTCTCGGCTGCATGCCTTTGCTCGCGAAGTTGGCGCGTGTGTTGCCATAGACTGTCTTGTTCGTATTCAGGGACCCATCTTTTGATTAAAACATAGTCTGGATCTGCCTATACACTCTTAGCTTAGAAAAAACATAATCAGCATTGAAGATTACCTCATCAACACTGTGATCAATCTTGAAAGTCCTCAATGTTTCAAGTGACAAATGTTTCCAAGACATTCGTGTCCACGTCGGCCTCAAGTCATTCGCACCAGCAGCTCTATCAGAGGAATCACCTCTTCCACCTTTTAAATAGTATCTTTTGAAATCATGGAGCTAAAATCAGGCTGGCAAGGTTCAGGATTCTGGCTCGAGACATATGGTTTTTGGTAGTCCCCAGGCTGCGAGACACTCACTAGACTCCATTCACCGTCTTGAGGCATAGGTAAAAACATGCAGGTCTGTGGAGACTTAAAAGGGGAAGTAATAGCCCCGTGTTCCAGAATAACAGTTTTAGCAACTTCTGGTTGAGGTTCAACTGTTACCTCGTTATGACGTACTAAACTTTTGGTACTTGCTATGTGATGGGATTCCTTTGATAGAAATTCTCCTATTTCTTTTTCGACACTCCGTCTCCCTCGTGAGTTGTACTGCTTCCCTGCAACAATACCGTTTCCCATAACCCGCCAGAGCCACAGAACTGATATTGTACCATCATCACAAATTCTAGGTTGAGAATTGAGTTGCCTTGGCGTAAAGTGAACTGTCGGTCCTAGAACTGGATGTTTGGAGCTGGTAATTGTTCCCAAATTACCTTGCATTGAGATAGATCCAAACTCAGATGAAGCGCCGATGCATTCTAGACCGATCATCAGGGACATAATGGCGACATCTCTTAAAGATGCCTGCATCGCGACGGTTGGAAGATCAGTTGGACAGCGATCTGCATCTTCTGTGACAATATTGAAGCCAATAGATGCGTGACAAGAGGGATATACTAAACGGGCAAAGGAAGCCCATGAAGCCTCTCCAACCTGAGGCTTCATATGCGTTGCAGGCAGTTGATTACTTTCTATTTCGTATACTTTACTGAAGGAAGGTAGATATGTCTTTTCCCACCAACCGAGCTTCCTGGGGATTATGAACTTGACAAATGATTTGCTAGTGTTTACTTTCTGATCCGGATTTGGAAGTGGTTGCTTGATATCAGCAAATGATGGCGCTGCAGATGATGGCCATATATCTGGTCTGATTCCAATTCTGGGAATTTCGTATACCACTCGAAAACGGAATTGAGCCAGCTCCCAGACACGCTTTCCTTGACCAGGAAGACTTCCGAAGACCACACTATCGCAGAGACGAATCAGCTGACCTGTGACGAGATACTGTTGAATCACCTGAGCGGTAGCAATAAATAACGCAATAATCGCAATAGATAACGCTGAAACAGCCGAAGCAGTCGCTACATCCATTTTGTTGTGGCCAGAGACGAGATGTGCGAATATAGCTTACAATAACATGAAACCTACAACTTCTTGAACTTGTTGGTCAATAAAATGGGGTGGATCTCACTAAATTAACCAATGATTGGAAATATCGGTGATCCACAGTATCGTAAGACTAGATTCCTAGTCTTACGTGGAGATATTGGCCCCTCTGATATTTCTATTTATCAAGTTGGCTCAATGACAGAAAAACTTCTTGATTAGGCAGAGTCACAACATTCGTTGTTACTTGCCAATTAACCTATTTATTTTTTCTCTTTGCACAGCACAACTTTGAAGTATGTAACTTTAGCATAACATATCGGGGAATGTGTCTTGATTGATAATTATCATTAAATGTAGGGATCTATACTCTCAGAACAGGTTTATCCAATACATGTCCAATTATAAATAATGAATATTGTTTATATCAAAGGCTGACTCGATCTTCATACTCCTCTGTGGACAGTAGGAGCGATCTTCTGGTAAACCCCCCCCCCAAAACCAAGGAGGCCATATGGTAACAATAAATGAATTAAACCCTATAGCTCAACGATAAATCACAAGTTGTTGGGACCATCCAACTCTCTACTCTGAACGACATTATAAGACAAAAGTACCACTCAACATCAAAGTCACGATTGCTGCAAAAGTAATTCCTTTCCTCGACACCAAAGTCATCGCTGCTATTCCCTCTGTCTTTGGTGGATTTGTTGGTGTTGGTGTCGGTGCTAGACTGGTTGGTGCCGAAGTAGAAAGTGGGACTAGGCGGAGTAAACCCCCATCGAGTGTCGTCTTTCCACTAACAATGCTAAGCCTATAGTTTTGATCTAGTGAAAGAGGTTTGGTGGCATTGTCGAATAGAAACGACAAAGATCCTAACTTAGTTGGTATCAACGCCGGAGGAGCTAAGGTCACATTCCATCGGAGGGTCTGATTAGTGGGAAGGTCCACTAGATTTCATTCATATCAGTATTGGAGGTAAAAACGATGCCGGAAATCCTAAATAGGGACTTGGACTTACCAGCAAGCCATGCAGCGAACTTATCATTGGATATGCCGCCGGAATCTCCTCCTGGTATGTCAAAAGAGGAATCATCTTCTGTTATGTTGATAGAGGAAGCAAGTGCTATGTTGACAGTGTCATGATAATCCACTCCACTGATACCCTCTGGAAACACACTATGACCGATAGTTATTTCACTGCCGATCTCAATGACACCAATTGCTTTGTTTAAACCTTCGGGTCGATTCGTTGAAAGATGGTTTAATTCTATACTGCCATCCGCGCTACCGGTACGGACTAGCAGTAGTAGGATTAGAATTGTTGGGAAAGATGTTTTTGCTACTGAATGTAACATTTTGAGTTATGAAAGGAGTACAAAGGCTGAGGTAGACTTAGCGATAAGGTAAGACTATACGGAATTGTCTAAGAGACAAAATTTTGTGCATGATTCAGTTGGATCTGACGGGATATATATACCATTTTAAGAAAACCTTCTCGCTTAACTAAACGTATAAAAAAAAACAGTATAGGCGCCGAAAATAGTTTACATTATGTCAATATGATTTTCTCGAGGTGCATTTGAGCGCATGTACGTAAGCTACGACATAGGAGAGGCTTGGATCATAGGGCTGAGCTACCATGCTGGTACCTCGTAAGTTTTGAATTGGAAAGCATTAAATCTTTGTATAGCCTAGGGTGCTTCCATTCTAGTGCCAATCAGCGAAGTTCTGCTGGCTTTTGAGCGAGATGTTGATACTACTTCATCAGGAACGAATCAGTAATACATGCACTAGAATAGCCGAGAGTGTTGACAGGAAACACGAATCATACAGTTCGGAAATACTTTCCAAGCAAAATGCAAACCATAGAGACCATCATACTGTAATTTGCGAATTTGAATCTGGTATGATGTTTGAGAAAGTGTAATTAAGCAAAATGTACGAATTTATTCTAGGCTCACGAACGCAATCACGCATCAATTTCGACACAGGTTCGCCGAGAACACGAACTTGGGCTAGTAATTGGTCCCAAATGTTGCTCAATACGCATATCGTAATGTCGGAGTTTCATGAAATCTTACGCCGACATTTCTTGTTTATTTCACCAAGGCCCAGGCCAATTATAGCTCCTCAAACCCTAGTTCATGCAAGCTCGTAATATCCCAACTAGTAGCGTAAGCTGCTGCCACCTGGCTCAGCATACACTTACAGTTGACTACAGAGTGTAAGCATTCCAAACTCTGATAAGTACAGTGATATCTGAGATCGTAGGCGCTATTCTGTATTCTGTATTTCATCAACATAATACTGGTTAAATGGTAAGTGAACACATGAGGTGCATTGAGCTATAGAGGAGCAATAGTCTACAGTTACGCCAGGAACGTAGATATGTATTGTCACTCGGTAACAAAGGTTAATCAGTGGTGTAGTGGTGCTGTATTTTTGGGAATTTTACCCCGAGATGAAATTGGGGTGTCAAGCTATTAAAGTAATGTTTAATTACGTGCTAACAGCAGCTAGAGTTCTTCTGCGTACACTCCACTCCTTACTACAGATCAGAGTTTGGGTTGTTGGTTGAACAGTGAAAGCATATAAGAGAGCAGACCACTCAAATGTTAGGTTTCGTCGCTTAACACTATCAGAACCACTTTTTAACCTCAACTTAGTAGGTATTAGAGTCAACAATGATTAGTTGATCTAGAAATTGTATGATTAAAGTTGCGTTTATGACTTGCAATACGCTCCATTAGCTTGTTTCTGTAGAGTTTGTTTGCTCCCTACTACAAATGCCTGTAAAGACCCGATCTTCCTCTTCCCTACCTTTCCATGTGACAGGTATTCAGAAAACATAACATGCTCATTTTAATATTCTTCTTTAAGATATCTGTGTCATACATTGAATATATACTCTTCAATGTTGAAAGTCCTTGGCAGTTCTTGAATTGAAAGCATTGTGGAACAAATGAATTATACAACAATACCTCCAAACGGAGATGGTGATGAAGCTGGAATTACTCTCCTTTTCTTCACGTTATCCTCGTTTGTCTTAGCAGCCATTACTATCGCTCTCAGGTTATGGGTACGACGTATGAGGAATCAGCCTTTAGCTGTCAGTGATTGGCTATTGATACTTGGCTGGGTATGTTTGCCATTGTTAAGGGTAGGATTTATGCTGATTGCACAAGGTTTTCTCATTAGGACTAACTATTGTGATTGTCCTTTGTAAGTTTTGCCTTGCCTGCGCATACATATAAACCATATCTGATGTGTCCATAGTCGTAGGGTATTGTGGGCTAGGACAACACCGAAAGAATGTTTCAAGAGATAGCATCATACTAATGCTCAAGGTTTGATTGCCACGAAAATTTCCCCCTTTTTCTTAAGAGTCTGACATAGCTAGCTTTTCCCTGCTGCCGAAATACTTTGGGCTGCAGCAAATACAGCTACGAAAGTGTCCATTCTGCTGGTGTATAAAGACATATTTGTCACGAAGCGATTTCGGATTCTTGCAGATTCAATGATAGTAATCTCTATTTTGCTTGCTATAGGAAACACTATTCAATGTCTTGCGATTTGTCGACCGTTTTATTTCCAATGGGACAAATCAATCGAGGGAGGGGTCTGCGGAAATCGAAATCTCGGAATTCTCTTGGTAGCTTTTATGAACTTGGCGACAGACATAATCATTGTTCTAATGCCCATGCCACTTGTGTGGAATCTTAAAATGGCACGGCCAAAGAGACTAGCATTGATGGGCATGTTTGGTTTCGGGATAATGTATGTTACACTACCGTTCGCTGGTAACTTACTGATCACAAACAGAATATGTATAATAACGACTTTCCGCATTATTTTTACCTTTCGGCTCATTAGAGATCCGCATAACTCAACTTACTGGGTCGCCATCGCGGCTATTTTCTTTGCTCTCGAGCCCAACCTAGGCATGGTAAATGCGTGCTTGCTACTCCTTAGGCCTCTTCTACAGCGAATACGTCCAAAACTAGATTGGAATCCTCATGATTCAGGCTCACCGGATTACTCACTCAAGAACTCTCAATCGCTCGGTCGGCCCAGAACATAGCCCTTGCAAGGCATGGTATTAGGCGGATGGCAATGATTGTTCACCACAGGAGGGAGCTAGGAAGGAAACGATCAAAAGATTAGCAGGATGATTTGTCATAGACCAAAAAGTTGAAACGTTTCGTGTCAAACCAGGGCAATCATCATTTAAGTGGTGAGAGCCTAGCACAAGATGTATATATCAGGAGCTCGAAAAGTAATGGATAACTCAACACAATACATCACAGCTGAAAAGCCTACGATTATAGATCAATGTATGAGTAGTTGAATGGAGTATTATTCAAACTGGAAATCGCACGCAGCCTAATAGTCCATATGTCTATATTACTGTCCAAAGAAGTTTAGTATAGTTCGAAGGCTGCTGATACATATCATTATCACCTCTCCATCACTATGACGAAACTTTCACCTAGGAATCAATTCGCTGAGAGATCGTTTTGTCGCTCTAAATACATCATGCCATGACTTCGAATAGTTTGGGAAATTGGGTTCTGCAATTCTACTTTATCTAAGTGCCACCATTGCAATCGCTTGGTGAGAGCGAAGAATCGAACCAGAAAAGACTCAGTCTATCTGTGAATTGAGGACGTTCACGAACTCAAAGTAGTCTCAATTCGCCTCATAAGATATCGATTGAAGTGCGCAGATCATTAAAGACATATGGGACATGGGTAATACTGGTCAAATTAATTTTAGATGGTGTGATTATATAATGCCCTGAGTTTTAAGCACCGTCTTCGAAACGAAGTCAATCCCTTCTGCACGGTAGATATCCGGAGAAATATATGCCAAATTTGTCACGTTTGTGTCAAAGACTATATTTGTTGGGTCATCCAATGTGTACTTGGGCCAGGCAACGTTGCTCACTATATAATCATCAGTCACGATATCGATACCAGAGATCGAGGAGAAGTTACCTTCACACTTGTTAGGATCACCATTGATTATGAAACTGATCCACATTCTTGACATCATTGTCGACAAGTCAGTAAAGGTTTGTGGCTTGCCTTCGAAAGGTGGCTTCGCAACCACATTACGATAACCATCGCCATTGAGATTGTGAAATACGAAGGCAACCTCCTGGAAATGTGCCGCGGAGTCGATGCCATTGGGTATGGTGTGGAAAACGTAGCTGTAAGTTGTGGCGTTGTACTTGGCCCAAAGTTGAGCCGCCAATCGGCGAGGAGCTTGCATTTTCACGTCACCAGCATATGCAGCAACGCGTTTGAATTGCGAGCCGTACAATTTCGATGCCGGAGGCCGGCCGTGATAGGTTGGTGGAATTCCAATTGCAGGAATATCCGGGTAGACGGCTGCGAGAATTGTAGCGGTAGTGTTATCAACACCAGAAGAAGTGATCATTGAAAGGAACTGTTCAGTGGTATTGATGCCTCGTTGTCCAAATGATGCTCCTTCGTCATTGTTGGTTCCTTGAAGATACGGTACTTTAACAAATTTGCCATTTGCAACTGAGTTTGTGCCACTATCCATGATAATGTCATGGTCGATAACCACAGAGAACTTTGCGCCAGCTGTAACAGTGCTGTTGAAAATAGAGCTGAGAACGTCGGTTGGTACCTTCCTCAAGCAGTCAAGGGAGTCAGCGGCGGTGCTACAATTCGCTGCTTTGGTGATATTGTCGTAAGTAGGCTGCCAGGTCTCAGGAGTTACTAGAGTAGAGGCTAGACCGATGGGTCCTCCACTCTGTGAAATGGCGCTGCGAAATAACCCATCGTTTCGGCCCCCATATGCGATCAATTGAGCGCCTACGCTGAAACCGCCTGCACTTTCTCCCCATATGGTTACTTGGGTCGAGTCACCACCGAAAGCTGCTATGTTCTCCTGCACCCACTGTAAAGCGAGACGTTGATCCCGAATGGCCATATTCGCGGATCCATCTTCTAGAACTTCTTTTCCAAACAGAAAGCCCCATGCTTGAAGACGATAATTAATACTTATGCCAATGAAGGGAGTCTCAGCTTGGACCGATTGCTGCACGATGAAGGATAAGTTATATCGTGGATCAGCATTACCACCTTGATAAAAACCTCCGCCATGAATCCACACAGCAACTGGCAATTTACCAGAAACTCCGCTTGGTCGAACAACGTTCAAAGTCAAACAGTCTTCGGAGACATCATTTCCCAGAACCCACTGGTCGCTGCCATATCCTATACACTCTTTCGAGTAGCTAGTGGCGGGCTTAGAGTCTGACCATGAAGAATTCAAAGACTGAGCTTGGCGGAAACGGAGATCTCCCACTGGAGGCTGGGCAAATGGAATGCCTAAGAAGAAGTCTTGATCATACACCGAGCTGTGAACTCCAGAGTAGGTGCCATTTAATGTTTGTACCGTTGGAACTGATGGGGAACGGCGTTGTAATATGGAGGATAGTGATGGAAGTGCAAAAATCGATATTGCTAGGATTTGTGTATTTAACAACATTGTGAACGAAGTGGAGTTGATCTAGCAGCCAGGATCAAGAGGATCTATCAATCGAATGTAGAAGAGATGATGGACCAACTGTTCAGTCATTTTTGTAGAAATATCCATGATTTATATATGTCCTGCCCACTTTTGTCACTCTTTTCAGAGCGGAGAACTTTTTGCGTGTTGGGACGATCTAAGTCAGTCTACATCGCAAATATCCGGATCTATATGACTAGCACGTTACGAGAATTGGGTAGGTCATGACTCTATGAATGTCACTTAACTGCCGGACTGTATATTGGGGATGTCGGTTATACTGCGGGAGCGGAGTTGCGGGGTCGCCTAATAATTTGAGGTGGGGAACGGGGAAATAGGTAGGGCCGAAAAACTGGATGAATGATCAAAGCACAACTGCTTCAACGGCAGGATTTCCGCAGGAGATTATATTGCCGTGGTGCGTTAGGATGGCCTGCTCGTGTAGATGTTCCAAGATCGTTGAACACAGCACTTAGTGTGAAGTGTAAGACGAAATATGATATGATATAACATGATCTCGACTAAAATATTGATTGTGATCGTTGAATAGTAAGGCTCGCACACCAAGGACCCCGTAGCCAATGCTTGAACAAGCTTGTCCCAAGTTCCATACAGGAAATCAAAGATTATTGCTCATGACCTCGACACGTTCGCCACGATTCATGACGTACATATGCCTCCCATGCAGCAGCCAAGCGCTAGTAGCGAGCTATGAAGTAGTAAGCTATTACCAAGACTCAGTGATCAACACAGAAAAAATCCCAAGGAAAAATTAGGCTATAGCACCAGCCGAGGTGATGGGATCTTGACGTCCGGATCAATTTCGGGTACGTTAAGCGAGACTGAGAAGTGGTGGCCGTGGTGCTTCGGGGGAAATGGTCCTGATACATCTTAGTGCAAGTTCATCTGCTCAAGGTGATAAGTAAATCTAATCTAGAAACCAAAGAAGGAAAGTTAGGCACTTGCATCATGAAAGTGGCAGATTTTGAGACTACTTCAATGGAAAGCATATACATACGACTGAACTTTGTTCAAGCATCATCTCTTTTATTCATTACCCCTTTGCCCAATTGCTCCTTTCTTTAATAAAGTGCTTATAATTGTGGATCTGTTGTGAGAGAAGCTCTTCATCAAAATGAGATTCATGACTTATGCAAGTCTTATATCACCCATGAGGCTGGTCACAGTCGCACAGATGTGTATCTACGCGATGAGAGACTCTTTATCACTACCCAGGATTCTTTTCGTCCACGTGATCAATACATTCTTGAATATAGGTATTAAATTACCCTCAATAAATGTTTCGTTTCTCTTATTTACGATATTTCTGTTGAGTAACGACCAACCGTAGCCATGCCTTGTTCGTAATGTGTACCAATAGAAAAAGTTACAACATGTAAAGACCCTCCAACGCAGGAGAGATAAGGTAGGTTGTAAGCGGTGCTTTCAATTCGACTTCCTTGCATCCACTGCTATTTTGAGTCTGCCTTTTTTGATCAACAATTACTGATAATCAAACGATCTACCTATCTACTTGGCATAAAGCGGTCGGGCACGCATAATCGCCCGGTAGGATCGCCTATGAAGGGTGATTCGTGTCACTCTGCGAAGCCAGTGAGAATTTGCACGACTAGATTTTTGATCCTGATTGACGTGTCACAGCCGCAATGACGCTCTGTCCTCAACTGATCTCCAAAAGCACCACCATCCTTGTGTCTCGGTAGCTTCTTATTGTCACGTTTTGTGAGGCGAACGACGGCCACCGCGATCTTATTGGAACGGCAGCATTCATTTGAGAACAGGCTTAGCTTAGCTTCTCACAGATTTGTTTCCAGCTTGTTGCCTAACATTGTCCTCCATCGAGGGTCACCGTCGATATCGATAACAATGCTGCCAAGGCCCAGCTTCGTTCAACTATAAAGTACGAAGTGCAAATACTATGGACACTGATAGCGTATAAAGTCATGCTCTGCAGCTCACATGAAAACTGTATAGCACAACAAAATGTCAGAGATATCCATAGCCAACAGCTCAATTAGCGATTCCATTCCTTGCCATCCGGAGCATGAGAATTCTTTGAGGAGCACAGCTGCAATTCACCCCGAAGGGCTACTTCCACAAAACAACATCGCCATGGAAGAAACAGTAGTGCCTTTTGACACTGAAGTCGAAGTGCCAGAAATGACAGACAGTGGATTTGAAACACATCAAAGTGATAACAGTAGTCATGAGCTCGAACCAACGACAGCCGTTCCTGTAAAGCCAGAAAGCACGTCCCAAGATTCGACTTCGCTAGAGATCGCTGCTTTACCAACCAGACGCAGAATCACCTCCCGTATATTGTCGTTGATGAACGACGTCTGGGCTTGGGAGATATTAAGCTGTGTGCTTGCGACCACATGCTTGATTGCCATCGTTGCTACCTTAGCAGTTCATCAAGACCACCCACTACCTCAGTGGCCTAACTACATCTCTATCAACTCGCTGATTGCTATCATGACAGCAATCATGAAGGCTAGTCTCATGGTCCCAATAGCAGAAGGTACTTTCTCTATTTACTTTTGTGATGCACGTCTTTGGTTCCTTGACGCTCACATACTAAGGAATATGTCAACTCAAATGGCTGTGGTTTAGTAGCTCTGACCCGCGGCCTTTATCGATGATGGAGAGCTTTGACAGCGCTAGTCGCGGTCCCTGGGGTGCTTTCATGTTGATGGTGCGACCCCGCAAGCAGTAAGGGGTAGCCTAGTCTTGATATATCCAGCAGGTGCTGACCCATATTGCTCATTACCCAGTTTACTAGCCAGTTTCGGCGCCTTAATAACAATCGTATTGTTAGCGGTAGATGCCTTCTCTCAGCAAATTATTCAATATAAAGGTTGTACGGTGGTGGATTCTGGAGTCTCGGCCTATCTATCCCGGGGTAACAACTATAGCGGCGATGCCATAGCTTCACGACCTGGACATGCAGAGATAAGTGGCCGCACTGCTGCTTCAATGTCACTAAGTATCATGGGTACCATTGAAAGCACTCAATTACTAGTTAAATTTGGTTGTGGATCTGGAAACTGTAGCTTCTCTTCTGCCCCAGACGGTGCAGTTTTCTCCACCCTAGGCATGTGCTTCAGAGCCAAAGAAATATCTGACCAGATCCATCGGGACAAAACCAATGGCACATTTTGGATTCCCACTAGGGATCCTGAGTTTCAGCCGCGAGTAGGCTTCGTTGACATCAGCGAGGAGCAACAATACACTCTTATGTACTCACGAAAGAACCTGGCAAACTCAACTGAGTTCGACGATCTCTTTACGGCTGACATACTCATGCTCAGAATTAACGAGACAGTCTGCGACATAGAACATTCCAAAAAGTGCCCAAAAACCCCCTGGGCGGTCCGACACTCATTTGTTCCGTGTATCAAAACATACTCTGCATCCGTGATCAGTGGTAAACTTAACGAAAGTGTACTATCAACAACCTTCCTTAGAAAGACAATCGTATCGGCTATCGAAGTGACCACATCTACGAATCTGACATGGTCTCTGGCAACTGACACCGTC
>Ga0247807_10001684_pt1 | contig 12754 bp, 10 predicted proteins | sample UWRJL074202C1_FD_179931 | JGI IMG/M metagenome (GOLD analysis project Ga0247807, IMG submission 179931) | Plant litter microbial communities from Arlington Agricultural Research Station in Wisconsin, United States - UWRJ-L074-202C-1 | ecosystem: Environmental > Terrestrial > Plant litter >...
AGAACATTCACAGTAGCACAAGCCCGAAACAAAGTTTACATAGATCTAAGGAGCAAAAATGTTTGACACATCGTATGCCGTAGCCTGAATCGTGGGAACCCAATTTGAGGAATTAAGACCAGAAATGTAGGATGCGGAACCGATGTCATTTCGCTGTCACAGAATATCTCAAAAGATACCTCACAAGAAAACTCAATGGCATGTCAATGTTTGACATTATTCTCTATATTACAAGCAAGTTAAACCTTTGTGCAATAGAAAATGAGACCCAAAATACAACAGCCCTTAGCCCACCCCTAAGGTCTAGACGTTGGCACTGGATGATACCAGTGCCCCACCACATCGTATCATGAATCCATAGCATATCGCACATATTTAAGAGACGCATACCTAAAAGTAATTTAATAAAATCTTATCCTGTTTCCAAAGAAATAACAAGCAGCGCCGGCGTGTGGGTGGTGAGATACTGCAACACCATCTCCACTAGAATTCACCATGAATTGGGGTGATTCAAGAACAGCTGGCCAGATGAACAGTGATGCGCAGTGATACGCAGAGCGTCGACGAAGGAAAATCGTTAGGTTTAAAAGTATCAAGTTTTACTCGGCCATTGGATCGGTAGAAGTTTCAGCAACTGGAGCAGAACCTGGGACAACACCATCATCCACCCATTTCTTGAAATCTCCGGTCACCTTTTGAACCTCTTCATGAGTCATGCCTTTCATCCAAGTGCTGTTTAAAACAAATTTCTCTCGGAACCGCTCTGTGCGATCATCTTCAGCCTTTTGAAGTCGTGCCCTGGTACCTTCAAAAGGGCGCTCGGTGTAAATGAACCAGTCGCTGGTGTTTGGATCATAAAACATCTTAGAAGTATTTGCACATATCTTAGCCCCTAGACCCTCGGAAAAGCTGAGTGGTTCCCGAATCGACCCATCTTGGGAATCAGAATCCCAGACTTTCTGGTTGCGAGCCAAAACCACACGATGCATCTTATCACGGTCTACACCTTCTGTAGGTTCAACACGGAAGAATGATGACACATAGTACTTCCACATATCTATATGATACAGATTAGCATATATACATAAAAATCAATTCTGTAATAAACTAACCCATTTTATGGAGACCTTCTTGATCTATAGTTGGCTCATCCTTCTGGAGCCATTGCAGCGTGACTTCATATTTATCAGGTGCCTAGCGAAGCGTTAGTGAATGGCATCTATATCGTTCACTACACATACCCATCTGATCACAAAGAGTTCACCATCCTTGATAAGCTTTTCCGCTTGTTTACGGAGACGGATCTCGGAGCTCCAGGACGTTTCCTTAATTTCTCGATCCCGGTAGAATAGCTCAAGAAGCTCGGATGTCTTTTCTTTGGAGTCAACAGAAGAGCAAGCAGACCCAAGTTTGCATAGCTGCTTCAGGTGGTCCATGATTGTGTAAAGTTGCCAACCCTTCTTGAGATAGACGTGTCGAAGGTAATCCTGGTATTTAGTCTCCTCCAGATCCCCTGTAATGAATTCCTCCACTAATGACAAAGTTCTGGAGTAGAAAGTACCTTCACCATCAAAGTACTGGTCTTTGCTACCATCAATGAGACTGAGGTCCTTGGCTGGTTTGGAAACTCGAGCGCGATTTGCTTCAATCTGAGCATCTGCTTCGCTATTCTTGACGTCTTCGAAGCGTCGTACAAGGGTTTGAAAGATATGGAAGAACACGTAGATTGTTTGATTGCAGTATAGGCCATATGTCTCACGAGAATAGGTATCATCGTAAGCCATCTTAAGCTCTTTAGGGTCTAGAGTCTTGGTTCCTGGAGCAGCGGTCGGAGCAAATGGCGAAGCTGTCCAACGCTCGTTAGTGACTTCACCAACATTTTGATCATCTACACTCTCGACTACATCATCCTCGCCAACTGACTCAACGTCCGGAGTTGACTCTTTGCTACCTGTGGTGCTCTCGTCCTTCTGGCCACGACCCCGGGTACCATTGCGACCCCGGTCAAGGACACCTCGTCGAAGATCGTTCTTTTTGCCATTGGTTTTCTTACCACGTCCGTTAGGTAGCTCAGTCGGTGCAGAATCATCCTCATCATCGGGAGTGCCACGATCAATAGATCCAATACGCTCGGCCACGACTTCCTCGGAGATACCGAAAAATGTAGTAACAAATCTTTCAAAAAAATCAACAATGCGGCGGCGCTCAGCACTGTTGTACTGGTTGGAGCTGTGGCAGTACATGATCATGAAGCGAAGAACATCCGCAACTGCCTCGAAATTACCAAGTGTAAACGCAAATTGGTGCTTTCCATATTTCGGTGACCGTTTTCTCTGCTCTTCGTGCTTGGTCTTTATGGCATCAACAAGATGCTTATGGGAGAAATTCTTCTTATCAGATGCCTTGATCTGGATACCCATATGATCAAGACTCTTCAGATACATAGCTGAGGTCTGGGCGTGCCAGACTTTGTCCCATTCACGCTGCAAATTATTTAGCATCACTTTTGACTTGCAGCTTAAGTACACTTACCTGAGTGAATCGCCATTCTTCATCTTTCTGCTTCAAGCGAGCCAGGACAACAGGGAGGACGGCGCATGGATCTCTGAACAGGTCGTCACAAACTCCCTGGCCTTTGTCTCCATAAACTTTCTTCAGAACTCTCTTGTAAATCGCCTGACTACTACCTCCAAGTCCTAATGGAATCCTGAAGCCCTCCCGCTCATTTTGATCCATAGCGAGAATTTGTTGAGCGAACGGTTCGAGAAGCTGGATAACCTTAGCGTTGGCTTCGATATTGAAGTCGTAGTCATGGCGTTCCTCCTCAATTCGATGGAGGCTCTCCTCAAATATGTTCTTGCGATGAGCCACGAACCCAGAGTCCTCGGAAGCCCATGTAGGATGGGATGCCCAATCGTCGTTAAGAACAGAAAGGCACATCTCATCACGTCCACTGCAAGCCTTTAGTCGTTCCTGAATTGTGTTAGTAACTTCATGCAATATTACATGAAAGTTATTGGTTTATGTAAAACATAAGTTATGGCACAAGCCAAATGCTCCGTCCTGTCAAACAGAATTGCTATGGGCTGCGTGAACCATTGCCGAAAGTTCAGTATGCGGAAGGTAAGCTATAGAAATAGCTTGAACCTTGCAGCATTCATTTTGAATGAGAACTTTTGGAAAATTGACTGCTTTGTAAAGGTCTATGCTGCATGATCGCACTTGATGAACATTTTGGCCAGCTTTGTGGTCCAGAATAAGTTCAACTAAGGTAAACAAAATGCAGCTATAAAAGGAGACTTCCACAGAATCACACGCAACTGAATGAGAACAGAAACACATGGAAAAGTGATGCTTACCCGCTTTGGAAGTAATCGATAGCTTGGACCCATAGCTCTGCAATTGCTCAGAGACACTCGGCCAGATGGTGCCTTTGGCACATTTTCAATAACTTCGTCGCTACCATCGAAACGAACCATATCTTTGAAGTACCGCATCAACTCTGGACTGCCACCAATGAAACCGCTGACTTTGCTAACAAGTGTATGACGATCAATGAGGTCTTGTGAGAACAAGTTGCAGAGCTTGAGGAACTCGTTCATAGTTGATTTGTTGGCAATATACTTCTTGACGCGATCAAAGAACGCAAGTTCCTCTTGGTTTGCAGCAGAGGTAGATGTCGGTGCTAATGGCTCTGGTATAACAGGTGTTAAGGTTGGAGATACTTCTTGTGTATCGGCACCATTAGGTTTATGGTTGAGCTTCGCTCTCTGATTGAAGTTATGTTAGTATTATGATTCTGCAATGAAGAGGAAATGAACATGAAGCCTCAATATAAAAGGCTTGTACAAGCAAAAGCCTTCCACCTGATTGAGAGTGTGAACCAGCAGAGATGATGTATTTTAGCTTCTGCAACAGATTTCAAGGAAACATGTCCTTGAGCCTCATCTTGTAGTTAATATCCTGAGGATCAGCTGAGGATTATCGAGATTATCTCAACAATACCAAGAGGGATATGGACCTCAGCCTGGCCTTCTAAAATTGGTGTCTCTCAGAAGATTGACCGAAAGATGTCGCTTCACCGGTTGCAATTTGACTTATGAAAGTAACGTACCTTCCCTCCACCTAACATGCCTCTTGGACCTTCGACAGGAGCATTAACAGCTCCACCGCGTGGGCGCTTCTTGGTCTCCTTGCCAGTACTGGCAGGAACAGTAAAGTTACCGACCGGCGGCATATTACCACCACCGACAGCTCTATGTGCAGATTGAGGCGTTTGGGCGTTTGCCATTGCTGCAACTTCTTCGGCAGCTTTGGCCTTGCAGCGGATTAGCTCATAGTCCATAAAATTAGAAAAACACTTACTGCTGCGGCTTTTGCGTGCGCAGCCGATTCGGGTAGGAATTGTTTAAAATCTTCCAGTAGATCAGGCGCGGTATCGAAAAGAGTTGTGACCTGAGCGTAGACGTCTTGTATTGGTTTTGATTCACGTTGGTAAGTTTGTAGAATTTCAAGGAATTGCTTGTAAATCTCTGGTCGATCTTGGAAGCGGTTCTGTAATATAGAGAGTCAGTAAAGGAGGTACAAAAATCGAACGACAAGAAAAAAATTCAACTAACCTTTATTTTATTCACATAACTGATGGCATGGTTGAATTCAACTGGGCCACGCTTTTCCATCCCTTGTTGTCCAGCGCCATTCATGCCTGCTTGACCAGGTACAGGAGTTAGAGCATTTCCTCTTGGAACTCCAAGAGTAGCAACAGCATTGGTGAGTTGGTTTACACCCCTCTGCTGCTGCTGATGAGCGGCTGCTGCTTGTTGCGCTTCATAGGCTGCTTGGGACTGTCCTCCTCCATATGCAGGCACACTGTTCTGGTTCTGGGGGCTGAAAACTGCCTCAGGGCTTTCAATACTATTGTGTGGTTGTTGCCAGTTGCCTGCCCGCTGATGATGCATAAACCCACCGCCTGAGCCCATAGTCGATTCTGCCAAGGGTCGGCCAGGTATTGACTGAACGGTCGTACCCATAGGAGTCGTTACTCTAATCGAATTTGGATCGCTACCCGTACCACACTCAATCCGATACCCTGGAGGAAGAAAGGTATTGAATCCTTGAATGAGGTTTGGGTGTCCCGCGAAGAGTTCAGATACTCGATTGATAACTCCAGGGGTGTCAATTCTGCAAGATGTCAGTTTAAAGCTACAGGGCCTGAGAGCGCGTTGGGAAATTGATGGACTTACGCTTGACTCTTGAAGTCTTTCATGATATCAAGAAACCTATTGTAGACATCTGGTTGTTCGACAAACTGAACCTTTACCTGGTCAAGATAACTTAGGGCGTCCTATCAATGTTGTTAGTGCATTTCGAAATGATTCAATGACTACACCATTTACAACTTCCTCCAGGGTAGCTTATAATCGGACTTTACTCCAACAACGCGATGAAGCGCCAGCAAAGTCCGTCGACCTTGCTAAATGGGAAAATAGTAGCTCTGACATGGAGAGCGTGAACCACACTAACTTGGTAATGGTATCGGACTTACGTTAAGAATAGGCTGCTGGCCACCCTGTCCCATTGCAGGTGCGCCTGCCATCTGATGTGCTGGGGTAACTGGAGGACCACCAAAGGGGAGTGATCTCAAAGCCTCCTGCTGTTGCTGTTGCTGCTGTTGCAGAGTGGGACCAAAAGCAAGCCCCGCAGCAGCTGAAGCACCATGAGGAACGCTGGGGGTAGCAGCGTTGTGATTTAAAATATTGGGGCCACCAAACGCGTGGCTCTGTTGTAATTGTGCAGTGGTAGACTGGGGATTGTGTTGCACAGCGCGACTTCCTTCGCTATGTAAAGGTCCGCCAAATGCGTTTCCTGGACCACTCGGAGCACCAAGTGGAACAGATGGAGGAGGGCCGCCGTGGTTTGCTAGAATCCCTCCAGGGCTATGTATAGCACCTGGTAATCGTGATGCTACAGGCTGATGAAGGGGAATTGATCCTGTATTGTTCTGATGCGGTGGAGCCCCACCATATTGCTCCCGTTGCTGGCGTTCTCTATCTTGCCTCTCATTATAATCTCTTTCTCTATCACGTTGTGCCTCCAGCTCTCGCTGTTGCAAAGCACGCTGGCGCGCATGCTCTTCCATCTGTTCATTATGCTCGAAGCCCGGAGGAGGCTGAGGAGGCTGGCCGTTCATTATCGGGGAAGATTTTTCTGCTAAAGAACGAGGAGTATTCAAATTTTAGAGAAATATTGGCAGGTGAAATAGATTATCGCGAATGTTAAGGTGATATATGAGCTATCGGCCGTTGTAAACTTGAAGGTTTGCTGTGATGCCAACTTCCGTCGATGGCTAGGGTAGCGCAGGTATGGTGCGCAAGTTGTTGAGAGAGATCAAAGGGTAACCTTGATCATGGTTTAAGGCATTCGGTTCAAATGCCTGCGGATCGAATGATGAAAGGGTTCGTGATGAATGTTGAAGGTACTCGTTATGCTCTGCTTTGCGATTACCGAAAGATGATCCTATCCCTGAAAACTAGTCAGGACTTGGCATCAGCCTCGTTAACCAAGGCTAAGAATCAGCCTCACTGCTACTAACGGCCAAGTCTTGACCTAGGTGAATAGTGATTATGTTCAGACAACATTGGAGATTCAGGAGATCATAGAGTCATGATTCTTGGAAGTTTGACTACCTTCTTATTAGAAATCTTCTTATAAAGTCACGCCGGAAGCTGCAACTTCCATCCGAGATAGTTCTACAGTATACAGAAGTCGAACACTTAAACAATTTTCTGAGCTACTGTCTAGATATATCTACCCAGGGAAGAACAACTTCAAATGAGCGGAAACTAAAACATGTAACTTGATCAAATACTTCACTCGTCATAATTTAATGAGTATCGTATTATATGGATTTTAAACTTAACAGGAAAGCATGACCACACTAAAACCTACAATCTGGAGAAGATAGTAAGACACAAATGGATGCCTCCGGTACGTACCAATACTTGAATAAGTCCTGATAATGTCTTATGAATTGCTTGATTTACAGTTATGTATTCTGGCAGTTTATGGCGTATATTCACCTCCGGGGGACAAGTTATCCACTACTCTCTATGAATATTTCCCGTAATTGATAAAGTGTTTCGATATCATTACCATGTGTACCTGTTTAAACCATTCGTATGAAAACAACTTTCCAAACCACTCGTTTCAAGTTAGTATAACAGTGCTTTAGTGTGTATTCATCACGTCATAACCTTCCCCGAGCCACAAACATTAACTACCTTCACTCCCATAACGCCTTATATCCCTCTATATTTCTCCATTAAGCGTAATTTCTAACCCCTTTCAGAATCCAGACTTCACCATTATGAACTCTGCCTGGAAATCTTATTAGTACCGTCTCATGCACCGAAAACCACATGCAAGAAAGCTCTGATGTCTTGTCTCGTCGCAAATCACTTACTCGCTATACTGCTGACCTCGATGTTACCAGGCTGTATCTACGCAAAATTATCAGCAATGAACCATGATATAGCAAGAGTTGTAAGACTTACCAGCCTTACACCGTCTCTCGTTTCCCACCAAACTTTACCTCCTGCCAGTGAATCCACTTTCTCCCCCTCTTTCCACGGACTCGCAGGCACGACATGTGCCTCCACAAACCTCTTCATGTTGCGCTTCGCCCTCTCCTCGCCCGTATCACCTTTATAAGCCTGCTGGCCTAACGCATCATAATCCTCTGGATCTTCCCACGGTTTTCTGGGCAGGCTGACGATCGCTGAATTTAGTGGTGCGAGAACCGTCGTATTAAGAGACCGATCCTCGAACCGCTGAGTGACAGGTGCGAAGTCTCGTGTGAAGCCAGCAAAGATATTTATAGCCCGATCGCGACCTAGCACATCGGAGAGGATAACGGTATTATCATCTGCCGCGGCAATATCTGAGGGTTGATTAGGAATGGGTTTTTGTTCAGTCATTGCAGCAACGGTACAGGAGGTCAATAAGCTGAATAAGAGATAATGGTGTCTCATATTGAGATGCAGCAGATGAACGATAAGCAGCTACTATGTACAGGTGAAGTTGGTTGAATGTGATGACGACGATTCGGCAGCGCCAAGGTGCAAGAGATCTGTGTTGGTTGCGGCTCAAAAATATGGAGCTGCACCACCATGATTGCTGCATCAACATATCGTACAGTAAACTTGTATATGATTAGTGAAAGCTCACCCTTTTTGTATCACTTTCAAAAACGTTTTCTTTACATCCACCGACGATAATTTATTCTTTTAAAATGAAGGTTGCCGGACTCATTGAATTTGTTTCTCCTTGTAAATTATTGTCATTAACAAACCTTCATATCGAGCGTGATATTTTCACGTCCAAGGTAGAAGCATTTCCCCCATACTCGGCCTGGGTATAACCGGTTCACGTAAGCTCATCTATAAAGTCGACTGAGCTGTGTAACACTGAATTTGGACATCTGCTTGGTCTGTGCGTTGTGGTCTTATCCTCCATTTGGGCTCTGAGTTCAGTAAACGTGATCGGTCGAGCTACTCTTGGGCGGCCTCCGAACTTTTCCCTTCACCAATGTAGGTGTCCTGTAAGAACAGCGGCTAAAGGGGGTATAATTAAACTTCTACCATGGTAGGACGTTGGTGGGATTCAGCTGAGGACCCCTTGCCTCCAATCAGCTGGCAATTGTACCGAGAACATCCAGATAGCTACACAGCGAACACGAGAAGGCAACTTCTTTCGTACGTAATATTTTCCAGTCATATCTGATGTTTGGATTCAAGTGCAGACGGACGAGTACATATACTCACTTCCGGCCTTTCTACTGAGATATCAGTGAAGGTTTTCTCTTCAGCCCGATTCAGTCCGCCTCAAAACACTTACAATGAAAGTCATCCTCACCGGCGCAACTGGCCTCATAGGTGGGGAAGTACTTACTCAAGCCTTGGCTCACCCAGCCATAACATCTCTCATTTGTATAACACGCAAACCGTTGCCAGAGCACACGAGTTCGAATCCCAAGCTGAAAGTCATACTCCAATCCGATTTCACCACATATTCACCTGAGCTCCTCGCCGAGCTGCAAGGCTCCCAGGCATGTATATGGTATAGCTTCAAGCCTCGCTTTTGAAGAGAAGAACGAGGCTAATGGTCAATGGTTAAGGGCGTTGGGATCGCCAGCTCGCAAAACCCCAGACCTGGAGCTGTGCAGAAGCATCGAGATAGGATATTCGAGTGCTGCTGCCAAGGCATTCAGCGAAGCTCTAGCTCCGCAACTTACAGATGAAAATAAGCCTTTCCGCTTTCTGTACCTGAGTGGAATGCTTGCAGAGAGGGCGAAAGGAAAGAAGCTGTGGTTTCTACATGACTCTCGGACGATCAAGGTTTGATCCTCTGGCCCCGATAGTTTTAAAAGACAAATACTGATGATTATAGGGAGAGGCTGAGAATGCTCTGCTAGAAATCCAGAAAGAGAGTAGTAATTTCGAGGTTTCAGTAGTTAGGCCTGGAGGAGTCTTTGCCAAAGGAAACATTACACCTGACGCCATGGTTGGTATTTTACTTTACATCAAGGTCGAGGAACTTGCTGCTGCTATGATAGAAGAGATCGTGGGCGATGTTCACGGGACTAGGACACTGGAAAATAACGACTTGAGAAGTTTAGGAAGAAAAGTCTTGAAGAGTGCCTAGGACAGGACATACACACGTCTTGCAGCAGTGCAGACAATAAACAATGTGCTAATTGGATTTGATTATGGTTATTCGAGCGTTGGAAGATCTTACTGTTGGCGCTTGGTTCTTCCCGCGCATATAACTAATTCACGCATATCTACCAATCTGCATCAAGTAACCCTGTTACTGTTACTGGACCTATGCCACATCTCTCATGTTCCGGTTTGGAAAATTCTGGAGTGATTTCAAAACCACAAAAGACTTCCATTTGGCCTTATACCTCATACGCCATATTCTAGCTGTGATGCAGCTTCCAGAATATACCTGAAATAGCGATGTACCAACTAAAATATCTGCAAAGCTACCCACTCCAAAGTCTCTTCGCTCAATAATCACTTGTCTCACCTCCACATACGCTTACTTTGAGCTTCACTGCCGATGAGACATTTAATTTCTCTATCGATCTCACCGTGACATAGGAAGCCAGTCACTCATTTCGCCCGATCTTCGCGCCCGTCGCTCTTTGCCGTTATTCTCCTCTCAAATGCAATGTACTGTGCCCTCGCCATTTCTTTTAGATTTACTCCGACTGTACGATGCTTATTTCGAAGCTGATGATTCATCCACAGGTTTTATGAGCGTTTTGTGACAACGGTACAGTGGAGTGTGACTTCATCCACACCACGCGGTAGAGTCTACAGTGTCAAGTCGTTCTCATTACCAAAGAACTTATCATTAGTAGGGAAATAACCACGCAGCCTGAGAAACCTTCTTCTTGAAGTTCCTTCCCATCTGTGAGTTCATAGCCTGGCTTTCAGACTAGATCGCGATGAACCAGAAAAGCAAGATTCAATATTCACTTTATCAAATCTTGCGTTGCTTCATCTTTGGAGATGATTGATACGATTAGGCCTCAAACATTCTTAGAGTCTGTGTAGCAGCTTGATTCTTTTATGTTATATCAATCTCCATGGTATGTTAATACCTCAAGAGTTCTATTAAAGGCTTTCACCTTCTCTTGTTGTCTCAGTGTTTCAAATATGTTTCTACTTCAATAGTCCTTCTAAAAGCCTCGCCTTCTTATTGTTTCAGTCTTGCAGGTATATCACAGATGTGGTTTCCTCAACTGTCATTTCTAAGAATTTAGAATTCACTTGCAATTTCAATATTTCAAATTTGTTATCACCCGATAATTATGTCTGATAGCTTTATCTTTCTTGTTGTTTCAATCTTTCAAACATACCACTCTCTTGATGGTCATATCTAAGAGACTCAACTTCTTTTATTGTTTCAGTCTTTCAAATATATCATTGCTTCAACGATGAGGTCTAACAGCTTAGCCTCCACTTATTATTTCATACTTCCAGGTATATTATGAATAAAGATTACCTTAACAGAGAAATCTAATAGCTCAGTCTTTTATTATATTATCAATCTCTTTGGTATATTATTACCTCAACAATATTTTTGATAGTTTTGCTACATTTTCTTGTTTGTTATATCATCCTTCTGGGTATATCATGGATTAAGATGACTTATACAGTGAAGCCTAACAGCTTAGCCTTTTCCTATTGTTTCGATTTTCTAGGTACATTGTCACCATAACAAAAATTATTACATGGCCAACATGAATATACCTCTTGAGAATATACTAACACTGAAGCCACTTTAGAAATTGCTGAAAAGCTTGAGATTATACAGTCATCAATTTCTTAGAATATGCTTCATTTTCTAATCCGATTTATTCCCACGGATGAAACATTCTCTCAATGGTATTAGAAATACAGTCCTCCAATACGCTCCAATTCCCAAATTCTCAATTGCCATCCCCGCTGATAATCAGCCGATTCGCGCTCCACCCAACCTACAGCCTCTAATTCAACCATATTCGTATCAATGAGCTTGCTGAGGGCTGTTGAGGTCTTGGTCTTGGTCATGGCGTGTTAGGATTTGTTCAGATTGTCCTCAAATTTCTTAACAAGTTTGTGGATATCTTTCCTAAGGGTTCTAGCGTCTATCCATTTCGTTCCTGATAACCCAGGTGAGATACTTTATAGTGCAGACGTCTTCCTTGGACGTTCTGGACACTTCTTATTTCTTTATTGTGTATCTTATCAACAATGTATTTCTCTCTACCATTCTCGTCATGGATAGGTCGGGGTGGTGGGAGTGACCGATTGTGGGGATCCTTCCGTGCTGGTTCCAAATGTTCGATCGAAATGATCGGGTGGATTGGTAACCAGTCCGGGAGGCGGACCTGAAATGAAAGTCCTGGCAAAATGGCCTTATTATGGCGTCAGCAGGATTGCTGTTGCCGTCCATCCACTTGACCTCAGCGATCTCTCTGCATACATACGATTATCGTAGGCAAAGTACGTCAATCACCAGTCACCAGTCGCTTCTCCTGGGTCGTACCTAAATTGGCCAAGCACTCGTAAAGTGCTTTCAAGTCGGTACAGAGAACCAGGAGAAGACCGCGCTGCGCAATCTTGCCAAATGCTAGCCTTTAATCGAAGCTCCAATATCGAATCCATGAGTCATTTTATACAGCTCGGAGGCGGAAGCCAAGACGCTTGTAGATGTACGTTTACACTTGACAGAGGACAGAAAACGGGTTAAAAACATTGATCTAAAGAGGGATATCTGCAGCATAAGCTAGTGTTTGAGTGTGTGTGGCATTGGAGCTGATACAGCTAGGCTTGGAAATCGCCCCTCGAAGGTGTCGCGCTCAAGCTGTGTGATAATGATCGGGGCTCCATAAAGACCAATGGGATGATATTGGCTCGATTCTCGCCGTCAGCTAGTACTATGACCGTAACCGATTTGAGACGACGGATCTCTATTGTTGAGCAAATGACGGGTCTGTAAATAAAAGAATCGCGTAGTGGCGCCACGTGTTGAGAAGTAAATCAGCAATCAACAATCAGCTTGTCAATTTTCCAGTTGTATTCATTCTTCTAAAAAGGCTGTTGCCTCAATGGTGGAGTTTACTAAATTATTATTCTTCTGTCAAATTGATCAGTTAAGCATATTAAAGATGATGATTAACGGTAAAGTTAACCAGCTTAGC
>Ga0247807_10001685_pt1 | contig 12747 bp, 16 predicted proteins | sample UWRJL074202C1_FD_179931 | JGI IMG/M metagenome (GOLD analysis project Ga0247807, IMG submission 179931) | Plant litter microbial communities from Arlington Agricultural Research Station in Wisconsin, United States - UWRJ-L074-202C-1 | ecosystem: Environmental > Terrestrial > Plant litter >...
TACAAGTAAATTACAAGTGAGTTGATCTGGAGAAATTACGCACAGCAATCGCGTTGTAGTTTGCGGTCTTCTTTGACACGAAAAACGTAGGTACCGGCACGTAAACGCCTGCTGGAGGTGGTTGAGACATGGTGAATGAGTTAAAGATAGGTTTGGTTTAGAGAATGACAACGTCTTATATATGGAGTTGAAATTAGGTGGTAGGTCGTTCGGTGAGTCAAGTACGTAATGAACTGCCAATCTGAGGATTCGAATATATTCTTGAACAGGTGTGAGTACGTGTTACTTGCAGTTGACCCCGGACCGTCGTCTTGTCTTTGCGTGTTGCGTCTGGCTTATTGGCTTTCTGCTGAAAACTTGTGCTCGTGAGGCTTTGGATAGAAATTTCAAAGGAACTTTGCTACGAATTACGAAACTCCTTTTGATTATTGCGAGTTAATTACACTCTTCAACTGACTTCCCAATACCGACTCCCACTTTCGGTATATTGAGAGCCGACAGCCCCACCAGCAGAGATGGAGGGGTAGTGGGGTCGGCAGAGGACAGGACTTGTAGACTCTGTTTGCATGTAGGTGGTGATTATAGCAATTGAAGTTTTATTTCAGTACAATATGGTGATCAAATAAGATATCTGATAGTATCAAAGCATATAGTAATGCAGTGCATTCACGTAAGGTAGTTACGCAAGACTTATTTGTTTACTTTGTAACTATAGACTTGTAAAGCCCCCCAAAAAGGGATCTTCTGAAGATCAGATACATGTTCCTGCTTCTGTTTCTGCCTCCGCTGATACATAAGTGATGTAGTCGATTCTCGGAAGGTTGTGCATGTCCTATAATCCGATATTGAAAGGCGGGAAAGTCATTTCACATATGCCAACCAGATGCATGATATTGCAGAGGAAATGGTTGGAAAAGGAACCAATATATATGCTGGGTATCATTCAGATCAACTCTGTGAGGTTATACGCTTTGATGGCAGTTCCACTCCAAATCATAATCTGTTGTGACTCGTCCAGACTCGCCAGGTCACAGAACCTCTCTACGATATGCTTCCACTTCTTCCAAGCATCATCAACTCCCACCGTGCAGACAGGCCAGTCGGAGCCGAACATAATCCTGAAAGGTCCAAATGTAGCTAGAATAACCACAAGGTATGGTTGAAGAGCCTCGAATATCTCATCCAATGGACCGGCCTTCAGTCTATCTGGCATCTCTGAGAAACACCCGCTGAGCTTGATATACGTCTTGCTGATTTTGCTGAGCCTGAACATCGCCGTCCTCCAGGAGACGAATTTAGGATCTGTTTGATTGTATACCGACAGGTCCGGCTTGCAGAGATGATCTGCCATTGTTAGTTTGGAAAGCATCTCAAAAGGTGTATATTAACTGACTGATGATGATGGCCACCTTGTCCTCCTCTGCAACGTCTTTATGTGCTGCTTCGATCATATCAACAGCTTCATCCAGCTGCCACCTCCCTCCACTATGTTGATCAACACCTAGATCAAACACAAAGCCCTTCTTTCCCAGCCACTTCAGGCCCTCAATGAAGTCTGTGGTTAGCATCGTGCCCTTCGGCTTATCCTGCACCAAATATCTGAATCCTTTAATCTTTCCCCAACTCCCTTCCGCCCTCTTCTCCACCTCCCCAACATATCTCTCCAATGCCTCCACCCCGCTCGGCATGGGCGCCCAAGGTATGATGGCTAAGCAATGCTTCTTCTGCTCTGCACTATGCCCTTCGCCTTCCCTGGGTGTTCCCAATGCTATCCTCTTCAACCAGTCCACCTCCATCAGCGGCATCTCCCACCCACTGCCATCCTTTACCCCGAGCTCGAGATCATTCTTGCGGTCTGTTTCGAGGAAGATGAACCCTTCTAGGGACGGAGGCGGCCCAGTTGCCCTGGCATAGTCGTCGACAGAGTATTGGTTGTGCAGCGGGTTGGACGGGTTGCACCACGCAAGCGTGTCCAGTTCTGATCTGGGGAAGAGGTGGATGTGAGAGTCGATGATGGGATACTGAGCAGGATCTTCGGAAGCCATGGCTGCGTTTTCGGATGCTGTTGTATGCTGTAATGAGTGCGATCAGGCAATGTCGAGGCTTGCGTTAAGGTGAAGACTGTTCAATTATCACAGCTTTCGATTCGGGGTCAATTATTCCAGGGGTTCAAGCCTATCGTTATCGGTCCTACAGGGGTGCGATACGCCACAATGAGGGGCTGGTGTAACAACATCTAAACTACGTTGGTTAAATAGTTATAGTCATGCACACTGCTATGGAAGGAAATACACGTTCCTATGATCACATAATAGAACAATCCTGAACAGACCAATAGTTTAGAGCGGAGTAGACTCGGTTCCTCAATGCTGTCTTTCAAATTTTTCAAATTTTTGATGTATAGGGTATAGAGTATCTAAAACCTCTCTTAAGAAGTTCGAATACGACGCCAAATATGCCTTTGATCTATGATATCCATCTATAGTCAGAATTCAACCAAAAAAACACCAGCCATGACCAAAACAATGGCTGATGCCCAATTTTTAAAACCCATTAAACGCCCGGAAAAATGCCAATAACCCTTCTGCCTTTCATATCTTTTCTTTTGATCTATACTCCTGCGAACTATACTCCCGGAGTCATACTCTCGGGTGTAGCTGCCTGTGAAGCTTCTTCGGACCCAACGATTGGTGTCATGTAGTCCAAACCTTTGGTGGATCCGGTGGCAGACATCCCAATTTTGCCATTTATATTTAGAGCCTGTCTGAGTGCCGCGCTGCTGAGCATACTTCCCTTGACGGTGCTCATCTTGCTTTCGAATTCACGCTTCATTCCGTGCTTGACAGCATCGAGAACATTGTTAACCGTGATTCTTGGTTTAAAGGCGGGCTCAGTGCCCGCTTGGTAAACTCCAGTCTCGACGAGAATAGAGTACCAATCATTCTTGGATGTCTCGTTGAAACGGTTGGTACCTTGAATGTCACTTTCGGGGGTGTCGCCGACAAAATAAACTGTCTCAGGAGGAGCATTGATATGGTGCTCATCTTTGCGCCATTGTTGGAGGAGACGAGTAGCAAATCGGAAGGTACCAATTTGGGGCTTGCCAAATGCTATGGTCTCGAGCTCTTTACCCTTGGTGAGATCTTTGAAAAGCATCTCGATCATCTTTCTTAAAGCACCCATGCCGAGTCTAACGTTATCGTGGGCAGCTGACCAAACGATATCGTTGTGGGAGAAATAGATAGGGGGTCCCTCATCGAAAGTCTCCGAGAGGGTACCCATGTAACCTCCTTTGGACATGGCGAGATCGAGAATAATTTGAATATCGGCAGCCCAATCTCTTGAATCCGCAAATCTATAATGGTTGAGCAGTTATTCGGACAAGGAGAAAGGTAAAAATCTTACACAAATATGGCATCGATCTTGGTCTTTGAGAAGTCACGCTTGCGAGAAGCAGTAAACTCATCTTCGGTCAATTTACGAAATGGTGTGGTGTGAGGGTTATCTTTGATCAGATCACCTGGAGTAATAACATCCTGGAAGCCATAACCTTCGGCAACTTGTCTACACTTCTCGCCCTCACCACCGACGACGAGCACAGTCTTGTGTTGCTCAACCATCTCTCGCATAGGAGTGTGACCTGAATAGACAATAAGTACTAGACTTAATTCAATAAGCGCGTAGACTTACCACAAATGAATTGTGCGGGGGCAACTTCAATGTCCAGCTGGCGGGAAAGATCAATGCAACGTTCTGCTTCTGTCTTTCCTCCACCGTTGGTTAGAAAGATGTATGGACTAATTTCACGTTAGGTCGAGCTTCCACATCGGATAGAGATATAGCTTACACTTTCATTCCATACTCATTGTGTCCGTTCAGCATCTGCATAGCCTCGATAGCTTCCGGTAGCGGTCGCCCTCCTCTAATAAGAACTCCATCGATGTCGAATGCAAATGCAAAACTGTCGGCGGTTGGAATATCTGCTGGGGTACCTGGGGATCGTGGGGTAATGGGGGAGTCTTCTGATGGAGACGGGAGATCTTCATCCAAATTCATGGTTGATAGCTCGATTCGAGCTGTCTCCATAGAAGCAGCAAAAGTGCCTCCATGGTGCGTTCTTGAGCGTTGATGATTCATGAGTCTTTTGGTTCACAAAATTAGCCTTATGCCGTTATATTCTGGGGTTTCAAGAATTTCAAGTATTTCCAAATCTACAGCCATAGCTTTATGGATGTGAATTTGAAAAGATTGCCTTTTATTGTGTGGAAGTGCAAACCTTTCTGGAACTACAATAACTCCTCCGGTGGACACGTCAGTTGCGGTAGCGGTCATCGAAGAGAGCCGTCGAATTCCCGGTCTCAAACGCGGCGTGGAGAGAAGGTTTTTAGAAGCCATGATTGCGGTTATATGCTCAGACTGGAGATGCGGCAGATTCTAAAAGGATTGAAACTGCGGATGATGGGCGGGTCTAACACCGGTTCTCTTGAGGTTGACAAGATGGACCAAGGGAGCTTGGTACTACGAGAAGGATTTGGTAGGATGTTACTTGTGGAAGGTGGTTTCAGGAGAGTGACTGCGCAGTTCTTACTTCCTCCAGAATTAAGAGGGCCCATGGTGGGTCATATATAAACGCTTCTGGGAGTGTGCGTGAATCTCTAGCTCCAAGACACTGGCATATTTCTTGGAGAAGATCATGCCTTCCACATACTAGCGTCCAACAGGATATGTATAGTGCCAACAAGATGTAGCTAAAGAAGGGGGTGGATCACTCTGGTTGGAGGCGGGTGGACAAGCAAGCAACATACGGGGTCCGCTATACCAGGGGATATTTTTGAGTATGATGACTGCTCGATCCAGGAGAGTTTAAAAAAGATGAATGCGGGAGGTCCTGTCTTTTTTGCCTCCTGGGTCCACGAGTAGCCGGCAGTGTGGCCTTCATGACTCTCACCTCCGTCAGGCCTTCAGCAGTGGCTGTCAACGTGAACCTTCACACAATTGGGCTTGTTGGACAGCAGCAATCTGCCAGATAGCGCAGATAAGAGCCCTCACTGCAGTGTAGCTGGTCAAATGACGACGAAGTGCAGGGCAAGGGATGGATTTTGCAGTATGGATGCGTGGTGAGGGAGTGGATGTGGACAGTCCTCCTAGGACCCGAGAATAGTCAGAATTACGAAGGCAATTCGAGGTAGACTAACCAAAGCTTGCCCAGCGCCTTCCGCGTGGTTGGGCAAGGTCGGTGAATCCGTCGGTCAAATCAGGCCTGGATCAGGATTGAGAAGAGAATAAGGTGGGCTGGTCATCGGCTGTGGTGAGGTGAGAGGTGAGAGGTGAGAGAGAGGGAGATGTTGCTTCGCCCGTACTAATTAATTCCCTCTCGGCGTGGTCCGCTGTTCCTTACAATTCGGCGGTGGACTACGACTGCTACTACTGTTACGACTACTACTAGAAGAAAGAGGACGTCGTTGGTGAAGTCTAACTATTAGGCCGCCATGGTAATCTTAATTGGCATGGCCTAGATCGTCTCACACCGCATTTGAATTTACTGATGTTTGATTTTGATTTTGATTGTGATTGTGATTGCGATTTTGCAACGGCTACAGGAACTCTGGTTGCACGATAGGGCTACATACAGCAGTCCCGGACGAGCACAACAGGAGTTCCGGCAATCGAGTGCAGACGAGTACAGGACGCTGCACAGGCTGACGAAGATCCTTCCATTCGAGGCTGAGTGTGCTTCCAATGTTCCATCTGATCGCCGCCCACGTTACTGCGTACAACTGCGCAACTTGTAAACCACCACAATCCGAAACTATCTTTTTTTTTTCTTCCACTTTTCAGGGTCCAACGAGGATACCGCAGCTTCGTTACGTCAAACTCCCCCCACCCTTCAGCCTCAAACGTGCTTGTCTGGCTGGTGTGCTGCTCGCCGTCGCGACTGGGAGCTTGGCCAGCCAAGTGCGGCATCCTGGGATACCAAACATGTCCCATACTTCTCCGAATATGGTTTGCTACGAGGGCCCCAATGTGAGCCGAAGCTCATCAATTCAATGTATGTACAGTACCTACAGCCCAGGTGAGAATCCATTTCCCTATCTTGTAATGCCTTGCGTTCCCGTGGCGGGCGATCGAGGGGATGCAAAGTCTGCGCGCTCGCATTCATCTTACATTGCCACAGCTTCTCAACAGTCCCAATCTTTGCATCTTTACCCTATTAATCTTCGTCCATATCTCAAGATAGCCATCTGTCACCAAATCACCGATGAAGAGCCAGACACACCTGCAACTTTATCAGGCAATGATGTCAACAGGCATATGCTGAAAGTACGATTACGGTTTCTCACGTTGCCTTCGGGAGCTAATGTAACAAACATCCGATGGAACCCCCGAAACGGTCTTGGAGAAACTGAACCGAAGCGCAGAAAATAGATCACAGAAAGAGAAGACCGGCGACCAAGCATCAAGCATGAAGAGCCAAGTGCAATATCCATCCTCATCCTCTTCTCCTCTTTCTCTCTCTCTCATATCGCAGCGAAGCTAAGCGAAAAACCACCCAAACCCCCCAAGATCTGGAGGTATATGATACGATCACAGACCAGCCCGCTCTCCTCTGACAGAAACTATCGGCCGCGACACGTGAAGGGCCGATCGGCTCAAATCCCAATGGGCAAAGGGGCGGCGTGTGAACGGCGTGTGAACGAGTCATGATGGACCTTGCTCCCAGCAAAAATTTGATGGTCCGGTTTTTGGACGGTGTGTATTGGTTTGATGTAGATGACGTGGGTTTCACGATAGATGATGATAGCGTATGATATTATCAACAGAGGGGCTCGCAGTGAAACCATTTCTCCCAAGATGCTCGTCGAAGTACTTACCTACGCGGGGTACTTTGTGGGATTCCCATACTGTGGAGTTGTGTTGTGTTGATCTCGGTCTTGTCTTGTGGTTACCGCCGTTGTGATGCGGATATCGTTCCGTTATTCTTTTCTCTTTTTTACCGACTACCGAGCCGAGTATCACTCTTGATTCGATCCGACAGTTATCTCTTAAGTCGAGATTCAGAGGATCAGTAACCAAAATAAAAAAATTGAAGTTAAAACACTAATACTCAAGGAATGAAATATTCATTACAAGTATTTTATCTTATATATTTAAATCTGTATTGCTCTCACAATCCTATGAACGTTCTATTCGCACAACGTTTGTTCTACTTTGCTTTGCTTACAGTGGCTTCCAGAACTTCCTTTTTAGATTACTCCCAAAATACCTACCTCATGCCTTTTGATATCCTGCTTCCGACAGACTGTCCCCTAGGGCTTTGATTGCCAGTTCGATATGGTCACGTTTGGGGTCAGTCTGGTTATTTGATTAGCAATGGCCTCTGTAGACGGGGTTTGGTGATACGTACCACACTAACACCCATATGCCCAACTCTGATATATTTGGTTGCGATCTCCTTGTGCAAACCTCCAGCAAAAATAACACCCTTCTTCATGAGGTTTGGCAGCAGCTGTGGCGGAGTGATATTCTCGGGTAGGTAAATTGCAGTCATGCCGTTTGCCTGATCGGCAGGATCGGTAGCCAGTTGTTTTAGTCCGAGTTCAGCGACAGCTTTCTTGACCTTCTGTGATGCCGCACGATGAGCCGCAAAGCGCTCAGCTAATGGCCTAGAAAGGATCTGACTTAAAGATGTATGGAGGGCATGAACTAATTGTGGCGAAGGGGTTGCAAAGTATGAGGGCTTTTTGGCCTCATAATTCTTCATAACTAGACTTGATCAGTACGGCTAAAAAAATTGGGGCTCCGTGAGCTTACTTGGTAGCCAATTCTTGAATGATGCAAAGTAAGAGCCAGGTGGCGTCTTTCTGCTCTGGAAAGTCTTGATTGCGCGACCGCTGTACATCGAAATTGAAAGACCTGCGGGACAACCAATCGCCTTTTGACTTGCAGTTATAACACCATCTAATTGCCATTTATCAAATTCAATTTCCTCACATCCCACACTGCATACACCATCCACTATGACAAGTGTGTCTGGGGAGACTCTATGGACCAATTCCGACAAAGCCTTCAATTCGCTCAAGACACCAGTTGATGTGTCAACATGAGTCACAGTCAACAATTTGTATTTCTTCTCCTTCAGAGCTTTTTCAATCTCGGGCAGTTGCGGTCTTGATCCAATTGGGGCCTTGAGCTGCGTTACCTTAGATCCATAGGTCTCAAAGCAGTCTGCGAAAGAGTCTGCGAAATACCCAGTGTGTAGAACCAGAATATCATCTCCCGGTTCTGCCAAGTTCGCCGCCACCAGGTCCCATCCAAGTGTACCAGATCCCGATATAACAAATGGCTGCGATGTCGGGTCGGTAGTTTGGAACAGTTTTCTTAGCATAGAGAGAGTCTCGCCAAAGGTTTCAACAAATGGTGCTCCCACGTGGGATTGACTATTGAACACATATAGATCAGTGTATGCTGTTTAATAGACGTGAAGTCCTTCTACAAGACCGTAGGAGGATATTTAGCCTACCTAAAATGGCTCATAGACTGGAGAACAGCATCGTCAAACTCAATAGGGCCTGGGATTAGTAGCGTAGGGTGATCTGGTTGAGAAGACATCTTTTGTGGTGGCTCGGATGTAGAATTCAAGGATCTTGCTTGTGTTGGTACAGAAGATTGTTCGGCAAAGGGGGTATTCTGAGGTAACTGAGGTCGTTTATCCAGATGTTTGGATATGACACTCAGTCTGGCGTTGGGAGACAGCTTGAGGAGATGGCGGGGTAGATGGCGGAGAGCCAGGATGACGATAGTTTCCGTTCCTGCCCGATTGGACTTCGGTGCAAGGAGGAGTGGAGAAAAGATTGAAGGATATAATTTCCTGATGCAGTCGTGTAATATTGGAGAGGTGGTATCTGTATCTTCAAGCAAGACAAGCCGTGAGTGGTGATATCTAGTTGTAATCTCTATTGTCGTTCCATTTTTTTTTCGTTTCCCAAATCATCTCTCCGATTTACCTCCGAAATGATGACCAGGTTTGGGCACGTGCCTTTGTCATTATTAGTTTCCTAGAATTGGTAGACATCAAGATATATTTTATGATATCTTGCTGGTTCTGTTTAATATCCATTAGTTGAGAGCATAATACCATAGTTTCAGTACAGTTTGACTACTTAGCTCGGATCCTGTCCCTTTCGATTCTCTGGTCGCTCACTTCTTAACAAACCCCCTTATTGTTGTTCATTTACTGACCCTAGAAACGACAGGACAGTGAATGATGTACACTCCTTCATGTTTTCAGAATTGATTACTTGTTATGGTAATGAAATGCATGAGTACACGCAAATACGCCCTAGCCATTCCTGTCTAAAAGCTATATCTTCTTCCAGACTAAAAGTCAACTTAGACTGCTATATAGAACGCTTATTACTCACAACACCCGTTGTATTAAGTGGGATATGTGCAGCCTTTTTGGCACTGGAATCTATTTTTTGACTTGCTGCAATGAGCCTGGGCGCAGTCTTGACGCTCATTTTTCTCCCTGAGAATGATTCTAGAAGGGCTAATTCCGACTGTCCTGATCCACGCTCCAGGACTTGACGACGCCAACGTTTCCACTCATCAGATGAATCCGCACATTTGCCAAAGGGATTTGCAGAGAACTTGGACGCGAATAAATCTGCAGCGTATGCTGTAGATTGCACGTAGGTGTAATAACCTGCATCTGTATTTCTGAAGGCCGGGGACCATTCTGCCTGTCCGAATCCCAGATCTTCCTCGTCAACGCGATCATACGGGAGTACGGCTCGTTTTATATTGTTCCAGAGGGCAGTAGTGTCCAGATGAAGTTTTTCTCCCTTGGTTGAAGTGGTATAAAGAGCTAGGTCGAACAACGCGGACGATAGTTGTGTTATCATCCCCTGTGCTTCTCCGAGGAGCTTAGTATGATACACATCTTGTGCCATGGACAGAGGCAGTTTTCCTTCGGTCATTTCGACCTTCTTATCAAACCCTTCATCCTGGGAGTACTGGGAAAGAACACTATAGTGCATTCCCAACTTAACTAACACTTCTGGCTGCCATATTAGATGCTCGAGAAGGCGGCTGGGAATCTCAGCGTAGTCACGCGAGTGGCTTATACCATAGCATGTTCGGTCTACCAAATGATGCACTGCATGTCCCAGTTCATGGAACATGATTTTGACGTCTCGGTGCTGGAGTAGGCTGGGTCGATTTTGGCCCGGCATTTGGAAAGGTAGGATCAAGGCAGAAACGGGGTAGTATCGGCCTCCATGTGAGTCTGTAAAAGTCTTACGCATTGTCAATCAAGTCATTCTTGATGACTAGCAATACGCAAGGGGTGAATCATAATACTAACCGGTTGTATGGCAGTGTGGTATTGTTGCTGAGTCTTGCCTCGTCTTCCGAATATATCAAGATATAAATATCCTAGGAACTCACCCTGCCTTTCCTTCTCACTGTCCCAAACACTGTAAAGTGATACGCTTTCATGCCAAATACTTGGTTTCTCAACTTTTTCGAACTTGAGTCCGAATAGTTTTTCATATAGAGCCAACATTCCATGGACTGTGTGACACACTTCGAAATATTGGGAGAGCTTCCTATTGTCAATTGCGTAGCTTTCCCGTTTTAGTTTTTCGTCGTAGTATAGACGATCCCAGACGTGATATCCTGTAGTGTGATAACTAGCTACAGTATCAATAGTTGATGTTTGTCCCTTCGGTATCAAGTCACCTTGCTCACCAGCCTTGCCACTTCCCCTAGCTGCATCGGTATCTTTCCTCTTGAGCTGCTTTAGCGGCTCTATCTCGATAAGTGTAAGGGGCAAAAGCTCCAGCTTCAGCTCTACTAACTCTTTCTGTATGTCGACCATACTGCATGCCATGCGTTCTTTCATGCGAAGCTCGGCATAGCTTGTAAAGCCCATGATATGTGCTATCTCATGCCGGAGTTCGACTATTCTCTGCAGTCTACCCACATTCTGTGGAAATCTCCGCGTCTTCGCGAGGTAGACCTGACGGCGGGTTGACTCACGCGTGGCATAGCGCAGAATAGGAAGATAGTGACTTTCTTTAAACGTCACCCAGTACTGTGGTGTGGCTGCTTGGTTGGGTTTGAGGTTAGATTCGTTCTTAAGATTAGATAGCCAGTTCTCTGGCATTCCCTCTAGATCGGAGCGAGTTAACCACAATCCATCACGATCTGAACTTTCTGTGAAGTCCTGTTGTGCAGCGGCTATTAATTCATCAACTTCGCTCTTGGCTACTGATATTCGTGCACGCTTGGCTTCATCTTTGATATTTGCACCGGATATGGTAAATTGCATGTGAAGTCTATTTAGTAAATATTGATCCTCGTCGTTAAGGATTGGCGCTTCCTCTCCTCGCCCACCATCAATCATCCTCGCCTTGTTAAGATGATAGTAATAGACAGCATTCACCAGTTCAGCAATGTCAGGCCGCAGCAGATTTCTAGTGTTAGCGGTATCAGTACGTTTGTGAGCTTCACGCGCTGCTTCACGCAAGTTTGCATTAGATGCAACGCGCTCTAGCAATATGAGCGGCCCAGTCACACATCCTGCTGTGTTGTGGTCGTTAATCAAAGGACGTATCAAGTTCTCAAATGTTGCGGTGGCAGGCTCTAACGTCTCCACCAATTTTTCACGAAGCGCTGAAGATTGTGCTAAAGTTATCTCGACTGCAGCGAGAAGCGATTCTGGCGTTAGGTTGTCAAAAGACGGTGGTCCTTGGGGAGGTGAGCGACGTGGACTTGCTAGAGGCATTGCAGTTTGGAAAAGATGTGTTGGCTCTTAAATGGCCAAAGGATTAGGTGAAAATTGCTGTATAGATTCCGTGATAATTAATGGGGATTTTCTGGCTTGAAAAAAAGGATACAATAGTGTAATGAGAGGGAGTGTATCAGTCTCTTTTATGGATAGCTCAAACCAAAATTTGAATTTATCTGATTTAAGACCTGCTCTTCAGTCGGGGTACTGGGAATGGACTACAAAATGGAGAAATTGTAGTCATTGACATGGTAGGCAGCACCGGGATATTCCCGCGTTGTACCTTTCAATACCCCTGATTGTGTTGGAACTGAATGCACCTCGCCCCTTTATTAGCCGAGGACTTGAAGCCGAAAGTTCGCACAGTAACAATTGATCAAACGCGGATATTTGAGGGAATTTGAATTAGGATTTGATGTTTCTTCTAGTGTTTATGATAAGAGGTCACGAGCTGTGTAAGAATCGTAGTGTAGTGGATTCTATATTGCTATACAACACTGGCTCCTTCCTCGTTAATTTGACTGGCTAAACCCAGTTCTTTCCGCACCGCATCTTTTATCTCTACTATCTTGGTTCTTTGTTCAATGAAAGTTTCAATCTTATTCGGAATTGACATAGAAAATCAGCTGTTGTTTCGGTATAGCTAGTCTTGCATCCTTAAATTAATGCATATCTATCCCTCCCTAACCTTTGGAATATCTTGTAATCTAATATGACACTAGGCACCACAATGAACAACATGAATGGAGTACAGAATCACAAAACCAATTCAAAACCATTTGCAGAGCAGATAATGCCCAGATATTGGCTCCAGCGACCAAATTACTCCTTTCGCAAACAAATATGGTCAAGGTTCTTGAAAATTGAACGACATCCGAAGCTACAGAGTTGGAATATTCATTGGACACAACTGATATATGTCGCTGAGGAGATCATATGGATAGCTGCCGTTG
>Ga0247807_10001687_pt1 | contig 12737 bp, 20 predicted proteins | sample UWRJL074202C1_FD_179931 | JGI IMG/M metagenome (GOLD analysis project Ga0247807, IMG submission 179931) | Plant litter microbial communities from Arlington Agricultural Research Station in Wisconsin, United States - UWRJ-L074-202C-1 | ecosystem: Environmental > Terrestrial > Plant litter >...
AGAAGCACTGGCTCCACGCAGCGACCAGCTCAACAGCGACGACCTGATCGCTGGCCCGCGCGTCCTCAAGATCACCGGCGCGCGTGTCGCGAAGGACGATCGACAGACCAAGATCATCATCAACTACGAGGGCGACAACGGCAAGCCGTGGAAGCCTTGCAAGACGATGGGCCGCGCGATGGTGATGGCTTGGGCGATCACCGACGAGGCGCAACTGATCGGTAAGTCGGTTCGGGTTTATCGCGATCCGACCGTGCGTTTCGGCGACCAGGGCGAAGTCGGCGGTATTCGCATCAGCCATATGTCGCACATCGACAAGGCCGTGAACGTCAAGCTGACCGTGACGCAGGGCAAGAAGGGTATGTTCACCTTTCAGCCACTGCCGACTGCGGTGCCGCGTGAGGTTGTCGACGAACTCACCCCCGAAGCAGCCGAACACTCTCTCCGCACCGCCGCAACGCTCGACGACCTGAAAGCCGTCTGGGCGAATAAGGCGATGCGCCCCTTCCGCGAAAAGCTGCAACCCGTCCTCGACGAACGCAAAGCCGAACTGACCCCCACGAGCACCGACACCGCGGACGTCGTCGCCATGTTCGACGCAGCCGCCACACCCGAAGCGATCGAGGCCGCGGACAAGGCTGCGAACGCGCTCAACATCGCAGCGGATCCGGCCATCGTTGAGGCTCGCGAGAACGCTTGGACGCGGGGGACTGCACAGTGAACGCCCAAGAGATCAACGCAATCGGCGTCATGCTCCAGAGCATCCGCCACCCCGACGAGCGCTACGTGACGCTGGCCTTCACCGCACACACACCGAACAGCGAGAGCTTCGACGGTAGCGTCTCGGTGACGGTCGCAGCGGGTGAGGACACGGCCACCAGCGAGTCTGTCACCCTCGACTGCGCGCTCCACATGGCCCGCGCGAAACTGCGCGATCTGGCTACCAAGCGCGCCAAGGCCAAAGCCGATGCAAAGGAGATCGCAGCGTGATGGCATCAGAACAGCAAGCGGTGCCGGTTGCGCAGGAAATTAAGCGATTGATTGGCGAGGCAAAAGAGTTTGCCGATTATGCGCAAACGGAGGGGTTTGACGCTTCGGATGCACTCGACTTAATTCGCGAGTTTGCCGCCCTCACTCCCGATGCCACCCAGACGCGAGAAGCGGAGGGCGAGGAAGCGGCGCATCTTCGGACGATCGACGAACGCGACGCGCTGCATGAGGCGCTGTCCGACGCTTACCGCGCCGTTTGCGGCAGAGAACCGCAGTGGTCGAACCTGTTCGGTCTCAACGATGCTGTCGACGATATGCGGGAAGCCGTTGGGGGTGCCGCATGACCCCCAATCCCAACCCGAGCCCCGAGGGCGTCTGTGGTGTTTGCAAAGGCACTCGTCGCGTTACGATGGCCCCATCGACAACCCAGCTTGGCGGGGAGTCTCCCTGCTTCAACTGCGACAAGGACAGCATATGGTTTTCGACAGCGACAACTATGACGGCATTCGCTTCTGGAAACGTGGATAACGCCCTCTCCCCGCAGACACTGCCAGCGCCGGGGGAGGTGGAGCTAGTCGAAGCGATCTGGAAACAGGCGTGCGTAGGTCGCGAGGGCTATTGCAGCAGCGACCTTCAGCAAGCCGCCAAGTGGGCCATTGGCGAGGCATTCCGCCTAGCCACGCTTGCCGCTCAGTCCGCCAAATTGCCCGCAAACTATCAGTGGAGCGAGGACAACCGCAGCAAGTTCAACTTCGGGCGCGACACCGCTGTCGAAGCTATCGCTGCCCTATCCCCCACCCTCGCCACCGTTGCGGCAGCGAATGACGAAAGGGTGGCGGAGGCGATCGAGGCACTGGAAGCTATCGCCGCATCCGCCGAAGTCCGCATCCAGGACGGGCGGGACATGGGTGCCCGCATCTGGCGTCTCGCGCTGGAGGACATCGTTCGTGATGCCTGCGCCGCCATCCGCCTCTTGTCGCAGGGAGGGGGGAAGGCATGAGCATTCTTTGCAAGATGTTCGGCCACAAGCGCAACGCTGGCTGGTGGGGCGATGGTCTTTACGGCCGAGTGCATGGACCTATTACGGATGGCATAGGTCGGACGCATTATTCGGTTGAGGCGGATTGCGACCGATGCGGTGAGCGCTATCGGCTAGCTCGGTTCCACGGCAAAACGCCACTGTTGGCTGATCGGGATTCTATCGCCCAAGTCGTATCGCCAGCCGCCATGAAGCCGATTGAGCTTATGCGTGAAGAGTGGACGGCGTGGATGGCCGATCAGCACTTTGGCGACGGGCCGAACAAGATTGATAAGCCGACGATGATCGAGCGTCTCGTTCAAGATGAATGGGACGACCTTCAGCCCAAACGGTTGCGCGCCCTGAAGAAGGCCGATGCGATTATTGCTCTCAGAACGCAACCGGAGCAACCCTCATGAACCCGACCACCAACACCGACGCGGGGGCTGTTGCAGACGTGGCGGCGAAGCTGACGGAGGCGCAGCGGGAGGTGATCCAGTGCGCATGGCCGTACCCCGACTATCATCGCAACGGCGCCCAGATCAGCTACTGCCCGATCTGGCGTAACGAGCGTGGCCGGATCGCGTTGGAGCGTAAGGGCTTGATCGCGTCGCTGGCAACCGGCGGTCCCCGATTGCGCCCGCTCGGAATCGCAGTCCGCCAGCACCTTGAGCAGGGGGCGACGGCGGGGGTTGTTGGGGGGAAGGAGGCGTGAGTAGCGTCGAGGCATTACGGCGCATCCTGCCCGACTGGCCACGCTTGATGACGGTCGACCAGGCTTCCGCATACCTGTCGCTCGGCAGCACGACGTTGCGTGAGCATGGCCCATCACCGAAGCGGCAGGGCAAGCGCGTGCTGTACGATCGCCGGGATCTGGACCGGTGGGCGGATAGCCTTGGCGAGCAGCCGTTGACGGAAACCGAAGAGGTGCAGGAATCCATGGAAGCCGAACGCCGGTTCCTAGAAAAGCGGGCGCGCCGTGGTTCGCACTGATCTACGGTACACGTATCTTGCGAAGGGGCAGTATTGGCGTTTCCGACACCCGCTAACCGGCGATACGAAGCTCCCCGGGCAACCGACCGATGCCGCGTTCCATGCTCGCTATGCAGAGCTGTGTGCGGTCGTTGAGCAACGCCAGAAGCGGGTCGAGCCTCCGAAGTCGTCGTGGCGCTGGCTGATCGCGGCCTATTCCCGCAGCGCTGAGTTCCGATCCAAGTCGGACGATACGCAGCGCGACTACACGCGCACGCTGGCCCTGCTGGATGCGGAGCTTGGCGAGGAAAACTATCGCATCACGACAACGCCGATGATCAAGGCGGTGCGCGATAGCTATGCCGACAAGGCCCGCAAGGCGCACAAGATCAAGCAGATGGCGTCGTCGCTCTACACCTGGGCGGCTGACGAAGGGCTGGTCAAGGAAGGCTTCAACCCGGCGAAACCTATCAAGCAGATCAAACGGAAAGGTGGCGCTCGAGAGTATGTCGTCTGGTCCGATCCCGAGTTCGAGACGTTCCTGCGCGGTGCCAGCCGTCCGATGCGCGTGGCCGTTCTGCTCGCTCTTTACACCGGGCAGCGCGCCAAGGACATCGCAGCGATGACGTGGGGCGACGTGCAGGGCGATGCGACGGTGATCCGTGTTCGCCAGGCCAAGACCGGCGCTCCGCTGGACATCGAGTGCCACAACCGCCTGCGCCGGCACATCAACGCGCTGCGCCGTCGCACGGCCGACACCTCGATCAAGGCCCCGCTGCTGATCAGCGCAACCAAGGCAGCGTACAGCTCGAACTCGCTGTCGACAGCGATGGGCAAAGCAGTCGCACGCAATCCAGATATGCCGAAGGATCGGTCAATCCATGGCCTGCGATATGCGGCCGGTTCGGCGATGGCGGAAGCTGGCTGCACGCTCGACGAAATCCAGGCGGTGCTAGGCCACAGCGCGTACGCAATGGCGATGAAATATGCCACGCAACGCTTGCGCAGTAAGTCAGCAGCCGCTAGGCGCCAACGGAACGAAGCATGATCGAGTGCGAACTTTGGGGACAGGACTGCGAACTCGCAGTTTCAACAACCAGAAAAGCGCGGAAATCAGCCGTTGAGGCCCGATGGCGGAGTGGTGACGTAGAGGACTGCAAATCCTCCGACACGCACGGTTTTACGCCATTAGTTCGCACAATTCATGCTCTGTTCTACCCACGGGATTCCGTGGGTTTATGAAGCTGCTGCGAACTTTTCCCCTACTTCCCGCGCCGCTCTAGCTCGCGCTCGACGGCGATTCGTAACAGCTCCGATTGCGGCTCTTTCGGCCCCAGCGCGGACTTGATACGTGCGAGCGTACCGGCTGCGAAACGCGCCGTTACCTTCTCTTCGGGATCGTTGATGCGAATGCGGCCCACCCGGCGCGCATTAGATGCCACCATTAATTCTGTCGAGCCCTGCACTTTGTTGCCACCATCTATTGACGCTTTTGTTGCCACCATCTAAATAGGTGCCACCAACAAAATAGGCAAGCGCCATGAGCAATGTACCCGCGCTACAGACTACCGTGCTCGACCTGATTGACGAGTACGAGCGTAAGCGCGCTAGCATCGCGGACGAAATCGCCGCGCTCGACGCTGCGCATGTCCGGATGAAGATGGCTGCATCAATCCAGGGAACGTTCGTCGACCAAATCACGCGCGAACCTCACCTGCACGAGAGCACGTTACAAAAGCTGCTCCTGCAATCGGGCTGGCGGGCGATCTACAACCGGTTGCAGGTTGACCGCATCGCGAGTGCCAAAGACAAGAAGTTGTTCGACCAGACGATTGCCGCCCCGCCGGCACTTACGTTTGACAACGCCAAGGCGACGTTCGGCGACTATTTTGTGCGGCCCCGTTTTCACATCCTGCGCGGACTGGCCGAAGCTTTCGCCGATCTTGACCCGGCCTATAAGTCACATTCCAAGGTTCGCATTGGCGTGAAGGGTTTGCCTAAGCGCATCATCCTCACGGGCTGGGGTGACTATGGCTCGGGCTGGGGCGTTGACCGGTTCAAGAACATCGCTAACGCGCTCGCCACTTATCAGGGTCGCCCGCACGTCGACTGGAGCGAAATGTCTGCGATCAGTGGTTGGCACAAGTCCGGCGCGGACGCGGTGCTCGACGGCAAGACCGTCACATGGGCAGAGAAGGACACCCTTGAGCCTAAGCAGGTTGGCGTCAATCGCGGAATCACTGTGCGCCGCTTCCAGAACGGAAACGCGCATGTCTTCTTCGACAAGTGGACCTTGCTCGACATCAACCGCGCGCTCGCCGAGTTCTATGGCGAGGTGTTGCCGGACGCTGAGCCAGACGACGTGAAGCCAACCGCGAGCACGGCGGTATCGAAAGACCTGCAGTTCTACTGGACGCCGCCAGAGGTGGCGGAAGAGGCCCTAGAGTTCGCCGGAGTCTATCAGTCTACCGATTACACGCGGAGCCGTGGCATGTCGCCAGGTCGGGTGCTCGAGCCTTCGTGCGGCGACGGTCGTATCCTCGATGCCATCCGCCAACGCGGGCACCCTGCCCTAGGCGTCGAGTATCACCCGGGCCGGGCATCCGAAGCCCGCGCTAAGGGGCACAACGTCCTAGCCGCCAACTTCCTGGACCAGCCTGCGACGCCTGAGTTCGATTACGTCGTGATGAACCCGCCGTTCTACGGTCGGCACTACGTCAAGCACGTTCGCCATGCGCTGCGCTTCCTCAAGGTAGGCGGTACGTTGGTTTCGATCCTGCCGGCGACCGCGCATTACGATCACGGCGAGCTCGAGGGTGAATGGCGCGACCTGCCTGTCGGTAGCTTCTCTGCGGCTGGAACCAATGTGCCGACCGGGCTTCTGCGCATCACGAGGAAAGCCGCATGAACCGCGTTCGCCCCCTCACTCAATTGGAGCAAGCAGCATGAGCGTCATAACGATCCCCGCTGGCATGAAGGTTTGGAATGGTGGTGAGGAAGCGCCCTCGGATTGGGATGGTGGCCCATATCTCTGCCGTGACGGCAAGATGTATCACATGCGCGGCTACGGCTGGGGACACGGCACGAACTGCTGGAACCCGACCGCGGACTGGGATCGTATCGCCTACACGCCAGTCGCCACCCCCACCTCCGAGACCGACCAGCTTGGCGGGGTGGGGGTATGAGCGGGGTTGTGCCGCCTTCGCAGTACGTCCGGCATTATGGGCACCATTGGCTAGAGCATGAGTGTGGTGAACTTATGGTTGCTCAGTGGAACCCCGGCTCTGCGACTTGGACGCATTCAAACGCGCATGACACTGCTTACGGAGGCTTCTTGTCAATGGACGGCTGGAAATGGCTTCAGCACGTACCGATGCCCCACCCCGCCTCGAACGCCCGCCAGGATGAAGGAACTGTGGTATGAGTGAGGAAGCCGAATGCGTCCACGAATGGGAGGACGTCGAGAGCATGGGAAACAATGAGTACCGCACCGATGTACGCTGCATTCACTGCCGCATGCCGGGTGAGCGAGACCACGCCGACAACTCTGTGTTTTGGCCGGCGACGTGACTGACGCACCCCACCCCCACCAGCAGGAGCCGACGATGGGATTGCTTGAACGGATACTGCCCGATCATCGTTACACCGCGACCTGTTTCGTAACTGGATCCGTAGCTGGTTGGCATGGCGACGTTATCACGCTGTCTCTGTGGTGGATCGCAGCGCTGTACTTTGAGGACCGCGCCCGTCACGCCCTCGCTCTGTCGAAAGGATCGGACACATGACCACGATGATTACCAAGATCGCCCAAGCAATTGAAGCCGCAGATGGCACGATGTCGTTTACGGGTGAGCCGTCTGAGTATGCTTTGCTTCAAGCTAGGGCCGCGCTTACCGCTATGCTGGAGCCGACCGAGGCCATGCTGAAAGCTGCGGACACCAACGTTTGGTTCGCGCAAGACGCCAGCGATCTGGCTACGCTTCAAATTATGCTGACTGAAATGATCCGCGCCGCGCTAGACGAGTAGCCAGCGGGGCGGCGCTCTACGAACACCAACCCCGCCGACCCAAGCCCGATGCCGCGATGGCAGAGCGGGGACCTCACTTCTAAACGCGCGGCGAATATTGCCATCGTCGCCTTGGTCGAGCCGCCACCTCGTCCAACTAACTAATAGCGTTGCGCGGAACCAGCACACTACCACCGCGCGAATCGGGTTGCAATCGAAGCGCGATGGGTGACGATGCGGGATGACGACTAGACCGACCGATCCCAAGCTGATGACGGATGCCGAACTGCTGCGAGCATATCAGCAGACGACGGGCCGTGCGAACGACATGGTGGCGAACGCGCTGCTCGCCGAGATCGAAAAACGCAACCTCGACATCTAGCAATCCGTTCCCGTCATGTTCTATCAGGCGGGCATGTCTCGTTTCCCGTCAGCCTCCCGAGTCGCCCAATACGCCGCAGAAGCCGCAGCAGCCAACGATCTGCACCCCGACGACGTGATGGGCACCGCACGCACCGTTTCCTTCGTACGCGCCCGCTGTCAGGTCTGGCGGCGGTTATACGACGACGGGTTCAGCATGTACGCGATCGGGTTGGCGGTCGGACGGCATCATACGACTGTGATGCATGCGTTGCGGAAGGGTTAGGCGCCGGCGCTGTCGGCCGCGTCCACTTCCCGCTTCTTCTTGCGGATGATGGGCTTGACCACGGCGACGATGGCCGGGGCGGCTTTCACCACCTTTACCGCGATCTTGAGTAGCTTGCCTAGGTTCATGCGACGGGTCCTTTCAGCGTTGCAACGGCGTCAGGCACGCGAGGATCAGCAGCAACAGCCGCAAGCTGCTTGGCGCGGTGGCGGGTCTTCCACTGCCCCCAGGCGAAGGTTGCCGCGGTCGCCACGATCGATGCGACCTGCAGGAACTCGCTCGACTGCACGTAGACGATGAACCCAGCCAGATCGCGCTTGCTGGCGATCGTCGTGATGGCTGTGATTGCGCTGACGACCAGCAGCACGGTTCGGATTGCGGACTGCGCCTGATCGGTCGCCGGGGACGCGTTTACGAGGATCTGTGGTGCTTCGTTGTCGGTCATGCTGCCAATCCCTTGTATACTCGAGCCTCAGCCATGCGTCGGTTTGTCAGCCCCTGCATGACCTTGCCCGCCGCCTTGTTCCAAACGGCGAACTGAGCCGCAGCCCCATCGTAATCCGCCGCCTTGTGCTTCCGAAGCAGCGTGGAGCTGCCCAGATTGCCGAGTCCGACGTTGTAAGCCAGCGACACCAGCGCACCCTTCTGCATGGCCGTGACAGGCGCCCCAGCGAGCGCGTCGTCGACACCGCGGGCGAACTCGGCAACGTGTGCGGCTAGGCGCTTGTCGGCCTGCTCTTGGGTCCACTTCGTACCCTCAGCGATCGAACGGCCGAAGCTGTCCGTCGTCGAGCCCCAGCCGATCGTGAACGGCTTCCCGCCAGTGCCTGGATCCGGATATGCCGTCAGCTCGCAGCCCTCGAACTGCTTGATCAGGGTGAGCGCATACGGAAGCCAATCGTCGTTGCCGACGCGCGCCAGGCCGAACCGGTCGGCAAGGTCGTCGATCATCGTCACCATCGCAGGCGTGAGCTTCTGGCCTGGCGCATATTTGCGAGCATCGTTGAATAGTGCTGCTCGTGTCATATCTCACCCACTCCCTTTATCACAGCGAGCTTCCGAAGCCCGACGCCCACGCCCATGTCGCTCGTCGCGGCCTGAGCCAGCAGTCGACGCGCATGTTGCAGCACCATGTTCTCCGGATCCGCGCGCTCGAGTTCACCAGCGACGAGTTCGAACGCCGCCTGCATCGACACCATCTGCATCCGGACGATGTTCGCCGAGTCCTTGGCGATCGTCGCGTCGTCGTTGGCGCGCTCGACCTTCGTCTCGAGTTCGCCGATCCGTTTGCGCATGTCGTCCATGTCCTCGGCGCGGGATGCTAGCGCACCCGTCTCGCGTTCATTCGCCAGCTTCTTCAGCGCTGGCCACGCTCTCACCATCGCGCCGAACAGGCCGAACACGAGCACCCAGATACCGACACCACCGGGGGTCATCTCCTTGATGAAATCCGACAGGCTGCCCATCACGGATGCGCAATCACGCTGCCGCCAACGAGAAACCGTCGCCAGGTCAGCTTGGTGAGATCCATGTTCCCCGCAGGCGTCAGGCCCGTATCAGGGAACTTCAGCAGATCGACGTGGATGTTGGCGAAGTTGTTCGTGCCCTCGCCGTGTAGCGCCTCGTTGATCGTCTGCGTTTTCAGGCGCGTTCCAGCAGCCTGCAACCGCTCGTAATAGTGGTCGCCGGTCGCGGTCGGCATAAACAGGAACGGGTAGCCGTCGCAGCCCTCGATCACGATGCTGCCCTGCCCATCTTGCCCGCCGAGCTGGACGCACGCCGCAGCGGTAAACGGGCCGCTGATGTTTTCCAGGATCAGGTCGTATTCGGGGCGGTAGTTATACTGGCTGTCCGACCGTAGCGCGTACGAGGCTACGGTCCCGGCACCGACGACGCGCCCGCTGACGAAGGGATCGTGCACGCCAAGCGATTGCACCGACCCGTCTAGCATTGAGACGTTACCGGCACGCCCTGCAATGATGATCACCGCCTGCGCCAACATCGGGCGATCGACACCGGTTACGCAGTATTCCGCGTACAGGTTCTCGACGCGGGCGTTGCGGCAACCCAGAGTGCTAAAGCTGTCCTCGCCCTCGCTGACGATATACACAGCAGCCGCGCTCGAGCGAATGATCGTCGGGTTACGGTGGAAGCTGTCGAGGCATCCCAGCACCGAAAGCCCGCGCGCCTTCACGTCGATCGCTCGCAGCCCGTTCGTGTGGATCCGCTTGTTGATCGTGCCCTGATAATCGTACGACACGACTGCAAATCCGTCATCGCCGACACCGATCGACGTTGGGTTCTCGAACGTCAGATCCTCGCAGCCGTCCGAGCAGTGGTGACCATCAGCCTTCGAATACAGCGCCTGGCTGTTGCGGATCGTGCCCCGCTTGGCGCCGGCAAAGAAGATTGCAGCAGCACCGTGCCCCCTGCCTTCCTCGACGCGGCTCGCCACCACGTTCTCCAACACGAAGTCGGTAGCGGTGCAGTAGATCCCGCCGTCTGTAGCATCGGCGCTCGTCCGCAGAGCCGCGGCCCCTAGGTTGATGAAGTTCTTGTAGGTCCGCCCTGCGCCGGTCAGTTGCACGGCGTTGCTGTCGCCGGATCCGACGAACGTGCAGCCTTGCCCGTCGAAGTCGAAACCAATCGAGATAGGCGCATCCTTGGCGTACTTCGCGTCGGGGTGGCCGATCAGCTTCAGACGGTCCGCGGTCGCATCAGCAAACGCGTTGATGATCTTCGACGACTGAGACACCGTCGTCAGCGGGTCCACGCCCATATACGCCAGCGTGCGCGGGATCGACTTGTCGAGCGGGATCAGGATGTTGACGTTGCGATTGTACGCCACGCCGTCAGCCTGTTGCGCTACCCAGCCTGTGTCGTCGACGTAGTTGTAGTTACCGTCCGGCAGCGGGTTCGCGTCCGTGTCGCCGACTAGGCGGGCGGACTTGCGGGCCGGGTCCGATGCGAATAGCGCGGTGTGGCTGGTGTAGGTGTTGTCGGCGGGGCCGGTTTGCCCAGCTGGCCCACCAGAACTTCCAGGAACGTAAGGGTCGACCTCGTTAAGAAGGCTACCGCTTCCGTCTCGTAGAACAACACGATACGTTTTCGAATTGTCGATATAGATCGGAGGCCAGACGCCCGCGGCGTTTGCCGTCAGCGGGTTAGCCAATGGCGTCGTAAGCTCGGCATCTGCGTAAATCGTCTCAAGCGTTGAGGTCGCAGAACGATAGAACGTTAGGCTCGCCCCAGCGACGACAATCCCGTTGGCGTCCAGCGCGGGGCGAAACGGAAGATAGAACAGGTCGAAGGGGTCAGCCATCGGGCGCAATCCGGTTTATGAGCGGAAGGCGCCATCCGGGCCAATCTTAGCGCGCGGTGTGCGTTAGGGGTGCCGGTGGGAATAGTAGGAGGTTGCGGGATGCTGCGCGTGGGCGTAGCGTTCAGCAATGTTGAAGCGCCTTCCTTACGAAGCCATCGTAATTGCCATGGTCCTTCTTGGCAGCTGCTCGGAAGACACCACAGAGCAGAAGGCAATACGGGCCGAAAGCAACTCGCGCAGAGCGCTAAGCGACATCGACTCGCTGAAAGACCGTGTTGACCGCCTTGAGCAGCGTACAGGCATCCAATGACGCCCATCGCAATCGGGATATTCCTTAAATCGGTCCTCCTTGGATTTTACGAAGTCTGGCGTCAGCGCCGTGCCAAGGCATCGAGCGTGAAGGCGGTCCCGAAACTTCCACTAGCCGGCGCAGCAAGGCGCAAGGCGTCAGCAGCGGCTGTCGCTCCCGGGCCGCGTTGAGCGGCTGCGATCCCGCTTAGCACGTCACGCACCCCTGGAGCATAAGCCCCTGCGAGTACGCCCGCAGGGATGAGTGTCTTAGGGTTCAGTGCGCCAATCCCACCGACTAGAGCCGCAGCAATGCCGCGGTCGGCAGTACCGCTGTTGGGCACCTGATCGCGAAGAATGTCCTTTCCGTGCGTTGCCCAGTCTTGCCCCAAGGCATCACCACGGAGATAGGCGCGCGAACGAACACTGCCGTCCCCTCGCTGCACCGCAGCGTCTAGCTGCGCCGGCGTGAAGGTGGCGGTGTCCCCGCCGCGCATCGCTGCGGCGCGCTCAACGCGGGTCCACAGAGCGTAGCCCTCGTCTGCCGCATCCATCGCGGCCGCGGCTTCAGGCGGCGAAGATCGGCGGGCCGTCTGATCAATGACCCCCTGCATCTCGCCGATCGCGTTAGAGAGTTCCGGATCTGTAGCTCGCGTACCACGCTGCAACGCGCCGAGACGCGACGAGATGGTTTTATAGGTATCGCCGCTTACCGGCCCACCTGCTCGCATGCGCCGCAACACTTCGGCTTGGTAGATCGTGCCCAAGCGATTAGCCGAAGCTTCTGATAGCTGACCGTTGGCCACCCGCGTTGAGAGGTCGGTCAGATCAGATGCCATCTGCGCATCCGGAACAAGCTGCATCTGCCCGCGCGCGGCGCTGTAGGCGTCATCGAACACCTGCTGCCCATGCGCCATAGCCGCTGTGCCGTCCAAGCCGTCAGGGATGGCACCACCTACACGCCCCAGTGCGTCATTCATCACGCCGGTATTGAAGTCGCCAAGCGCGCGCTGCCGACCGTTACGGATCAGATCGCCAAGGACCGGGACGCTGACAAGCTTCTCCTCCAGCCGACCAGCAGTCTCTCCAAGCGACTGCCCCAGCGTCGTCCGCACGCCGTTGTCGCGCAGGAAGCGAACGCCTTCGCTGACGTTTGGCGCGATGGCACCCGCGACACCGCGCACGACTGCCTGACCGCCAAGGTTGCCAGCCGCAGCGCCCAGTCCACCAGCGACGGCGCCGCCCAATCGGTTATCGTTGTTCTCGCCTGCGCCGAATGCGGCGCCGTAAGCGGTATCACCGATCAACGATGTCGCACCCGCGCCCAGCGTAGGCAACAAGCGAGCGGCGATCCCCCCGGCGCCGAGACTGGCGCCGATCGCCCCCGCAACCTCACCACCCCCGTATGCATACGGGTGATCGTTCGCCATAACCTGCTTTGCAAGCTCGGCCTGAGCCTGGTCCCCGCCAGTCATTCCGACGATCTCGTCGAGCG
>Ga0247807_10001690_pt1 | contig 12717 bp, 8 predicted proteins | sample UWRJL074202C1_FD_179931 | JGI IMG/M metagenome (GOLD analysis project Ga0247807, IMG submission 179931) | Plant litter microbial communities from Arlington Agricultural Research Station in Wisconsin, United States - UWRJ-L074-202C-1 | ecosystem: Environmental > Terrestrial > Plant litter >...
GGAATTACTGTAGCCGATGTTCACCTGCCTATCCTCTCCGCGCAAAACGTTTGAAAAGAGTTGTGTAGCCTGTTTCTGAATTATCCTTCTTATCGGCAGAGGTTGCCTTTAGCTCATCCACGTTTGTTGTTGTGCGAATGGGTAGCTTAGATTTTAAGTGAGAAGAAGATGTATGCTGAGCTCTTCCCTTTGTGTTGAATGATCTCGGCTCCCATCCAAAGGCTTCCAAAGCTCGCTGGAAAGCTGGATCTTGTTCATTCAACCTGTTCAATGTATTGGGTGAGGCCCTTACAGCTCGCCCAGCATTACATTGTCGGCTGGGTGTCGAAAAGTTTCTAGGACTATTTGCTCTTGGTTCCTTTCTGGGACTACGCAGGGGAATCCTCGAACCGCCGAGTGACGAATCCCTGGATGCCTTTTTTGTAATTTTACTGTCATTCTTTGGTTGCTCTGGAGGAGTTGTAAGTCTCTTAGGAGTAGTTGTCGTTGTTGAGTGCTTGCCGGGAGTAATCTTGGGAAACTTTGAGGGGGGGGTTACCGTACTAGATGGATAATTTCTGAAAATTTTCTTATCTTCCAGTGGTTCTAGAGACAAAGTCTCGTTAGTGGAGACTTCACTGGCTTGTTCTCTTGAACTAGAGTGATGAATATTCGAAACGCCACTTAAAGTCGCCGTGCTTAATTGATCACTTCTCTTTTGCTGTAGCTCTGGAGTTATGAGCTTTCTAGGGTATAATTTTGGACGGTGTGGAACTGGTGTGGTAGGTTTTGGCTGCGGGTTTGGAATGTTTAGTGAAGTTTGCGTCTTATTTGTCGCAATTGGCTGCAACTCCAAACTCGCCGTCTTTCCAGCAGCTGTTACTGTGCATTGACTCCTACTTGTAACTAGGCTAGGTGTTGAGGATATCTTCTCAGTCGATAGCGTAGCTTTTTTATTAAATTTAGTGGGTTCTTCTAATGCTGTACGCGCGAGAATGTTACTTGCGGTTTTCCTACATTGTGTTTCTGGGGATAGTAGGCGACGTGTCGTAGAATTCCACAATTCGACGTCTAAAGTTTTATCAAGTGCTGGCAAAAGTGGCTCTCTTTTCGAAGACTTGGTAGGGGTTCTCGATTTTTGTTCTCTAGAGGCGAATGCGAGCTTTGAAGTAGTGTCTGGCATGGAGACATTGTCGTCATCAAATTGTGGGAAGGATAGAATATTTCCTATAAGCGAGGCTTAAAATTAGATCTATCGGGTTGAAGTGCAAGTATGCTGAAAAGAATAACCTACTCTGAATTTGAGGGATAGTGCTGACGGTGGTTGTTGGCTCAAGTTCGGCATTGCGCTGCTGAGATGTTCTCCAATCGCATAGTATTTGCAACGTCTCGGGGGAGCTCAGATCTACAACAGTAGTGTCAGGAAGGTCTAGTTCCACGGAACTGGTGTCTCTCAGCTGGCTAAGTTTTGTCTTTCTTATGAGTGATGGAGAAATTAGCAAAGAACTTGGAGTACACCGCATGTTCAATAACTCGGAGTACTCGTTGGTTGAATGGCGACTCTGCACGCTTCTTGCACTTGACAGAGAACATGGATCAGAAGACAGTATACTAGGTGCTTTAGATACCTCAGAGCTGATGCTATTGAGCGGATGCGTCTTGATAGCTCGGCAGCTCGTTTGTGTCCTTGGAGTATCAAAGGGTAAACCAAGTAGATCAACAAACTCAGAGCTAACACTACTCGGCTGAGGAGAATTCCCGGTCCGCACACTCAATTGAAGACTTAGATTTCCAGAGGCAGGGTAGGGGAGGCTTGTTGTCTCAATATCATGGCGTCTTAATTCACGCGTGCTCGAAATATCCTGTCTACTTGCTGGAGAGGTTGCTAGTTTGGTTTTATCGGTGTTTTTTGTCGTGATGCTATCAATGGTCCCAGAAGAACTAACTCCTTCTTTCTCGTGTGTCACATCGTTCGATAACTGACTCGTCACCTTGTAGGATTGGTACGCAGAGTCTGACAGTTTTGGCGGTGTCGGATCTGGGGATGGCACTCTTGGAGGATTTGACAAAGGTGAATGAGACCAGACTTCATAAGGACTTGATTTCCTTGAGGATGAACGGGCTTTTGGTCGGCCAAGTGGTAGTGGAGTGCTCCAAGCATATGGTAGAGGTGGAAGAGCTTCACCGGATTTGCGAGCGAATCTTGATTTTGGTGATAGTAACTGTACCAGCTTAGGAGGAGTGGCGTTGGGGCTTGGACGCTTTGGTGTTGTTGATGGAAGTATCTTGTCTTGCCCTTTAATCTCTATGGATGTCGGTTTGGCACGAGCCGGCATTGCACTCCAATGATATGGTAGTGACGATGGATATTTGTTCTCTTCTGTTACATTATCTAGTGACGGTGTCTTTTCTATTTCCAAAGATGATGACTTTCCCGGTCTTAAATCTATTGGTATAGGCGATAGAACTAGTCTATCCAGTATAAAGTAAAGCGGCCAAGCATTTTGGGTTGCAGTGGTATACTGTGGTATCTCATCTCTTTCACTGAAGAGGACAGTCAAAAGCATTTCAGAATAACCCTTTGTAAATCCTGAAATTCGACAATTTTTAACAATTCCACGGACGAACATAAATACGTCGCAAACGTGCATAGTACTTTCTGGGAGAAAAGCATCTAGAGTATATATATTAGCAATCTGATGCATATAGAGGACCTGGTTGGAATTCCATACGATTTGAACTTCCCATATTGGATCGCAACCTTGAGACAAACCGGCGGCCATTATACCGCCTACACAAAAGGTGAAGCCTGAATCCAGAAGTTAGCATGCATTGCACAGCAGCACTTGGACAATAGCTAACACATCGAATTTGATATACGTCCAAGTTGCACATACCTTGCCATAGGTAGATCACCGCCTCTCTTAGAGATACCAAAAATGATATCTTTAAGCATTTTTGCAATTTTCCTACAATCGTACCCGTAATTCTCCGCATACCTTGAAGAGCTACCTCCAAATTTTGTGAAATCAAGCTCGATCGTGAGATCCTGAATGATACCAAGATAGTCCGGGAGCCAAAAGTGAGAGAGAGGAGAGAACATGGGGCCGCTAAACATATTTAACGTAATATGAAAGCGACAAAATGTCCAGAAGTACCCCATCAAGTCTAATCGAAGTGCTCGAAAAGCATGAAGCCCTCCTAAAACGTGTTCGAGTACATCCCATGGCGAAGCATGATATGCCTCTGAGAAGACGGCTTTCAGGAAAAAGTAAGGAGAGAGTGTGATCTTGCGCGGCTCGCAAGGAAAACAATAGCTACATATCTTAGAACGGACCTCAGCAGGTGCTTCCACATAAAAGAACTCAGAGGCTGTTATATATGGCTTGATGATTACAGAGTTTGGGATGGGGACAATTTGCTGAAACATAATCTCCAAATTGATTGTCTCAAGACAGAACTCTATATCAATGTCCCGAGCAAACTCTGGTGGAGGGCCTTGCCACAATTCCTCATGAAGTTTCAAGAGCCTTGGCGAAGGCGATAGATTTCCAGACTCAGCAGGTTTCTTTCTGAAATTCTTGAGGAATCTATCACGTATCTTTTGCACTGCACATCCTGTTAGCAAGGTTTTACTTGTTTGGATCACTGGCGTGAATAGTTACTGATGTTAATTTGTTCTGTACATCGTTATAAGATCCTGTGTTGAAGTTTCGGAATGCTATATTAACCACCAGATTTTCAGGTAGACGAGAGAAGACCGAAGGGTTGTCTTCAGAAGGTGAAGGCGAAGAGGAAGCCCTTCTCTTTCTCCACTACCCGAGTGAATACATTATAGGTGAATGCGAGATTATTTTGAACACTGTATTGCCACACGAACATTGGCAAAGATGTAGCTACTTAATAAATTTGATAGAGGTTAACAACAAATAGTATTTGTTCTGTCAATATATAACCCATAGTTGATTTCCTGATGTTTCTCATCAATGTGAATTCTGAGCCAAATCGCGTCGTCATGCAGAGGGCAGCAAGCTTTCTCAGTTGAATATTGAAATGTGGAACAAAGACAGAGAGAGAGACAGGGAAAGCACTCAAACACTAATTGGTTATTTAATTTTCTACTAAATACCACCTATAAGCAAGAGCACAGCTTTAGGGGTTGGTTAAACATAATGTAGGCACCGTAACTAAAATAATAAACTAATGAAAGCATTGCTATACAGACATTTGTGCTGCTATTTCTCAATTGGATTTGAGCTTAGACTTGTAGAGTAGCTAGCCAATAGCTAATTGGAGGAAAATGTTCATTATGGTTGTCTTCTTCTCATCGTCAAGCAACTTTTTAATGACAGTTGATGATGTTGGGCTATGCGTCTACCAATCACTACTTACTGTCATCTCAATTAATGTTTATCTAATGATTTACCTAAATTGTATTCATGATCTAAATGAATAGTCCTGCATACTATAAATATGAATACTGAGTTGAATTCTTTCAAGCAAATTACACCGTAGATGTAATATTGATGTTGTGGTTAGAAGGCAAGACCGCTTCCATCACCTTCGGGCCGTAACTTACCCGTAACTTACCCGTGTCCGATGTGTCTCCACTTAATCTTAGCGATTCTGGTTAAGCTTATACTGTCGAGCAGCTTGGACTTTTTTCTGAATTCTGGCAGGAAGTGGAAGCTGCGGGAAGCATCGTCACCACAACACATATAACAGATATCTAATAGACTTCCGTCGAATTACCTACCAACACTACCATCTCTCTCTCTCTAATTTCAAAGACGCCAGCAAGTACAGCACACTACATATAACCTCACTCCAGCCATTTCCAATATGGCTACCCCACCAGCAGAGCCCAAGACTGCCGATAATTTCGACCCCGAAAAGGCAGAAAATCTAGAAGATGTAAGGCTTTTCTACCAGTATACGCCAGCACGCAACGCTAATTGAGTGAGTGTAGATCGAAAAGCAATTTGCTGTAAAAGGTGCGACCTCTATCAACAATACTTAACCTGTTCTTTACCCCGCCACTGACCCCGCCATCAGTTGTTCAACATATGACCACCTACTGGGCCATCCTTGAGAAGGTCCGTGGCTCGACCTTGAGACTCACTAAGATTGACGATGAGATATACGCCCACCTGCAAGCTGATTTCCCGGACTTTGATCCGGCGAAGACTATTGATGAGGATGAGATGAAGAGCAAGACCGGCAAGGAGCGATGGCGAAAGTTCTTAATGGCGTACGAGAAGAGAGTCGATGACTACAACTTTGGGACAATGGTTAGGAACGCGCCAAATGTTGAATATGGCCAAGAAGAGACTATCTTCGGTAGGTTTTCCAGTCGAACTTCTGCTACTTTGTGACTAACGAGACGTGCAGTTCCTCGAATGCAGTTCTATGCCATTGAAATCGCACGCAATCGTAATGGCTTAAATGACTGGATTTACGAGCTAAATCACAAAGAGGAGGATGCAACGAAGAATGTGTAGGCAGGTGAAGTATGATGAGAAAACCTATATCCCAGCCAGGCCCCGAGTCCGCAAAACACCAAACATACGCCTCCATTCATGTTTATAGAGGCCAAAGAAGAGTTGAGGCATCAGGCGTTCGTTCAATAGCTCCTGCGGAGCCGTCCGTGCAAATGCGATAAAACTGCACAGTATTAAGCATTCAAACCAATGCAAATATATCGGCGCCCTGCTACAATATGAAGTACCAATCAACCAGCAGGTTGCGAGAAATTCTGAACTTTTGTGACTTCGGCCACCTCTTTGTCTAGTTATTCAGATTTACATTGAACGAACAAAATCTCAAATTTTTATCACTATTAAGTTACAAATCCAAGCTCATAGCCACGGTGCCCCCTATAATGAATCCAGTCCGCCATAATTCAATGACTCTATACTATGTGCTGGTTGTTTTCTCTCCTGTTCTGTCACTATCTCCACCTCGCTAAAGAGAACAATGGTAAGGATGACCACACCACATTTCCTGATCAGTGATTTGAGAACAATGAAATACTTTGGCTTACCTAGATATGGCTATACGTTTGGCTGCTGACGATAAGTAATATGCTCTGCACCTAACTTACATGGTCAACTCTACTGATACAAAAATTGCTGAATCTCACCAACTCCTTTTTCAACTATATGAGAATCCACTTTGACACATCTTTCGAGACCGCAATTATGGCAAGAATTCCTACAAGTACAACGAATCAGCCGAACAAAGGATTATATGGAAGTCAGAATGCTTCACACGAACTGCAGACTCGGGAAATCTGTCGCAAGCCCATCCTCAAACCCTCATGGCGCTCATTATTTGCATTTACTCGTCGAGATCACTGGCCCTCTCTCATATACGCTGTTTCTACAACCATTTTGGCAGGTTTGATTAAACCTGCACTGTCCGTCCTTTATGGCAAAATCTTTGCTACTTTGACGCAGTTTGGTGGAGGAAAACTGTCAAGCAAAGCAACGTTGCATGACATATCTACCTGGTGCCTAGCTGCGACAGCTCTGGGCATTGGTGCATGGATAGCAGAAGGTGGGCTGATGACAATGTGGATCATCTTCGGAGAACTGCAGGCAAAAACTGTTCGTCTTGGGATGTTCGCTTCTATGCTGGATAAGGACATGGAATGGTATGATAGTCGAGAGGAGGGCATTGGAGCCTTTTTGATACGCATACAGACGTGAGATCAAGTGAGCAATATTCTACTATATTGGCTGATTAGAAGTAGTCAAATCCGCGAGCTGCAGCTTGCTGCCTCTCAGCCTATTGGTCTGCTGCTCTTCCAACTTATCGCCACACTAGCTTCCCTGGGGCTGGCTTTATATTTCTCTTGGAATTTGACACTTGTCATAATCGCAACATTTCCTCTGGCTGCGATTTTGTTGTGGTTTATATCTAGAGGACTTACTCCAGCTATCGAAGCACAAAAACGGGAGCTTAGCAGGGCAACAAAATATGCCAATACTGCTATTACTGCTATCGATACCATAAAGGTGTTCAATGCTCAAGACCACGAAGTATGGCAGTACTATACTACAATCAACAGGATCACTGTGCACTATTTGAAACAAGCATTTGCGAATGCAATGCAGTTTGGTGTAACTAAATTCTTGATCGTCGTTATATTTGTTCAGGGCTTCTGGTATGGAATTTATTTAGTTAATAAGGGGCTAAACCCTGGAAATGTCATTACGACATTTTACTCATGTTTAACTGCCATTCAAGCCCTCGAGGTGATGTTGCCTCAGCTTTTAGTCCTGACCAAGGGCATATCGGCTGGTGCAACATTGAAAGATATTATGAAGCAGATACAACACGGCCGAGTCGCCATGGATATGAGCGGTACGCTAAAGCCTGACACATGTTCTGGAGACATTGAGATGAATGATGTAAGTATTTTGCTGATCAGCATGTCATAATGCTAACTAATATTTTATATTACCTTCGCATATCCTTCCAATCCCCAGCAACTTATTCTAGACAAGGCAACATTCTTCTTCCCTGCTGGTGAAACGACTTTTGTGATAGGGAAAAGTGGCTCGGGGAAAAGTACTATTGGAAGTATTCTCATGAGATATTATACAATGCGCTCTGGGGAAGTTCTCATTGATGGCAATCCTATTGAAGAGCTCAATGTAGACTGGCTTCGGAAAAATATTACTCTAGTACAGCAACAAGGGGTACTCTTTAATGAGACAATTTTCCAGAACATTGCATTTGGTAGACGAGAGAATTCGACCCGCAAAGACATAGAGACCGCTGCGAAGACTGGCTGCCTAGATGAAACCATCATGGCGTTGCCTGAAGGCTTAGATACCGTAGTAGGCTCTAATGGTAGATCTCTTAGTGGTGGACAGATGCAGAGAGTCGCGATTTCAAGAGCAAGACTTCGAGATGCGCCAATATTGATTCTTGACGAATCCACCAGTGCATTAGACCACAGAGGGAGAGTCGAAGTCATCAACGCCATACGTGAATGGCGGCGTGGAAAGACCACAGTTATCATCACCCATGATATGTCTCAGATCTTAGATGACGATTATGTTTACGTTCTAGAAGGTACACATGTGGTTCAAGAAGGATATCGAAAGAAGCTGGCCGAAAAACAGCATGGAGCATTTTTATCAATTCTGAAGACAAAAAGCAGCAGTCCACATACGGAAGATCTCAAGACTACATTTAGCGGACATCATAGGGATGATTCAATTCAGCGCTGGAGTTACTTTACAACTGCACTCGGGAGGCAAGATGCAAATATGGAAGGAAGTCACATTATGCAAGCTCCTCATCGAATGTCCTTGGGTGTAGGTATTTTACATGTGAATGATTTGAAAAGAAATTCAATTTGGGAAAGTCCTATCATTCCAGAGAGTTCTCAACCGGCAGTATCAACTCGGTGGTCAGCTACAGTCGACGCACTGTCTAGACGATCCATGCCTGTATCGCCATCGCCAACCTGGAACCCCGAGATGAAGTTGTTTACTGCCGCGCCTGCGACGACAGAATCTGCTTACCAAAGTCAACGCTTCTCAAACAGGTTGCCAGTGACCCCAGGCACACAAGCTGTCAAGCCAATGCTGTTCGTTTCAAAAACGCAAGGTGGCTTGGTAAGAACTCCTGCGTCTTTGACAAAAATACTTGGCGCTGTCTGGCCTGCTCTCAATCAGAAGCAGAAATCTATCTTGATTATGGGGTTTGTGGCTGCTCTGCTTACAGCAGCAGGAACTCCTATATTTGCATGGGTGCTTGCCCAGCTCCTCGCTACTTTCTATCTTGATACAGACCAACTCGTAGAAGCAAGAAAGTGGGCATTGGTTCTGCTTGGTGTTGCCATTATGGACGGCCTTGCTACCTCTTTGACTCACTACGCTCTTGAGTACTGCGGACAATGCTGGGTTACTTCTCTGCGCTTGGAAGCAGTAAAGCGCATACTGAGTCAACCTAAATCCTGGTTCGACTTCGAAGACAATTCTCCGTGCAGATTAAACGACGTTTTAGATCGAAACGCTGAGGAGATGAGGAACCTTATCGGACGATTCGCTGGTTTGGTATTCACTGTTGTTGTCATGTTGGCCATCTCTCTCGTATGGTCATTTTTCATCTCCTGGAAATTGACTCTGGTTATCATTGCATGCGGACCCATCTTTTACTTAGCAACCGTTATATATCACTGGGTAACCAAAATATGGGAGGCAAAATGCAACCATAGTGCAGACTTTACCAGCGACATTTTCACCGAGACATTTGCTAACATCCGAGTTGTGCGAGCTCTGACACTAGAGAATTACTTTGGGAGGAAACATCGAAGAGCCGTAGCAGAGGCATTCCAACTAGGCCGTAGACGAGGGGCATACACAGGACTTCTCTTTGGACTCCTCGACTCAGCAGTCCTTTTTATATTTGCTTTAGCCTACTACTATGGCACTGTTCTGGCTACCGATGGTACACAAACTGTTGGCGATATTTTCAAAGTCGTCAATCTCTTGGTTCTAGGTCTCTCGAACGCCAGCACCATGGTTTGCATGATTCCACAACTTAGCTCTTCTTGTGCTACTGCAACACAAATGCTTTCCCTTGCAGGTCTTCCTCTCAACGAGTCCTTTGAAACCAAGGGTACCTATCGTCTACCAACCCCATTCCCAGTCCAGCTGAGCAATCTCAGTTTCACATATCCAAACCGGACAACCAAGATCCTTGACGAAATCTCGTTCACTATCATGCCTGGAACTTGTACCACCTTAGTTGGTCAATCTGGAAGTGGGAAGTCAACTATCATCGCTTTACTCCAGGGACTTTATCCGCCTGATATCCAAATCAGCCATCCACCAGCACTCACCTACAATGGCCACTCCATTCTTGAATGTAATATCATAGCACTGCGTTCATTCCTTTCCGTGGTTCCCCAGTCACCCTTACTCTTCCCAACTACAGTGCTGGAAAATATCGTCTACGGCCTCCCGGAGAACTCACCTCTACGCAACCTCGAAGCTGCCAAGGATGCAGCTTCCGAAGCTGGAATTCATGATTTCATCAACTCACTTCCACAAGGCTACGGCACTGCCATCGGTGAAGGCGGGCAAGGTGTCTCTGGTGGCCAAGCTCAACGAATTGCTATCGCACGTGCTCTAGTAAGACGTCCCCAGATTCTGATCATGGATGAAGCGACGAGTGCGTTAGATATTGAAAGTGCAGAGAAAGTGAAGACATGTGTGCGACGTTTGATAAGTCGTGGAGTCGCTGTTGTGATGATCACTCACAACATCGAAATGATGCGGGGCGCAGACACGATACTGGTTCTGGATCATGGGAAAATTGTTGAAAAGGGTGGGTTTGAGGAGCTGCGACGAAGAGGAGGACCATTTGCAGCGCTCATTGGGGAGGAGACGGCAATAAAAGCACAGAGTGAGGGCTCGGAGATCGTGGAGATGTCTTTCGTTGAGTCAAGGACCAAGGCATCATGGAACAGAAGCTCGTTAGCTGCATGATGTTCATTATGCTCTTTAAAAACAGATTAAGGGCCTGACATTATTTTCATTATATAGGCTTGTTCTCAGATGACCAATGGTTGTGATTAGGTCCAAGTCCTTTACGATTAGATAGCTTGGGACAACCTGACTTCATCACCAAGAAGTATGGCTTACAATGAAATATTATTGACGGCGCGATACAAGATAAATAGGCTTTTGGACGGGATATGTCACTTCTTCAATATTTTTATACTTCTACACATCGATACATCAATACATCGTCTAGGTGTTTGACTGGCTTGTCTTGCAAAGCTACGTGATGGTATTGGTATTCCGAATTGCACGAATTGTCAGCCTCTGTATATGGCAGAAAAGGCTCTCATACTCATTCATGCGTACAGAATTCTCTGTACTTGGTCGTCTTCGGACGCAATGCCAGACTTTTTGTGTGATGGCCAATACAGACTCTTAACCGTGGTTGCTCACCTAGTGCAAACCATGTTTCGTCTGCGTAGCTGATGTGTAAGCTTAGAGCAGGCTCTAGTTACTGGGCATGTTTACTGGGCGAGAGCTATAGCCAATTGGAGTTATTGGTAATACGCTCAAAGACTCCCAACAAAACTCTTAACCTCTTCTTGTAGACTCTTAATAGCGTCATGATCATGCCAAAAGTGCCCAGCACCTAGGATCTCCTTGTGCCTAAAGTTACACTGATTGGCTTGTTGACTCATTCCGTCTAGTCTCTCGACCCAGGAACGCAATTTCCTAGCGCTTACAAACAAGTCATCGTCTCCATATAGGGCTAATGTTGGATCGACAGTCAGTTTTGCCTCATGTTGTGTTGTAGCTATATTCTGGCGGATCAGTCCTATGCTGCCCATTGTGGCCAAAGTACTAATAAACCCCTGTAGGGGTGACACAAGTAAATATGCAACTCGCACACTATCTACTATGCCTGGAACTGCCTGGATCTTGTTTTTTTCGTCCACTAGGGTTTGTTGTGGAAGGACCTCAGTTGAGTCGTCCAGCTCATTGCCTTTGTTAGCCTGACCAACTGATCCTCGGCTACCAGACCTCCTAGACGGACCTCTGTTGCTCATATGCCGAAACCTATCAACACTTCTTCTCACCCTCTCAGGAGTGTCTATCGTGAACGTGCTTCGCGACCGGTGACTGTCATGGCTTGCCCGCCGCAAATCTTCCTCCCCTCCAATTCTTACACCGCCATTCGATTTTCGTATCTTGGGAGATTGCAGGTTGTAATCATCGGTTGGATGTCTCCGACCTCGAATTGGAGAAGTAATTAGAGACTGGAAGTGGGATTTAATAAGCACGTTTTGCTGGGTCGCAAGACAGCTCGCCCGAAGGCGAATTTCGGCAAAGGAGGATCCTGGTCGTGGGCTTTGAAAAGGAGCAACTATATTACTGAGTATAGGTGGCAAGCAAGTAGTTATGAGAGCTCCATAGGAATAACCCGCAAGAAGTAGCCGTGTATGCCAATCAGGAACAAGGGCTTGTGATTGTATAGGGATTAAGTTGTTGAGCTGCGACCAATTTGTCGATGAATTTGGGTTATCTTCGGATGCATTTGGTGGACAAAGATCGTTCAGATAATAGACCATAAAGCCGATAAAAGATATATAATCATTTTGCTCAGGCTTAGACTGCCATGAAGTTCGACCTTTCGAAGCGCCGGCTCCACTACCAGTAACATCAGCATTTGCCTGAGATTAGAAAGAGGATATCTTCTAGTACCGAAAGTTAAATGTTCCAACGATGAAACCCTGTTTCAATATTGTTGATGCCACAATATCAACGACTGGATCATCCATACAACCACCTAGGGGAGCATACGGATGTGCAACTATGGCACATTTTTTCCGCCAGTCGCATATTGCTGTCGCTGAGTCTGGATTTAAGACGCGGGGGTGATAAACGCGGCATTGCAGGGCCAAGTCATCGTGTATAGAGGGGATAGTGAAGTCGAGTGTAGGAGGTGGAAGCATATTGAGCGTTACCATCTAGCCTAGCCCTGCAACTTGTTCATCTGAAGGGGAATTCTGGACAGAAAAGGCACATCATGAGATCTGGTATCATCCTACTGTTGTTGCTGATTGAATGTTTTGGTTGTTATGGTGGTTGTTTATGTTGCTCGGCATGACGTTTGATAATCACCTACAAGGCTGTACTGTAAGGGCAAACAACAACAACGCGGCTAAGGCTTTGCCCTGAAACCAAATCACAT
>Ga0247807_10001691_pt1 | contig 12706 bp, 12 predicted proteins | sample UWRJL074202C1_FD_179931 | JGI IMG/M metagenome (GOLD analysis project Ga0247807, IMG submission 179931) | Plant litter microbial communities from Arlington Agricultural Research Station in Wisconsin, United States - UWRJ-L074-202C-1 | ecosystem: Environmental > Terrestrial > Plant litter >...
CGCTGACATTGAGAAAATGTTAGACCGTGGTACTAAAATGGTATTTATTACCGCTGGTATGGGTGGTGGTACAGGTACTGGTGCAGCTCCGGTAATTGCACAATTGGCCAAAGAAAGAGAAATACTTACGGTTGGTATCGTTACTATTCCTTTTCAGTTTGAAGGAAAAGTGCGTCAGGAGCAAGCGCTTTTAGGAATCGAAAAATTGCGCAAGCAAGTCGATTCGCTAATTGTAATTAATAATAATAAATTAAGAGAAGTATACGGAAATCTTGGATTTAAAGCAGGATTCTCTAAAGCGGATGAAGTTTTGGCAACAGCCTCAAGAGGTATTGCTGAAGTAATTACGCACCACTATACTCAAAATATCGATTTACGTGATGCTAAAACTGTTTTATCAAACAGTGGAACAGCTATCATGGGATCTTCTGTTGCAGCGGGTGAAAACAGAGCCAAAGAAGCTATTGTTTCAGCATTAGATTCTCCGTTGTTAAACGACAACAAAATTACAGGAGCCAAAAACGTATTGTTGCTTATCGTTTCTGGATCAAACGAAATTACATTGGATGAGATTGGAGAAATCAATGATCACATTCAGGTAGAAGCAGGTCATAATGCTAATATTATCATGGGAGTTGGTGAAGACGAAACTCTTGGTGATGCTATTGCCGTGACTATTATTGCAACAGGTTTTGATGTTGAACAACAAAATGAAATTGTAAATACAGAGCCTAAAAAAATTATTCATACGCTGGAAGATGAGCAAAGAAGTGTTCATAATTTAAGCAATAAATCAGTTACTTCTTTTGATGTAAATGCAGAAACACCTACTGCAAAATCTGAAGAGAAAATTGTTTTTGATTTAATGGATGATGAAGATACCGAAATGCCATTTACAGCTACGCATGTTGCTCCAGTTGAAGTTGCTCCAATTGAAGTTGCACCAGTTGCAGTTACTCCGTCAATGAATGTTGTAAGTAATCCATCAACGAATGCAACAAGCAATCCATCGATGAATAAGGAAGAATTAGTGGTGATGTCTGAGTTTATCAAAAACCTTGACGTAACTTTCGAAATTGTTTCACCTATTACAGATATTGATTTTACTATTACGACTCCTGAGACTCAAACTTTTCAGGATGTAAAACCAGTTCAGCAAGTTCAACAAAGAACTTTTGAAAGAGAAGAGCAAACCACTTTCTCATTCGATTTACCTCTTTTTAGATCAGAGCCAGAAGTTAAAAAAGAACCGGTTGCAGAACAGGAAAATAAAATTTTATTCGAATTATCGAATGAGACCCGTAACATAAAAGTAAATGATCCGGTTCAGTTTGTTCCGGTAACAGAACTTTCAGAAAAAGGAATCATCAAATATTCTTTAGAAGAGTATATGGAGGTTGAAAATGAGTTAGTAGCATCAAAACCTGCTGATAAAGTGGTAGAAGATGTAATTCCTGCGGAATTAAATATCACTATGAAGCAAAAAAATGATTTTGCAAGTGAAGCTCATTTTACAACAACTTCAGAGGTTTCTCCGATGGAATTAACAATCGAGGAAACTTTACGTTTGAGAGCTGAAGAAAGAAGAAAGAAACTGAAAGAATTTAATTATAAATTCCATAATAATGTTTCCAGAATTGATGAACTTGAAAAAGAGCCTGCTTATAAAAGGTTAGGTATCGATTTATCAAATAATCAATCAAATAATAACAATTCGAGAATATCAGTTGGAACAGATAGTAACAACGATTTGCAGTTGCGTTCAAACAATTCATTTTTGCACGACAACGTAGATTAAGTTTATAATCCTAATAATTAAGATAGCCCGAAAATTGGATTTAATTTTCGGGTTATTTTTTTTATCTTCGCACAGAATTTAAAATTTGACTTCTTTACTTAACTTTTAAAGTTAATTTTGTTGTCAGTTCAGGCGTTGGTCGGTAACAACTTTCAAATATATCAATTATAGGTATTACCTATTTAAATAAAAAATAAGATGAGTTTACAAGCATTAATCATGGACGAGATTAAAACCGCCATGAGAGCAAAAGATACAGTGGCATTAGAGGCATTAAGAGCTATTAAATCTGAAATGTTATTAGCTGCAACAGCATCAGGTTCTAAAGAAGAATTAACAGAAGACGATGAAGTTAAATTACTTCAGAGATTAGTTAAAACCCGTAAAGAAAGTGCTCGTATTTTTACAGAGCAAAACCGTCCTGATTTAGCAGAACCGGAATTGGCTCAGGTTGCTGTAATCGAGAAATTTTTACCTGCACAATTAAGTGAAGAAGAAGTAGAAGCTGTAATTGCCAAAATTATCGCTGAAACCGGAGCTTCAGGAATTGCTTCAATGGGTAAAGTTATGGGATTAGCTTCTGCACAACTAGGAGGAACTGCTGAAGGAAAAACTATTTCTGCAATCGTTAAGAAATTATTAGTTTAAAAATATTAGATTTTAGAGTTCAGATTTTAGATTTCATTCAATAATCTAAAATCTAAACTCAACAATCTGCAATCAAAAGACCACGTAGTTCAACTGGATAGAATATCAGATTTCGGCTCTGAGGGTTGGGGGTTCGAACCCCTCCGTGGTCACTATAAAAATATGAAAGCCTGCAAAGTATGTATTTTGCAGGCTTTTTTATGTTCGAAAATTATTATCTAAAATTTTAATTTTTTTGCAATATCAGTGTTTACGGCAAATTTTGGTTCGAACTCCGTCAAGTCTCTAAATTTCTAGAACATCATTATTATTTGCATATTGAAGATAAAGTTACTAAGTTCACTTTGTCAAATAATAGTCTGCAAGATTGATTTGACATAAACTGACTCTGTTTCACAATAAAAAGTAAATGCAAAAAGAATATTCTACAAACTTAACATATCACTATAATTCCTATTTTGGAATTGTTGGAAAAAAAATGAAATGGGAAATAGGTCCTACATGGAAAACCCATCCTGAGTTCTTCGTTTTAGAATTTGCTCCAAATAAAGTTCACAACATGTGGACGCATTGTACTGTTGGCATGTCAGCCGATTTAATAGATGATAACTTAATTGAGTTAGTCATTTATTCTCCGAGACAAGATAATTCTTTGGTTGAATTATTGACTGTTCATGCTTCTCATCACAGACTGACACCTTTTAATATTCACCATACATCAAATATTGGAAGACCTTGGCTTGAAAATTCTATCTGTGACCATGCATTTATTTCATTACCTTATCTTGACGGAGAGAATTTAGAAATTTTTCAATTTGAAGAAAAGATTATTCATTGTTATTGGCTTATTCCAATTACACAGGTGGAGAGGGATTATAAAATTGAAAATGGTTGTGAGGCATTAGAAGAATTGTTCGAAGAGAAACAACTGGATTACTTAAATCCATTGAGAAAGCCCTTAGTTTAAGTGATTAAAATCAGAAATATTATTATAAAGCATATGTTATTTGGACTATTTAAAAGTTTAGATGAAAAAGTTAAAGAAGATAAAGAAAATCTAATAGCTAGATTAAAGAACTCTGAGTTAAAGACTTTGATTATAGAAATGGGAAATAACAAACCTATTTCAAATAACATAATTAAAAGGCAGAAACGAGATCAATCTTTTGAAAGCAAAGATTTTCCTAGTTGGTATGCTTATAGAATTTCTGATGAATTAAGTGATATAAACTTAAAACCCGAACTTATAGAATTACTTAAAGATAAAGATTTTGTTCAATATAAACAATACGTTTTAAGATGTTTAAGTAGCTTATGTGTAAACTGTAAAGATTATGAGCTTTTTGACTTTTTGATTTCAGAACTCAAAAAAACTGACGAAGAAAAAGTAATTACAACTGTTTTAAGCAGGCTTAATAAGTTGAGAAAACCAGCCACTCTAAATATTGACTATCTTAAACAATTACTATTAAATGGAACATATCAGAATAGGATTGACGCACTTAGCGCCTTACAAAACTCAGAGCACAAAGATTTAGAAGAAATTTTAATTCTAAAATTGAAGACTAGTGATCAGCATACTAAAGGTATGATTTGTGCAACCCTTAGATCTACTGGAACAATAAAGTCATTAGAAACATTGGAAGCAGAGTTTAAAAAAACAAGAAGTAATGATCTAAAATATTTTATTCAAAGTGCAATTGACGAAATAAATGAACGAGAAAATAGTAGAATCTAAACATTTAAATATGAACTAAAATCTCTAGATCTTCCAATAAATGGTTCAAATTCTGTACCGTCAAGGTCACTATAAAAATTGAAAGCCAGCAAAGTGTATATTTTGCAGGCTTTTTTATGGTTCGAAAATTTTCAACATTTTCTTTTAGTTTTGAAAATGCCTAGATTTAAAGGAAATTTTGGTTCGAAGTCCATCAAGGATTTATTTTTTACATTAATTATATGGATAATATAATTTTTAAATTCGCCTCCAGCTTATTTCAAATTCAAAATCATGATTAACGTTATAGTAGTTGTTTTGGTGTGTAGTTATATAGTTCTTTCTTTTAATGTTTTGTCGAAATCTGTTCCCACTTTATCAATCAGCCCCGAAAAATGGCAAAAATAAAGTTCGCCGTTTTTATCATTTTCTTTTATGGCAATTATACCATCGTCAAATTCCGCTAAATGAAAATAATCTCCATCATCTAATCCTGTTCTCTGTATTTCAGAGATTCCTGAAATTCGAAATTCCTGAAATTCCAAGCCCTCTTTTTGCTCAATGATTTGTATGTAACCATGTGGAAGGACTGAGTCAATTTTCAGTTTAAATATCTCAATTTGCTGTGGAATTAACGGATTATATGCAGTTTTAATTGGTTTCACTTTTGCAATCTCTCCAATCACGCCATCAAAATTTGGAATCGTCTTGAATTCTGTTTTTTCGATACTGATTACAACTTTCTCATTTGGATCATTGTTAATCTTTTTACTAATTACTTCAATATTGTCTTTTCTTTGAATTCGCTTGGGATTGGGTCTGATTTTCCATCCACAAATCCTGCCGTCATAAGTATTAAAATCAATACTGTATTTTTCTTCGTTTACTTTAAATCTAATCGTTGCAATTTTACTTTCATCTCGTCTTGGATACTTTAAGTTAGGCGGCATTTTTTTATCTCCATATAGTTCTATTGACATACTCTTCTCCCAATATTGCCTCGATTTACGTTTATTTTCGAAGTATTCAATTTGCATCTTAATCTTGTCAGCTAAATCAGGGTCAAACATAGAAGTAAAAATATCTAAAAGTTTTTTTTCAAGTTTCGTATAGCCTTTATTGTTGAATTTTGGTCTTCGAATTTGAATTAAAATAAATGCTAATCCAAAATATAAAATTATTAGTCCTGCAATTACACATAATAATGTTATCAATATTTTCATATTTAGTATTTCGGTTCTTTACTATGCACCACAACGTTATCGCGCTTCTCGCGCTACAAGTAGTTTGGTCCTAAATTAAGACCTATTTTCGGACTTGTCAAATCTTCCAAATACAAAGCAATTTTTCAATTAAGCCAAATCCCCAAATTGCTTGTAGCTGTTATAGCCAGTTTTTATTATTCACATACAATACACTGACAAGTTTCTCCAACAACATGATTGTCATTTAGTATTCTAACTTCTGAATCGATATAATGTTCCGCTAGGCATTTTCCGCATAAATATGTAACTTGTTCATTTACGCTTACTTGAAAAACAGGTTGAGTTGTACACATAATTTATTTTTATAAAGGTTAATATTGTTTTTATCTATTTCTTTGAGCAAAATCAATTCTATAATAATCTCCATCTTTTTGACCAAGCAAAATATTAAACATTCCGTCGTCTGTAACGTAACTGAATTGTTCAGGAATATTATTCAAATCTATAATTTCTTCGCCAAGTTCATGTAATACTTCATTTAAAACAGCTAGGAACTCAGCTATTACTTCTTTCGGAACAAACAAAGCAACACTTTTCCAGCCTCCATACTCTGAATTTTGCCAGTATTCATATTTAGAAAGGTAATAATGATTTGATTTATGGCTATTAACAATTGCCAAACCTAGTTCTTCGCATTTTTCAAAATTAAGATAGAAAATATTTCTGTCGATTCCAGTTTTTGCTGACAATCTAGTGACAACATCTACATATTCCATGACTTGTCTTTTATGAGGGTTAAAATTGGCTATAACGTTTTGCAGCTACCCGAAGGGCGGGATTTTTGCCACAAAAATGGATTTGAAAAACTAATGTTCCATTAACCACAAAACTATCTTTGGAACACCAATCCCCGCCTTTTGGGTAGCTGCTGTTATGCACAGGTATTTGTCTATTCATTGAAACAGTTAAAGTTAACTTAACGATAGTTTGACCATGTCAAACTTAATTATATCATCTAAATTCAAAATTTCTTCGATGTCCTGTTTCGAAAGTGGTTTGTGATATAACTTTTTAATCACAGGATATGATTGAGATTTTAACTTGTCGCTTTCATCTGTGGAGGAAGTTACAATGTAGAGTTGAAATTTATTGAAAGACTCAGGTTTTATTTTTTGCAGACCGTCTAAAAAGCCCCATCCATTTAGTACTGGCATATTGATGTCTAAAAGTACAACAATAGTATCGTTTGAGTTTTGTAGAGTTTCTAATACTGCCAAACCCATTTCTCCGTTATCACAATGATGACAATAAACTGAATCATCCAATTTGTGAATCATTTTTTGGATAACGAATCTGACGATCGGATCATCATCTACTATAAGTACTGTTTTGTTCATTTCTTCATGTTTAAGTTAAGTGTTGTGCCTCATTAACCATATTCTTTACAATGTCATCCAATTCATTTGCGGAATCTCTCAAATGTTTTAACCACATTAAAGTATCATCAAGACTTTCATTATTATCCTCAATAACATTCATAATCCCCAACATTCTTGCAAGGGGAGCCCTCACAATATGAGACTGTGTCCAGGCAATATTTTTGAGTTTTTCGTTCTGTATTTCAATTTGCCTGACATAATTATTTCTGCTTATTTCAAAATTCTTTCGCTCCGTGATATCATTCATGGCTCCTACCATACGGATAGGATTTCCTTTTTCATCTCTAATTACAATGCCCTTGTCTACGACATCGGAAAAAGTACCATCATTTTTTTGATAACGATACTCGGCAATCCAGTCAGATTGGTTGGGTTTTTCGAGTGCTCCATAAATACTTTGCAATACCCATTCCCGATCCTCAGGGTGAATGTGATTGGTCCAGGTTTCCAAAGTTGGAGTTGTTTTTTCAAATTCGTATCCAAAAAGATTTTTTAAACCAGCCCCCCAATACAGTGTATTTTCTAAGATATTCCAATCCCATATCGCATCATTGGTCGCTTCAGCAACTTTTTCAAAACGTTCATTGGATTGAAGCAGGCGTATATTCGACTCTTTTCTCAGTGTGATGTCTCTAAAATAAACAGACAACCCAGTGGTTGAAGGATATACCGTCACCTCTAGCCATACATTCAACGCAGGGTAAAACTCTTCAAAAGTCAAATTTTCTTGAGTTTCCATGGCTTTATGATATTGTCGGTAAAAGTCGGTCTCAATGGCGTCAGGATATTCATCCCAAAGGTTTTTGCCAATCAGGGTATCCCTTTTTCTATGCAATACCTTTTCTGTTTCTTTATTTAAATAGGTTACTACCCAATCTTTGTTAACATAGAAAAAAGCATCTCCGATACTTTCCAGAATGTTGATTTTTTCCTGATAAGCTTTTTCAAGTTCTTCTGCGGCATGCTTTCGTTCATCTATCTTCTTGAAGTAGGCAGATACCCCGCCCTGCGATGGATAGGTATTTATTTCATACCATTTTCCATCTCCCGGGTAATAATATTCAAAGGATTCTTTTCTCTTTGATCGGGCGACCCTTTGATAAATTTTCCGAATAGGAGTATCTGCAATTGCTGGAAATAATTCCCAAATATTCTTGCCCAAAACATCTTCAGCTTTCTTTAAGAGTAAGTTCTCTGCTTCCTTGTTGAAATAAGTAAACTTCCAGTTTTTGTCCACAGCATAAAAAGCGTCAGATATACTTCCCAAAATCTCACGAATTTGAAGCTCCAGCAACTTGTAAGCGTGAATATCCTGAAAACTGCCATATATCCGTTGGCATTTCCCATGAATCATTTCTACATTTCCAATAGCCCGAACCCAACGCTCGTTCTTTTTCTTAGTTATTATAACAGCTTCAAAGTCAAATACAGCACCAGTTTCAATGCTATTTTGTAAAGTGTCATTTATCATTGATCGAAAATCTTCCCTATAAAATCTTAGACCTGTTTCTAAAGCAGGCGTGAAAGTTTTCGGGTTTGTTTCGTGAAGTTCGTGGACAATGTTGGACCAGTATACTTTGTTACTCGCAACATCAAATTCCCAATTTCCAATTCTAGCGAGTTTTGAAGCCTGCTGGTAAAAGAAAATATTTGAGTCTTGTTTATTCGCTTTCATTTTTCAATTATTTATCGTCTGGTCTATACTTGTGCATAACTTGTATATACTACTGACAGCATCAGACTTATCACCCCAAAATTGGGTATATATGTCTGACAAGGGTCAGGGTTTATTTACTATCAAATATATAATAATAAACTTATAAATAATCAAAAGAACTTTTAATTCGTTGAATGCTTTTCGTGCTGACATGGGTATAAAATTCAGTGGACTTACTGCTTTATTGAATCAGCACAAACACGATTAATCAATAGTAATATTAACGTCGAATCAAAAAATTAAACATCATTTAAAATTTTCAAATCTTCCATTAAATGGTTCGAATTCTGTACCGCCAAGGTCACTATAAAAAATGAAAGCCTGAGAATGTAGATTCTCAGGCTTTTTTATGGTTTCGAAAACCCTTAGTGATTTCTTTAATTGTACAAAGTCTCAATGTTTGCAAGTAATTTTGGTTCGAATCCCATTAAGGATTTCGTTTTCTGCATAGATGATGTAATTAATATCATAGCGGGTTTGAGACTAAATTAAGCCCATTCTTCGGATTTGCCACCCGAGCGATAGCGAACAGGCGAAGCAAATCATCTCAAAATACAAAACCATTTTTCCATTAAGCCTATTGCCCAAATTCGTTGTATTAGCTGTTGGCGGTAGTATTTTTAATCGTAATTTCCAAGTTCTTCAGGAGTCATTCGTTCAATCTTGTTGTTCGTGAGTTTTAATCCACTTAAAAAAGGTTTATGAAAAAAGATGAAAACTTTTCTACTTGTTTTATAGACAAAGTGATAAGTGTTTTCGTCAATTTTGTATTTCCCCCAACCCACACTAATTATATTTTCCTTTTCCTTTACTAAAATGACATCATAATCTTTGAATAATTTTAATTCATTTGCCGGATAGTTAGAAACTTTTTCGACTTCTGAGTCTAATATATCTTGATAAATTTGATCAATGCTGTTCATTTTGAAATTATTTACTTCTTCATTTCTAATTTAACTGTCGGCTAAAGTCTTTTAATATTACCACCAACGTTCTCGCGCTGCAAGCAGTTTGGGATTAAAGAAGCCAGATCTTCGGATAAACATAAATTTCCCAAATACAAAACCATCTTAAATTTAGCGAAATGCCCAAATTGCTTGTAGCTGTTGGCAGTAGTTATTTTTTTATACTTATTGGTTTTAATTTATATTTTTTTGGCAAGTTTAGAAAGTCTTTTTCAGTTAGCATATATTCATCTTTAAAATCCTTGCTAAAATTTATTCTATATCTCATTTTTGAATATGAAAATCCGATTTCTCCATATTTTGAATCTTTAGGCGTTAAGGTCTCGCTTGAAGTGTTCAAATCGTCAAGTTCTATATTTCTTTTAACTTCTTCATTCAGTTTAGCAAATTCAAAATTATCAGGTGCTAAACCGCCTAAATAAGTTGTCATTTCCCCAAATTCGTTTCGTTCCGTTTTGGCTATATTTTTCACCAATTGTTCTATAATAATATATTTTTGGCCATTAAGTTCAGCAATTCTTACCATTAAATTTTCCTCAAGTATTATTTGAGGTTGAACATTAATCTCAATTTGGTTTGTGACATATTTTTTTCCATTAAATTCAAATTCAAACGGACCAACTTTATTTAAGCCAACTTTGTTAAATATTATTACTCTTTCAAAATCATCGGATTGCAAACCGTGAACAGATGTCGAACGTGTCAATTCTATTTCAGAACCTAATTTCTCTTGTATATTGTTTTTTAAAAAGTCAATATTAATTGAAAACATAACACTTTCTCCAACTCTTGGTTCAGGATTGTCAATTTCTATTTTTAGATTGCTCTGACAAAATGCGTTAAGATTATAAATAATAAATATTAAAAACGTAAATTTTTTCATTCTTTCGGATTTTATAGTTACTGCCAACGTTCTAGCACTACAGCGTGTTTGGGATTAAATTAAGACCTATCTTCGGATTTGCCAAATATTGCAAATACAAAACCATCTTTCTATTAAGCCAAATGCCCAAAACCATTGTAGTGGCTGTTATAGGCTGTTTTTTCTACTTCCAAAACTTCCACCAATTTTTTTTCTCAATTTTTTGAGTTATTACCGATTCAATTTCATTATTAGTTGTCAAATCAATTGTTAAACTTCCAATTGAATCAACATCCCAAATGGTTACAGTTTTAATGTTAATCGAATTTAAATTTAAAAACGTTTCAATTTTTTGATCTAAATAATCATCATTTGTGTTTTCTTCTCTATTTGCTCTCGATAATGGAATAATTGATTTATCATCATTTTCAATCCTCTTCATTCTGTCAGCAAGTAATTTCAAAATATTTTCAGGATAACTTGAACTTGCATTTTCGGGAACATTATAATCTTCATCAAAGTGGAAATAATCACTAATTAAGATTGAGAAAAATTGATTATCACGTTTGTCGTAATAAAATAGTTCAGATAATCTTTCACTTGGTTGTAGAAGACCAATTTTTATCCAATTATATATTTGTTCTTCTGATGTTTGTTCTATTTCCATTGTTTTTTTTCAAAATAGCATATAACGTTCTCGCGCTACAAGCAGTTTGGGACTAAATTAGCCTTAACTTTCGGATTTGCCAAATCTTCCAAATACAAACCAATTTTTCCATTAAGCTTAATACCCAAATTGCTTGTAGCGCGTGTTGGCGGTTCGGTTTTATTTTTTATTCAGCAGTTTTTCAGTTTCGGAATTATAGAGTTCTTTACCTTTTGTGATTTCTTTTGCATCTATAAAATCATCAACACTTATATAAATGAGATTATTATCGTCGTCCAAATTTTCATTTTTCTTTTCGGCTACCTCAATACTTCCTTTACCTTCGATTAAATACAAATAAATTTTCTTCTCAAAGTTTACTTTAGCAAGTTCAACTATTCGTTTGTAAATTATTGCGTTGATTTCTGGATAACTTATCCCTCGAAAACATTTCTTAATCGAGCATAATTCTTCGGTTGGAAAAAAAGGGAAAACTTCTGATCGTTCTAGTTTGCTTAAATTCTCGTTACAATATTCATAATATTTATATTGAATAGTTCCTTTTGGAATTTGTCCAAATGAAACATTCACAAAGATTATAACAATAATAAATTTTAAGTTTTTCATCCTGATGTTCTTCTTTATTTTTCAGTTCTGCCAAACTGACCGCCAACTTTTATATACTACTGACAACATCAGACTTATCACCCCAAAATTGGGTAGATATATCTGACAAGGGTCAGGGTTTATTTATTATCAAATATATAATAATAAACTTATAAATAATCAAAAGAACTTTTAATTCGTTGAATGCTTTTGGTACTACAGTGTATAAGATTCAGTGGACTTGCTGCTTTATTGAATCAGCACAAACACGATTAATCAATAGTAATATTAACGTCGAATCAAAAAATTAAACATCATTTAAAATTTTCAAATCTTCCATTAAATGGTTCGAATTCTCTACCGCCAAGGTCACTAAATAATAATAAAAGCCTGCAAAATTTATATTTTGCAGGCTTTTTTGTTCAATAAATTTGGTTCGATTATTACTTTGATATTGTTAAGCTTAAACACTTAAAATAGTTTAATGTTAAGCTATTTTTAAAATTTGTGGTTTTTATAGTTGTTTTATTTCCATATTCTATGTTCGCATATAAAATCGAGTATCTTTACCCGCAACTGTAATAAAGAATATCTGGATTATCGAATAGTTTTCCTTTTTCATAAATCAAAATTCGTGTTGGAATTTTAAAGTTATAAATAAACAAAATTTCCTTAATAAATTATAATCATTACTAGTGCCAATTCCTTTTAGGGTTTTTATTAGTTTTTGCCCTCAACCTTAATAGTAATAGCATATGACATTAATATCAAAAGAAAAATTTTCTGAAGCTGCCGGCCTTTCTAAAATTCCTATTCCTGGATTAAGCTCTTATTTAATGAAAGTAATGAAAATTAATAATTTAAATACTATTGTAAAAGAGGGAGGTGATCTTGAAGGCGCAGATTTTGCTAATTACGTTTTAAATAGAATTGGAGTCAAGGTCCAATTTGAGGATACAGAATTACTAAACATTCCTGGCGAAGGTGCTTTTATTGTTATTGCAAATCATCCTTATGGCGGTATCGAATCGTTAGCTTTATTAAGTACAATTGCTAAAAGACGTCCTGATACGATGTATATGGGCAATTTTTTATTAAAGGAA
>Ga0247807_10001692_pt1 | contig 12704 bp, 5 predicted proteins | sample UWRJL074202C1_FD_179931 | JGI IMG/M metagenome (GOLD analysis project Ga0247807, IMG submission 179931) | Plant litter microbial communities from Arlington Agricultural Research Station in Wisconsin, United States - UWRJ-L074-202C-1 | ecosystem: Environmental > Terrestrial > Plant litter >...
CTTGGGACAAGCTAATGACCAAAAACTTTGGATCATCAAATAACCTTCATTTCTATACTACAGAAGAAGCTAAGACCATCTGGAATGCAGGGTTTGTCATAAAGGCGGTGAAAGTAGTGACCGGAAAGGGAAGGGTGTTTATCCTGAAATAACAAAGTTAGGTAAACTAAGAACTTGGCTCCATACGATTATGGTGCAAGGTTTTATGATGCGGTAACTGTCACAGCCCCTTTGGACAAGTTCATCATTAAAAATTTTGGATCAGTAAACAACCTTCACTTCTATACTCTTGAAGAAGCTAAAGCAATTTGGATCGCAGGATTTGCATTGAAGACTGTTAAAGTCGTAACCGAAAAAGGTAGGGTATTTATTCTTAAATAACCAAACAATGTATTTTAAGAACTTAGAGCCATAATTATATGGCATTAAATTCTATGACTTGAATAGGATAGAAGATACAGGTGGCAATAGGATCACATGAACTAAATCATCCTAATATGAAAAATGAGTTATATCCACCAATTGGTAGCATATATACTAGCTTTTTATATTAGGATGGTTAAGTCTCAATGAGCAATTTGATTAAAATTTATGCTATTATTTTGTCGCTTCTTTTTTCACATACGTTGCCGGATCTACTGCCGTATAATTCCAGTTTTTAAGAAAATCTGTTACCTTTTTAACACTATGTCCTTTCCCTTCTTCCAGATACGCAGAGTTCTCTATATGTAATACTTTTCCTGTTCCATCTAAAATCACAAACACCGGAAAACCAAAACGACCGGCATAATTCAAACTTGCCATCACCACATCATTTGTGTTTTCTTTACTATAATTGACCAGTACCGTTTCATAATTGTCATTCAGGTAACTTTTCAATGCAGGAGTATTATCTACCAAATTATGAAAAGCAATACACCAGACACACCAGTTACCGCCAACCTGTACAAATACATTTTTCTTCAATTTTTTAGCACGCGCAACTGCAGCATCAATATCTGCCCGCGCATCTGCTTTAGGATTATATAGTTTTACTTCTTCTTTTTTATCCTCAGTTTTTTGCTGTGCAATTGAAACTGTAGAAATTGCCAATAAGGCAAATACAACGAGAGTTAATTTTTTCATGCGCATATAATTTTTACTAGTGTTGTTTATTATTTTTTTGTCTTCCAGTTAGGCAAGTTTCCTCATCATATTAATTTCTAAAACCCAATATGGTAAATGTATAAAAATACCTGCACCAAATTGTAATCACAATCTAAAAATATCTACTAAAACACTAGATTTTTATTTTGAAGACAATTGTCCCCTTTTCTTCCAAATATGTCCTAACTTCACCTCATGCCTCAACCTCTAAAAATATTGCAAGCTTCTGCAGGCTCAGGTAAGACCTTTAGCCTTACTGCGCATTACCTAACCCTGTTATTGTCTGGTGAAACCAAATACCGTGAAATTCTTGCGGTAACTTTTACCAACAAGGCAACAGAAGAAATGAAATCCAGGATCATGGAAGTGCTCAAAGGATTTGCCACAGGAGAAGAAGCCGTAAAAGATTATAGAGAACTTGTCCTCAAGGCACATCCCGACCTGGATGCCGCAACACTGAAAGAAAAATCTGAACGCATATATAAAAGGATACTACATGACTACAGCCGTTTCTCTGTAAGTACCATCGATGGATTTGTACAGAAAGTAATCCGGGGTTTCGCATTTGAGCTAGGCCTGGATTCGGGATACGCATTAGAAATGAATTTTGATAAAGTAAAAAACGACCTGGCAGACCGTTTAGACCAACAGCTTGATACCAACCCCAACCTTTTAAAATGGATCATTGACCTCGCATTAGACCGCATCAGCAACAACATTAGCTGGAACTACCGCACAGAACTCACCGATCTTGCCGGAGAGATCTTTAAAGAAAGATACCAGCCATTTGACCAAGCCATGCAAACACTAGGTCAGGAAAACGATCTGAATGAACTTTTTGGCAGTTATGGTAAAGAAACCAAAACCCAGATCTCTGCTTTTGAAAGCATGGTCAGTCAACTATCCGAAAAAGCAATGGAGCTTTTTGAATCTTCCGGGCACAACCCCGATCATTTAAAAGGCAAATCAAGATCGCCATTAAACAACCTTAAAAAAATTGCAGCCGGCGATCTCGATAAAGTAGATAGTCTGACCAAACTAATTGACGAACCAGAAGAATGGTTCAAACCCGGATCAGACACCTCATTATATGAATCCTTAAATCCGATTATTCGTGAACTGAACACCAGTTATGCAGACCAGCTGCCCGAATACATCCTCGCGCAAGCCTTCAATAAAAATTTATATTACCTGCGTCTAATGCAGGAAATGGCAGTCCTGTTAAAAGCATACCGGGAAGAAAGCGGGAACCTGCTCATCAGCGATGCACAAAATTTATTAAAGGGCATAACCGGCGAAGATGATGACAACCCCGCCTTTATCTGGGAAAAAACAGGCAACCGGTACCGCCACTTTCTATTTGATGAATTTCAAGACACCTCTGCCAACCAATGGGGCAACTTCAAACCACTGCTAAAAAATGCAATGGCCGAAGCCAGCGGACAGCTCATAGACCATTTAATCGTAGGCGATGTAAAACAATCCATTTACAGATGGCGCAATGGAGACTGGAACATTCTTCATCAGCAAGCAAAAAAAGACATTGGATCAACTTACGTATTAGATTCCAACTTAGAAGAGAACTACCGGAGTACAGAAAACATCATCACTTTCAATAACATGCTCTTTAAAGCGCTGCCAATACTCATGCAGCAAAATATCAATGAAACCGTTAATGGACAAGCCGCTAACCTTCCTTTAACCCAATGGTGGGCAGCACAAGGCTTTGACCAGATCATGACCAGCGTATATGCAGAAGTAGCACAAAAAGTCACTCCCAGAACTCCATTAGGAGGAGCCATAGATTTTAATGTGCTCAAAACAGACCCAAACGGCACTGCATTAAATAAAACCACATTCAAAACGGAAGCACTCCGTAAAATGGTAGAAACACTAAACCGCTTACTGGTTATAGAAAAAAGATACCATCCAGGTGATGCCTGCGTATTAGTCCGGTCAAATGCAGAAGCCGTTGCCGTAGTCGATGCACTAATGGAGAACAACATCAGCGTAATCTCTGGTGAAGCACTGCTGATCGAAAATAATATTTCAATAAAAATCCTAATCGATACCCTGAAAATAATGGCAGGACTATCAGAAAACACCGCCCTATACAAAGCAAACTGCATTAGCCTGTATGCACAATTACATGGGAAAACAGCCAGCCCGGCACATTTATTTGACCTGAAGAAAAAAAACCTGGAAGATCTTGCGGAGCTGCTCCCGGAAAACCTATGCAGCCAGTGGCGAAGCTGGATGCAGCAGCCACTTCCAGAATTGCTGGAAAAACTGATAGCAGCCTATGGCTTAAACGAAACTTCACAAGCCAGTCATCTTCCGTATTTGTTTGCCATACGTGATCTTGCAGGTAATATTGGCAGACAAGGGGAAAAAGGAATCACCTCCTTTTTAAAATACTGGGAAGAAGAAGGAAGCAGAAAAACACTGCCTTCTTCAGAAAGCACAGATGCCGTACAAGTAATAACGATACATAAATCCAAAGGACTCGCTTTTAAAGTCGTGATGATCCCTTTTTGTAACTGGGATATCAATGGCAAGATTAACACCATCTTTTGGGTGCCAGCAGCAGATACGCCCTACCACCAGCTCCAGCGGATCCCGTTAAAATACAATTCCAGCCTGGGCCAGTCCTCTGTCGCTATTTCCTATTACGAAGAGCTGCTCTATAATAATATGGATGCGTTAAATATGTTATACGTAGCCACCACCAGAACAAAAGAATACCTATATATAACCAGCCTTGGGAAAAAAGCAGATAGCATCAGTACCATAGGCGATTTACTGATCCGGATTTTTGAAGACCAGCTTTCTGAAACCGGCCAGTTCCTTGTCGATGAAGAAGTGGTGAAAAAAATCACAGATCACCATACCGAAGTCACCAGGCCCGAATTAATCAACCTGGTCACCTACCCAACCTCCAACCGGCTCAGTGCTGTTTTTAACAGTAACCTAAAGAGAAGGGAACTAGATATGCTGGGTAACAACAGTGCTGGCAGGGAAGGCAGCATCCTACATGAAGTACTGGCGCGGGCAGAAGATATAGAACAGCTTGATTTTGTACTTTCACAACTATTAAATGAAGGTTTTTTCAGAGAAGAAGAGCTGAAAAACTTAAAAATGCAGGCCATAAACGTTTTGCAGCACCAGGAACTACAAGATCTGTTAAAAAACAGCAGGCAAAGTATCAGCGAAAAAAGTATCATAGACCGGTCTGGTAAAAGCTACCGGCCAGATAAAGTCTTATTTACAGAAAAAGAAGTCATCGTGATCGATTATAAGTTCACCATAAAAGAGAGCCCTGCACACATTAAACAGGTACATGGATATCGTGCCCTGATGCAGGAAATGGGCTATCCAAAAGTAATCACCTATTTATTTTATGCCCATAGCGGCGAATTGAAACTAGTTTAAAGCGATGAAACCATTTTTAAAAGAAGTTGCAGAAGACCTATATGCAAGGACAGGGAATGATCTCCATCATGCTGCGGTGATCTTTAACAATAAGCGTCCGGTTGCCTATTTGCAGGATCACCTGGCAAAAACAATTGGAAAACCTTTTTGGAGCCCTTCCTTTTTTACCATACAAGAATTTTTTGCCCTTTCTACCGATCTGCAAATCGCAGATGGCTTTACCCAGTTTTTCACGCTCTATCAGCAATACAGCGAACTGCTTAAACAAGAAGGGGCAAAACCAATAAACCCAGATGTTTTTTACCCGGTAGCCCGGATCATCTTAAGCGACTTTGCACAAATCGACAATGATCTGGTAAATGCAGATCAGCTATTTGAGGAACTAGAAGATATCGCGGTAATTGAAAAAAACTTTCAGCACCTTAGCCCAGAGCAGCAAGGGTTTCTAGAACAGTTCTGGACGTCCTTTTCTTCCGGTAAACAGAAAAACCACCAGGAACAGTTTATCCGCATGTGGCGCAGAATGCCAAAACTATATAGCGGTTTTCATGCCGCCCTGCAATCCAAAGGGCAAACCTCTATGGCACACGTCTATAGAAAACTAGCGACCGGAAAAGCAGAAAAACCCGCGTTCATCGATGATTTTGCCCAAGGAAAAATGGCCTTTGCTGGCTTTAATGCCTTAAGTAATGCAGAAGCCGTTATTTTTAAAAAATGGAGCCAGGACGAAAAGGCGCTGTTTTATTTTGATACCGACAACTACTACATGCAGGACGACACCCAGGAAGCGGGGCTGTTCCTGAGAAAAAATATTCAAAAAATAGGGCTGCCGAATGCCCTTGGTGCCAGTAAAGACCTCATCAAATCAGCCGCAAAAGAAATTAAAGTTTATAAAACACAAGGGCAAACTGCACAAGCTAAAATCCTGCAAACGGAACTAGAAACAGATTACCCAATGCTTGATGCCTTAGATAACGCAGGTAAAATTGCACTGATCCTGGCCGATGAAAGTTTACTGTTACCAGTACTGCAAACTATTCCTACACATTATACCGGAGAAAACGGGCAGCAAGAAGTTAAACTGAACGTAACCATGGGCTATCCTTTACTGGCTACCTCTATTTTTGGCCTGTCTGATATCTGGCTAACCGTACAATCACAATTAAATTCTACCAAAAAAAACACCGTATATTACAGAGAAGTTAATGCTTTCTTATCGCATCCGCTGATCGGGCTGCTCCCGGAAATAAGAAATAAGCTTCAAAAGGATATTTTAACAGCACAACTGGTAGAAGTTGAATTAGACGTTTTACAAAAAGCAGGCCCCTTACCCAGCTTATTTTTCACTAAAATAGAAACCGGCCCATCCGCTATTGAAAGCCTGCAAGAAATATTTAAACTAATTTTACTTCAGCAACTGGAAGAGAAAACCCTTAAACAAACAGAAGCAGATTTATTTATTGCCACCATCAAAGAATTAAACCGTCTGCATGATACGTTAACAGAATTTACAGCAAACCTTCCCCTTCCTTTTGTGTTATCGCTTATGCAAAAAGCAATCCAGGGAATTGCGGTTCCTTTAACTGGCGAACCTTTGCAAGGGGTACAAGTGATGGGATTATTAGAAAGCAGGAGCCTTGATTTTGATCACGTATATATATTAGGTGTCAATGAAGGGATTTTGCCGCAAATTAGTGTGTCCCCAAGTTTTATTCCCGATAGTATCCGCAGGGCCTATGGATTACCTGTGATAGAGAACCAAGATGCCATTTCTGCCTATATGTTTTACCGGTTATTGCAGCGTTCCCGGAAAATCAGCCTGGTCTATAACGGGCAAAGCGATGACAATAATACCGGAGAACCCAGCCGTTTTCTGCGCCAGTTAGAATTTGAAAGCGGTTATACTTTTAAATACTATGATCAGTCACAAGCGATTGCTATCGCACATCATGTGCAGGCGGATATCAAAAAAGAAGGAGAAGTACTACAGCGTTTAAATTTATACCTGGATCAGCAAGACCCATCGCTTCGTTTATCGGCAACCGCGTTAACCACCTATATGAACTGTGCCACCCAGTTCTTTTACAAATACATTGCAAAAATTGAAGAACCGAAAGTCCTTTCAGAGAACCTCGAAGCAAACAATATCGGCTCTATGCTCCATTTTGTCCTGGAACAATTTTACGAAACCCTAAAAGCAGAAAGTCCTTATATCACCACAGAACGTATAAAAGCCAATAGAAAAGAAATAAATAAGTTGTGTAAAAATGCGTACGCTAAGATAATGGCCGGTGATGAGCATCAGGTAATTACTCACAATGGGATGCAGCAGGTGGTGCTGGCTATTGTTGCAGAATATGCCAATGTGATCTTAGACCATGATGAAAATGTAGCTCCCTTTAGCATGCTCGAACTGGAAAGTAAAGATGAAATCGATTTTAAGCTCCATGTTGCCGGATCGGAGCATTCGATAAAATTGTATGGAATTATTGACAGGGTCGATAAAAAAGAAGGAATAACCCGGATTGTCGATTATAAAACCGGAAGGGATGAATTGCAATATGCTGCTCTGGAAGATATTTTTGATGGAGATACCGGTAAACAGAATAAAGCACTGGTGCAAACGCTTTTCTATACCTATGTATATGAACAGTCAAAAGGCATCACTGGAATAGAGCCAAATTTGTACCTGATCAGAAAGATGAGGAATGAAGGAACACTATTTCACTCTTTTGAAACCCGGAAAAGAGTGCATTTACAAGCTGAACATCTGGAAGGATTAAAGTCTGATTTTAGCCGTTTACTGAAACTTAAACTAGAAGAATTGTTCGATCCGGAAACTCCATTTGGTCATACTACGGTTGCAGATAATTGCAAATATTGCCCTTATTTGTCTCTTTGTGGAAATTAAAAGGATAAGAATGCCTGTTTCCGCTATGTTTCAGGCTGTTTACGCCAGGAAGGTATTGTAATCAAAACACTACTTTTATATTACGTTACAATAGTTATATTTGCCACAGTTATTATTTGAATATACAATGAGAGAGATTCAATTTAGAGAAGCTTTGCGTGAAGCTTTAAACGAAGAGATGCGTAAGAACGAAAACGTTTTCTTAATGGGTGAAGAAGTTGCGCAATACAATGGTGCATATAAGGTTAGTCAGGGTATGCTTGATGAGTTTGGCGACAAACGTGTCATTGATACTCCTATTGCTGAGCTGGGGTTTACCGGAATTGGTATCGGCGCTGCAATGAATGGATTAATTCCAATCATAGAGTTTATGACATTCAACTTCTCTTTGGTTGCAATTGATCAGATTATAAACGGTGCTGCTAAAATCTTATCGATGAGCGGTGGCCAGTTTTCTATTCCAATCGTATTCCGTGGCCCAACAGGTAATGCAGGACAATTAGGTGCACAACACTCTCAAAATTTTGAGAACTGGTATGCAAACTGTCCTGGTTTAAAAGTTGTGGTTCCTTCTACTCCTTATGAAGCTAAAGGTTTACTGAAATCAGCGATTCTTGATCCTGATCCGGTTATTTTTATGGAATCTGAAGTGATGTACGGCGATAAAGGAGAAGTTCCTGAAGATGAGTACTACATTCCAATCGGAAAAGCGAAAATCGTTAAAGAAGGTACGGATGTAACGATCGTTACTTTTGGTAAAATGCTTACCCGCGTAGTTAACCCTGCTGTGGAAGAGTTAACAAAAGAAGGAATTAGTGTGGAAGTAATTGATTTACGTACTGTACGTCCTATTGATTATGCAACGATTGTTGAATCGGTGAAAAAAACTAACCGTTTAGTCATTGTAGAAGAAGCATGGCCTCTGGCATCTATTTCTTCTGAAATTGCTTTTAACGTGCAGAAAAATGCTTTCGATCATTTAGACGCTCCGGTATTGCGTATCACTTGTGCAGATGTGCCTTTACCATATGCACCTACATTAATTGCAGCTAGCTTACCTAACGCAGAACGCGTAATCAAAGCGGTGAAAGAAGTAATGTACGTAGCAAAATAGTTTTTAAAAGAACGTATTGATATATGATCCCGCTGGCTAACCCCTGCGGGATTTTTTATTACAAGCTTTTTTTACCAGGAAATAATTGGTTTTCATAGCTTTAACTACACCTGTTTCCTTGTACCTTTGCAGGTATTTGTGACATAAGTTTCCTTTTTATTCATTTGCTGTTTTTATTTTTACAAAAGAAATTATACTATATATAAGATGAGTGATCACTCGAAAATTATTGCTGCAGAATTAGCAGTAGCAGAAAAGCAGGTTAATGCTACGATTGGCTTGTTAGATGAGGGGGCAACGGTTCCTTTTATTTCCCGTTACCGTAAAGAAGTGACCGGAAGTTTAGATGAAGTACAAGTTGCTGCGGTGCGTGACCGGTTCCAGCAATTGCGGGAATTAGATAAAAGACGGGATGCAATATTAAAAGCACTGCTGACTTTAGGTAAATTAACACCAGAATTAGAAGCACAGATAAAAGCGGCAGATAATATCACTACGATTGAAGATATTTACCTTCCTTATAAACCTAAAAGAAAAACGCGCGCTTCTGAAGCCAGGCGGAAAGGATTAGAGCCTTTAGCACTTTCTATTTTTGAACAGGGAAAATTAAATCCGGAAGAAGAAGCTAAAAAATATTTAAATGCAGAGCTGGGTGTTACTGTTCTGGAAGATGCTTTAGCGGGTGCCAGAGATATTATTGCCGAAATGATCAATGAAAATGCAGAGGCAAGAACTGATCTGCGTAAGTATTTTCAGCAAAAAGCAATTATTAAATCTACGGTAGTTAAAGGTAAAGAAGAGGAAGGTATCAAATATAAAGACTACTTTGAATGGGAAGAGTTAGTGAAGACTGCTCCATCTCATCGTATTCTTGCAATGAGACGCGGAGAAAATGAATCAATATTAAGATTAGAAGCTGTTCCGGAAGAAGATGGGGCTATCGATATTTTGCACAGACATTTTATCCATGGAACAAATTCTAGTGCTAAACAGGTGGAACTAGCCATGCATGATAGCTATAAACGTTTGTTGGGGCCTGCTATGGAAACCGAGCTTCGTTTATTGTCTAAGCAAAAAGCCGATGAAGAAGCAATCCGTGTATTTGCTGAAAATGCCAGGCAATTATTACTGGCAGCACCGATGGGACAAAAGAATGTATTGGCAATTGACCCTGGGTTCCGTACGGGTTGTAAAGTAGTTTGCCTGGACAGACAAGGGAAATTACTGGAAAACACAACTATTTATCCGCATACCGGACAAGGTAATGTGAAAGCGGCAACAGATATCATTCAGCAATTGTGTGTGAAGCATGAAGTGGAAGCGATTGCTATCGGAAATGGTACCGCTGGTAGGGAGACTGAGGTTTTTATCAGGAATTTAAACCTTGCAGGAGTGCTGGTAGTCATGGTCAATGAAAATGGGGCCTCTATTTATTCTGCTTCTGAAGTTGCCAGGGAAGAGTTTCCTGCGCAAGATCTTACCGTTAGAGGGGCAGTGTCTATTGGCCGCCGCTTGATGGACCCTTTGGCCGAGCTGGTAAAAATTGACCCTAAGTCTATCGGTGTGGGGCAATATCAGCATGATGTGGATCAGACTAAATTACAGCAATCGCTGGATGATACGGTAATGAGTTGTGTAAATGCAGTGGGTGTAGAATTAAATACGGCTTCTAAACAAGTTTTAGCTTATGTTTCTGGACTTGGCCCTCAGCTTGCACAAAATATTGTGACCTATAGAAATGAAAATGGGGCTTTTAAGAACCGCGAGAGTTTAAAGAAAGTGCCACGTTTGGGCGATAAAGCTTATGAACAGGCTGCCGGATTTTTACGGATCAGAGATGCAGCGTCAATTCTTGATGCGAGTGGGGTACATCCGGAGCGTTATTCCCTGATCAACCGTATGGCTAAAGACCTGGGCCATTCTGTAAATGACCTTTTGAGAGATGTTCAGCTTCAAAAGCAGGTTAAACTGCAGCAGTATGTAGATGAAAATGTAGGATTACCTACTTTAAATGATATCATGGCCGAACTGGCTAAACCGGGAAGAGATCCAAGGGAGCAGTTTGAGGCTTTTAGTTTTACAGATGGGGTAAATGAAATTGCTGACCTTAAGGTGGGGATGAAATTGTCTGGTATTGTAACTAATATTACTAATTTCGGCGCTTTTGTAGATATAGGTGTGCATCAGGACGGATTAGTGCATACGAGTCAGCTGGCGGATAAATTTGTTGCTAGCCCTGGGGATGTGGTAAAAGTTAGTCAGAAGGTAGAGGTAACGGTTAAAGAGGTTGATATCATAAGGAAGCGGATTTCTTTATCGATGAAGAGTGACCTGGCTTCTAAACCTGCTTCACAGCCCCGGCCTGAACGTACAGCGACGGTTAGAAAACCAGATGTGCCTGTATCTGTGCATCAAAAGAAACCGCAGGGGGGGAGAAACCATGTGCAGCCGGTTAAATCGAAAGCTCAGCCAGAGGGCGATTTGCAAACGAAGCTGGAAGCGCTGAAGAATAAGTTTAAATAATTGTTTAAGGGGGTGTCATTTAGTAATGATCACCCCCTTTTGTTGTTTTTATCGGAGCTCCGGATGGATATTTTCAAATATTCAATTCTTAGCGGTTGAAGTTCATTGATGATACTTTGGCTTTTCGTTATAATTGGTGTTAGGGAAATTTCAAATATTCAATTCTTAGCGGGCGAAGTTCATTGATGATGCTTTGGCTTTTCGTTGTAATTGCTGTTAGGGAAATTTCAAATATTCAATTCTCAGCGGCTCAATTTCAACTTATGAAACGCCTCTTTCTTTTTTTACGCTGTTTTTTCACAGAATATCTAAAATATTTATTTTTTGTAATTGGCTGAAGAAATAGCATTTGAGATATTGAGCTTAAGCTAGCGGTTGTTCGCGCCATAGGGAACTTATAGCTAATCTATAGGTAAAGAATGGATAACAAGATTTTCACAAGGTGATCACAAGTAGGTAACAAGGTAAAAGACCTTGCAACACCTTGTTTGCACCTTGTTATCTACCTGTTATCACCTTGTTATCTATTATTTGTGTACCTGTTTGGTATGGGTTGCGGATAGGGCATATTCCTGCCTGGTACGGGCCGATATGGCTGTACTATTTATTTGTTGTTTTTAAGTTGTTGGTTGAGGTTTGAAGGATGTTGGGGAGGAATGCTTCCTGTGTGGGGTCTGTTTGCTGCCGATGTCTGATCTGTTTGCTGCCGGTGTAGTATTTGTAGGGTTGCAAATAGATGATGTTTTTCGCAGCAGGCGGCATTTTTTGTAAAGCAGTGGCGATGTTTTTTGCCGGAGCCACGGGCCTTACTATACGATAAGGGCGTTGGGATAATTAGTCTTCCCTGCTGGTTGTTTTTTCGAAAACCGGCATTTCCCGCATGTTTTACAGGTATTGCTAATCAATTGCAGTATATCAATATCCGTTAGGACAGTAGTTATAACCAGGCTGGCTTTGTTTTTCGCTGCTCAGACCTCTTTATTTTTCCTGCAGCGAGTGGCTTTTAACGGGCTTTCCCCGGATTAGGTTCGGGCTGCTAAAGTTTTTCTGGCTGTAAGTTAGGTATTTAGCTTGTTGATACAAATCAATTGGTAGAATTGTTTGGCGGTTGGTGAATTTTTCCTACTTTTGCATCCCGCTTCGGAGGAAGGGAAACAGAGAAAAGGATAGAGAGAAGGATTTTGAAAGACGTGTAAAGAAGAGAAACCTGTCAGGGTTTAGATTTTAAAAGAGGTTGAAAAACTTCAAAAAAATAAAAAATAAAAAGCTTGACAAAGCGAAAAAGATTTCTACCTTTGCAGTCCCAACAAAAACGGGAAAGTTGGCCAGCGGATGTTGGCAGACAAACAAACAAGATTGAAACAGTGAAAGCTTAGAAAAAGCGCAGGAGTTTAAAGACCTGCACCGGATTGAAAGTTACATTGCAACAGATATAGGCCGCCGTGAGGTTTGTGCCAGGAAGTTCATTAAAGAGATGTCATTTATAAACGTAAGCGGGGTAAACCTGTACAAGTTCAAAGTACATGAACCGCGCAAGTTTTTCGAGTCTTGTCTGACAGACAAATAAGAATACAAGAC
>Ga0247807_10001693_pt1 | contig 12702 bp, 9 predicted proteins | sample UWRJL074202C1_FD_179931 | JGI IMG/M metagenome (GOLD analysis project Ga0247807, IMG submission 179931) | Plant litter microbial communities from Arlington Agricultural Research Station in Wisconsin, United States - UWRJ-L074-202C-1 | ecosystem: Environmental > Terrestrial > Plant litter >...
CGTCTGTTAATTTAGTGACATCGATTCCACTGTTTGGATTTGGAAGTGCAGTTTTAACAATCGTAGACCATGTTTTTCCATAATCATACGAATCACTCCGGCCAATAACACCGCCGGTTGTTCTGATCAGCATATGCACATTCCCGGGTTTTGATTCCCATAAAGTGGGCTGAATCGCGCCGTCACCCTTGATTTCTGTGGTGTCAATTTTAAAGTACGGACTAGCTTTCCAGGTTTTTCCCTTGTCCTCGCTCCTATCTACAAAAACTTCCCAGCGTTTTACTTCATTGGATGCACCGGCAAGCAAAGTTCCGTCGGACAATTCTATCAGTTTATTTTTAACGGGCCCTCTACCGCCTTTGTCGCCTTTTACCAGTTCGTAGGCCTCCGACCAGGTTTTGCCTTCATCTTCCGAAGTCATAACCCATGTTTCCCATTGCGCAATTTCCTTTCCAACCTTAAAATACAGGAAAATTTTCCCGCTGGAAGTTCTTTGCAAAACCGGGTTCCAGTGCGCATCTTCCCTTATTTTGGCAACCTCAATCGGCGCGCTCCATTTTCCCGGCTGACCTTTCGACAGCCATATGCCCACATCCGGATTTTTCTCTTCTGTTCCGCCAAACCAGGCGACAAGGAATTGCCCGTCTGCCAGCCTCACCAATGTTGACGCGTGGCATTGAGCAAAAGGCCTTTTATCCCCAAAAACATAATCCTTTTTCACTTTAATCGTATCTGTATCGCTCACTTCCGACGATTCTTTTTTTCGATTGTCGCAAGAAATTAAAGTAGTGGTAACGAGTATTGAAACAATGAAGCAGCAGTTCAGCAGATATTTATTTTGTAACATAAAAATGGATTAAGCTATGCAATGAGTACCTGCCCCGGCAAAAAACAGGCTAGCTATTTCAGAACTTTTTTTAATTCATCCATCACATGAGCCGGCGCCTGCTCTTCGTATAAAATGCTGTAAACCGCCTTTGTAATTGGGATATTGACTTGAAAACTTTTATTCATTTCCATGATACTTTTGGTCGCATAAAATCCTTCTGCAATCATTTTCATTTCAAGCTGAGCCGCTTTTACACTGTACCCGCGTCCGATCATATTTCCAAAAAGGCGGTTGCGGCTAAACTGAGAGTACGAAGTCACCAGCAAATCGCCCAGATAAGCCGACGAACTTATTTCGCGTCCACGTGGATCGAGTGCCGTTACAAACCTGCTGATTTCCTGCATTGCGTTTGAGACCAGAACTGCCTGAAAATTATCTCCATAACCCAGTCCGTGTGTGATTCCACAGGCCAGTGCAATGATGTTTTTCATCACCGCCGCATATTCCACGCCGTACAAATCGTCGAGCGCATTGGCTGTTACGTAGCGACATGTCATCAATTTGGCAAAATCCTCGGCCGCCGGGCATTCCGTGGAAGCAATTGTGAGATATGATTGTTTTTCCAAAGCCACTTCTTCCGCATGGCACGGACCGGCAATCACACAGGTATCTTTCAAATCAACATTATATTTTTCTGCAATCCAATCCGTTATCAGCATATTCTGATCGGGAATCATGCCTTTGATTGCAGAAACAATGCGTTTTCCTTTCAAATGTTTTTCAGATAAACCCTGCAAGGATTCCTGTACAAAAGCGGCGGGAACAGCCAGGATAACATAATCGGCGCCTTTCAATGCGTCAACCGTTTTTTCAAAAACCTTAATTTTCTTTGGAGATAAATATACATCACTCAGATAGCTGGGATTATGATGAAACTGGCGTATATGGTTGATATCATCCTGATTTCTCAGCCACCAGCGGATTTGCACATTGGGCTGTTCGCATAATATTTTTATCAATGCCGTAGCCCAGCTTCCTCCGCCAATGATGGCTATTTTGGTATTGTTTAAAAAACTCATGATTGGGGTTTTAGTAACTTTTAAAGATCACGCTCACCGTTTGTAATCCTTTATTCACAGTCCCAAATTTTAACTTAAATTTTCATTCTAACCAATTTATTTGGTTTTACTTTCGGTTTTTGAAAAACCAGGCGTATGGACGTAAAGTGACAGAATACCCACAAAATAAAAATTCCCTGCAGCAAGGCCGCAGGGAATTTCTTTTTTTAACCTAAACTAAATCGAACTTATTATGTCTTTACAACGTATAGTTTCCCGTTTTCATTTATTTTTTTTCATCTTTTTTAACCTCAGCTTTCTTCTTCTCCACCAAATCACCGCTATTCAACGTTTTCGATACGACGATATACGGACCTGATATGATTTGATCGCCTTGTTTCAGACCTGACAAAATTTCAATATTTTCAAAATCGCTGATGCCGGTTTTAACTTCCCTCATTTCCGCTTTTCCCTGCACGTCAACAAAAACAACTTCTTTTATTGCTTCTTCCTTCACTTTGGCTTTGCTGTCATCCTGGGCCTCGTTTGCAGGCGGGCCGTCGGTTGGTTTTGTTGTTGCGGCACTGTTTCTGGTGGTCACAGCTGCAATCGGAACAGAAATCACCCCATTTTTACGATCGGTAATAATCTCTATGGAAGCCGTCATCCCAGGTTTGAAAGGGTAGGATTTTTTTGAACGTGTTTTCATCAAATCACTGAATGAATCATTCAGAATCTTTACTTTCACTTCAAATTCAGTAACAGCATCGGCTGACACGCTGCTCGTTCCCGAAGCAGAAGCCAATCCCGCTGCCGTATTGGCAATTTCCTTTACAATGCCCTTAAACTTACGTCCTGACGAACTGTACGCATCCACATCAATCTCGGCTGTATCGCCAATGGAAACGCGGACGATATCGTTTTCATTTACATTGACCCGGACTTCCATATTACTCAAATTTGCAATCCGCATCATTTCAGTTCCTGCCATTTGGGAAGTTCCTACAACACGTTCACCGGCCTCTACATTCAAAAGTGAAATCACCCCGCTTACCGGTGCAAAAATGCTGGTTTTACGTAAATTCTCTGCCGCATCTTTCATGCTTGCTTCGGCACTTCTGATGTTAAACTGTGCTGCCGAAAGATTTGCTTTGGCAGAAGCTACATCCTGTTGTGCCACGCCATAATTGGACTCAAAAGTTTCAAAGTCAGAAGCAGAAATTACTTTATCCGTATATAGTTTTCTGTTTCTTTCAAAATTTGCTTTTGCCTGGATCAGACGTGCTTCGGATTGCGCAACCATGGCTTTGGTTTGCTCATAATTGGCTTTACTTGAATTAACGGCCGCTTGTGCACGTGCCATTAACGACTCATAGTTATCGGGGCGAATTTTCAAAAGTAACTGTCCCTTCACAACGGAATCTCCTTCGGCTACATTAAGACTGATGATCTCACCGGAAACGTCGGGACTAAGCTTTACTTCTACTTCGGGCTGTACTTTACCGGACGCACTTACCCGCTCAATGATGTCCGCCTTTTTTACATTTGTATATTCTACTTCCGTAGTTTTTGGCTTGCCGATTAATCCTGCCTGCTTTGCTCCGAATAGTCCGGCTATCAGAAGTATTACCACACCTCCGGTAATCCACCATACTCGTTTTGAAGATTTACGCGCCATATTTGTATTGAGTTACAGTTTATTGTAAAGAGAATTTACTTTTTAATTTTATATGATTCCGTAATTCTAGAAGTCTGACAATGGACGATTCATATAGAAGTCAAGAATCTTCGTCCTGAAAACGTAGTCGTATTTGGTCTGGATCAGATTCGCATTGGCACGATCCAGATTGGCTTTTGCAATGCTGTATTCAACTGAATTGATAGATCCCACGTCGAACCTCACCTGCGAAACACGGAAAGTTTCTGACAGCGCCTGAACTTGATTGGCCGTTGCAGAATAACGTTTGGCAGAATTGGTCATGTCAATATATGCCTGTTCCACGTTTTTACGAATGCTAAGCTGAACCTGCTGAGCCTGGTATTCCGTATTTTTTTGCTGAATTCTGGCATTCGCAACATTGTATTTCACCTGAAACTGGGAAAAAATAGGAATACGTAAACTCAAATTGACGGAAGTATTTCTGTTACCATCCAACTGATTTAAATAGCCAAAATCCTGAATGCTGCCATTTGGCGTCGTTATTCTCTGGATAACCGGCAAACTGAAATCACCGTACTTGACAAAATTGGTAGTGGAAGGTACTTCAACGGTTGTACTTCCTGTTCCGTCCGAAATAAACCGTTGTTTGGGCGCGACACTGGAATATGCTGTTCCTATTCCTCCGCTTAAAGTCAAAGACGGCATACCCGCGCCGCGAGCCATTTCAACAGATCTTTTGGCATATTCAATTCTTAAATTCGCCGCCTGCATCTGAGGAAGATTACCCAGCGCAACCTCAAAAATCTCCTGGATCGTAGCATTGTATGGCTGCAAATTAGGATCAGCAACCGGAATTTTAACAACCTCAATCTGTTCACTTCCCGGCATATTCATCAACTGCTTTAAATTAAGCTTAGCCGTTTCCATGTCGTTCTGGGCGTTTACGAGCGACAATTCGTCATTGGCAAGCTGTGCCCTTAAATCAAGCAAATTGCTTTCTGCTAATGTACCTGCCTGCACAAGTATTGCGGTCCGGTTTACCTGTAATAAGGAAGCATCAACCTGACGCTGAGCTACTTCAATTAATTCCTCATTTGTAATTACCTGTAAATAGGTCAATGCCACATTAAGCATGAGGTCATTGCGTGCTGCATCCAGATCTTTCTGGCTTGCCTTTACATTAATATCATTTCTGCGTACTGAATTTTGTAACTGAAAGCCATTGAAAAGCACGACCGAAGAGCCCAATTGATAATTATTAGAAGTTACATTCTGTTGCACGTACACATTGGTGTAAGGGTCAATGTTACGACCTGAACTAAAACCTTGTCCGGCGCTGAAACTCAGACTGGGCCAACGCTGCCATTTGGATTGCTGAAAAATATTTGCATTGGTCTGAACCTGCAACTCAGAAATTTTGATCTGTGGATTCGTTTCCAGCGCAATGCGAATGCAATCTTCAAGCGAATATGTGTTTGGCGGCTGCTGCGTTTTCACCTGTGCGAAAACGATTTGAAACGAGGTAAATCCGGCAAGAACGACTGCGAAGAATACGGACTTTCGTAACGATTTAATCATTGGCTTGTGTAGGTTAGATGTTCAATATTACGGGATACAATAAAAAACAACCATCCATTTTTTACGGACGGTTGCATAAGTAGGTAAAAGGGTAATTTGTCCAGCTAATTATATTAATGAAAAAATAAATATCCCAGCCAGATACCAGCAAGAACGCCAATCACATCGGCAATAAGTCCCGCAACTATGGCATAACGGGTATTCTTTATTCCTACCGATCCAAAATAAAGCGCTACAATGTATAAGGTCGTATCCGCAGATCCGTTGAAAATACAAACCAGTCTTCCGACAAAGGAATCAGGACCGAATTCCTTCATTGCATCGATCATCAAAGCGCGTGCACCGCTTCCACTTAATGGTTTCATCAAAGCGACGGGCAATGCATCCGTGAAGTCTGTATTCAGGCCGGAGAAAGAAAACAGAAATTTCAGTCCATCAATCAAATAATCCATTGCGCCGCAGTTCCGGAATGCACTAATTGCAATCAGAAGACCAACCAGATAAGGAATAACGGTTACCGTGGTGGTAAAACCAGCTTTTGCTCCTTCAATAAATGCTTCAAATACATTGACTTTTTTTACAAGGCCCCAAAAAAGAAAACCTGCTACAACGCCCAGTAATATGGAATTTCCGGTAACAATGGAAACCGTTTCAATTTGTTCTTTTGGCAAAGTTGAAAGATACCAGAGCAGTAATGCCATAACCGCCGTCACCGATCCCAGGCCGAGCATTACAGTTTTGTTGAATAAGTTAATCTTTTGCCATGCAGCGGTAATTAACATCGCAGCCACCGTGGTGATGTAAGTACCAACGACGCATGGAATAAAGACGTCAGAAGGACTTTCCGCGCCCAAGATTGCACGTTGAGCGATAATGGACAATGGAATAATCTGAAGTCCGGAAGTGTGCAAGACCAAAAACATGATCTGGGCATTGGACGCGGTGTCTTTATCAGGATTCAGTTCCTGTAAACTTTGCATTGCTTTAAGCCCAAACGGCGTTGCAGCATTATCCAGACCCAGCATATTGGCCGAAAAATTCATGATCATTTGTCCATTCGCCGGATGATCCTTAGGAACTTCGGGAAATAATTTATTGAAAAACGGACCAATAAAGCGGGCAAGACTATTTATAATTCCTGCCTTTTCACCCACATTTAGTATTCCCAGGAAAAAGGTCATTACACCCGTCAGCGGCAAGGCAATGTCCATCACAGCAATTTTCGCCATTTCCAGCATTCCTTCTGTGATCGCTTTGAAAGTTTGAACATCGCCTGTCAGGATGAATTTGAGCGTAGCAATCACAAAAGCAATCACAAAAAAAGCAACAAAAATATAGTTTAAAGCCATTGATAAGTTTAAGTAAAAAAATCCTGAGGGTAAAAAATTCTTAATCGCACCGGAGACCCGGTCTTAATTCTTAATTAAAACTTAGCCGCCTGTCCGTTTTTGGTTAATGTTTTTTCGATAAATTTTCTCAAATCCTCATTGCTGGTAGCAATGTCAGGTTTTCTTAAATACATCATATGACCGCTCCTGTATCCTGCCCAGCTCATCCGGTCTTTCAATTTTCCACCGGCATCCATTTGCCACAAGTTGTATTTTGCATTAAAATAATCGCAGGCCCCGTCGTAGTATCCGGATTGCACAAAAACGTGTAAATAAGGATTTTGCAGCATGGCGTCGCGCAGATTGTCGCCCGTTTTATTGCCGCTTCTGTCCCAGGGGTAAACCGGCCCGAACATGTAATACCGGAGATCCGTTTTGTATTTTAATTCTTCCCGAAGATAAATGTTGATAGCCGGTGTAAACGAATGCAGCCAGGAGGTAAGTTCAGCGTTGTAATCCGGGCCTTCACCAGCATCTTTATTATCAATTCCCCTGTAACGCGAATCCAGCCGCCCTACGGTAAATCCTTTGTCACGTAAAAGCTCCTTCCAGAAAAAATTGGCAGGAATATCCAGGTTTTGCTGGCCAACCGACTTCTCGGAAAGTCCTGAATATCTGGCGATTTTGGTAATAATCTCTTTTCTTTTTGCCTCACTGAGCGTACCTCCCATCGCAATGGCAGGAATGTATTCTTCGATTGTAAATTTTTCAACTTCCGGCAAAACGGCGGTCAAATCTTTTTGCTGCAAATCCGCTGGCAATGCTTTGTGATACCAGGCCGTTGCTGCAAAATAAGGCAGGCGTAAGGCCGCTTCTACGGGTCCGCTTCGCTCAATTCCCAAATCAGTCGGTGAAACCAGCACAACACCGTTCAGATAAATCCAATGGTTCTTTTGCAGTTCAAGAGCCAGGCCGGAAACCCTTGCAGTACCGTAACTTTCTCCGATTAAATATTTCGGAGAAGCCCAGCGGTTGTAACGGCTCAGGAAAGTATCAATCCAGTCGGCCAGATATTTTATATCAGCGGTAACTCCGTAAAACAGTTTGTTGGCAGGAACATCTTTATTGGCAGGTCTTGAAAAACCCGTGTTGACCGGATCAATGTAAACGACGTCGGCCACATCCAGAACCGAGTGGGCATTGTCTTTCATTCCATAAGGCTGAACCGGATATCCTTCGTCGTCAACATTCAAAATCCGCGGTCCGGTGTAGCCGATCATCATCCATACAGAAGCCGTTCCCGGCCCTCCGTTAAATGAAAAAACCAATGGCCTCTTTGCCTGGTTTGAAACATCGGTCCTTTCGAAGTAATTAAAAAACACGCCGGCCACTTCCTGGCCTTCATCATTCCAAATAGGTAGACTTCCAACAGTTACTTTGTATGGAACTTTTTGACCCTTTATAACGGCTTCTCCCTTAGTAACAATCTGTTTATCATTATCAAGCACACGGGAAATAGCGGGTTTTTCTTCTTTCGATTTTTCTTCTTTTAACTTTCCCTCTTTTTGTTTGTCTTCCTTTTGTTTCTCCTCCCTGGGTTTGTCTTTTTCTGTTGATTTTTGAGAAAAAACAGGGTTCATTCCAATAATGAAAAACAGATAGAAAAGTATCGTTCTTTGCATAGAAGCGAGATTTCGATGGTTTTGTATTAGCCTAAATTCAATTGGGTTGTAAAATAATATAAATTGACGACAATACGTCCATCTCAGCGTTTGGTAATGGTTTTTACAGTTTTCTAAAACAACGATTGACTACGCAGATTCATAGCCTGGCTCCAAAAAAATTTGTTATTTAACACCAATAATTATAGGTTAATACAAGCTGATCTTTATCTTTATCCCGAACATATTTCCAAACGATGAAAAAATACTGCGTATTCTTTTTATTACTCTCCATTGTTTCCTGTAATAAACAGACCAATGACTCCGAAGCCAAAAAAGATGGTACGATCGTAAATGATACGATTCCTGAGGCGAGACAAAATGTAAAAGCCGAAGCGGTAGCGACTTACAGCGAAAAAGTGGCAGATAAAGACAAGCTTAACAACTGGAAATTTGCTGTGGAAGCTTTTGAAACACCGATGACTTTCAAATATTTATTAAAAATTCAGTACAAAGAATTGCGCGTGGAAGACACCTTAACAGTTCCGAATTTTGGAATCCAGCCAACCGTTGAATTGAAAAAAGGCGATGAAGACCTTTCCTGTATCGTGGGCTTTAAAGGAAAAGAAAACGAATTCAAGGAATACAAAAAAGTAATGATTGAAAGCGGCGAATTGAAAATCACTACAATTAAAGGATACCGCAGGACTTTGGTAAGGAAGAAGTAACACAAGTTTTTAGTTCAAAGTAAACAGACTTGCGTCCGATTTTCAGCTGTTTAGAGATAAAGATAGGTTGCATTTTGCAGCAGATGTAAACAGGAAAAGCCCGGTTCATGCCGGGCTTTTCCTGTTTAAAATTATAATTTTATGCAGCAAAAATCAAGTCCATTTTCTCGCGGATGGTAAGCAAACGCTGTCTGTCGCCGCCTTTCACCTCGGCAGATGCCCAGCCCGAATAACCGACTTTTTGCAACGCTTTATTTACTTCCGGCCAGTTGCAGTCGCCGTCAAAAAACTCAACGTCAAATCCTTTCCAAAGACCCAGATCATTTTGTTTTTTTAAGCTATACTCTTTTAAATGAAGCTTCAAAATGCGTTTGTCAAGCGTTTCAATCCACGACGCAGGCCAGCTGTAACGCAAGACGTTACCAACGTCAAAATACCAGCCAACCATGGGATGCTTGAAATCGTCGATATACCGTGCAGCCTCCATAGGACTTAATAAAAACTGGTTCCACACGTTCTCGACGGCAATTTTCACACCTGTTTTTTCAGCCACAGGAAGCAGCTTTTTAATTTCCGCGTGTGAGCGCTCATATGCCTCAGCATAGGAAACGGTTGCGTTCACCACTCCAGGTACCACCAGAACGGTGGAGCCGCCATACTGTTTCGTATCCCACAATGCTTTTTCAATGGATTTGGCACATTCTTCCCTTTTTTTGGGGTCAGGATCGGACAGTGGCAGTTTCCAGTGCATGGAATTTACCGTTCCCGGAATCAGTAGCCCCGTTTTATCTCTTGCCTCAAGGACTTCCTTCATATCCAGCTTATCGGGAGAGTCTAGCTCCACGCCGTCATAGCCAAGATCTTTCAGCAACTTGAACTTGTCCATCACAGACAAATCCTCCTTGATCATTCCCCACATCAGGCTTTTTTTAACCATCGGCCGGGCCAGAGATACGGCCCGTTCAACTGATGGTTTAACATAAATATTTGAACTGGAAGCTATGACGCTTGATACAGTTCCGGTTACGGCAGCCGTGGTTGCCAATGCACTATTTTTAAGAAAATCCCTTCGTTGCATATATTTTAAGAAAAAGCAGTAATACCAGGACGTGCAACTTCAACAACAGGCGGCTTCATATCGAAACTATATGTGTCCGGCCCCAGTTTTTCTGTTGAATTCATTGCCTCTTCCCATGTTACCCTTTTTCCTGTATAAGCAGCCATACGCCCCATGATCGCCAAAAGCGTACTTTGTGCCATAAATTCACCATCATTAATCAATTTTCCACTTCGGATTGAAGCAAATAATTCGTTATGTTCTGTCTGATACATATCGTTTGATGCGCCATCATACTTCCATGGATTTTGACCATATATTTCATGGACATTTCTGGCGCAGTTTACCATAGCGCGTCCTTTTGTACCGATTGTTTCCACCAGGTAGCTGTTTTCACAGTTAGCCTGCTGACGGGAATGATGAAAACCTTTTACGCCATTTTCATATTCATAAGTCACCGCGAAATGATCAAAGATATTACCAAAAAGAGCATCTGTACGAACTTGTCGTCCACCGGTTCCGGTTGCAGATATGGGAAGTTTTCCTCCCATCGCCCACGACATCATGTCAATGCTGTGCACGGCCTGTTCAACGATGTGGTCGCCTGCCAGCCATGTGTAATAAGTCCAGTTACGCAACACATATTCTGCATCTGTCCAGCCTGCTACACGCGGAAATGACCAAAGCGTACCCGTGTCATAAGTATTGTAAATTGCAGAAATATCACCAACTGCTCCATCAAGGATTCTGCCAAAACTGGCACGTTTGGGCTCATGATATCTCCAGCAAAAGCCTGACATTAATGAAACATTTTTCTGTTTTGCAAGTTTCGCAGCTTCCAGAACCTTTCTTACGCCGGGAGCATCTACTGCAACAGGTTTTTCACAAAATACATGTTTTCCTGCATTGATCGTAGCTGTTAAATGTTCCGGACGAAAATGTGGAGGCGTTGCCAGAATCACCACGTCTACGCCCGAATCCAATACTTTTTTGAAAGCATCAAAGCCAACAAATTTATGTCCTTCGTCAACCTGAACTTTTGCACCATGAACCTTCGTCAGATTTGCAAGCGAAGAATCCATTTTATCCTTAAAAATATCTCCCATTGCATGTAAAACTACATTAGGATCTGCTTTAAGAGCCTGGTTGGCAGCGCCGGAACCACGCCCTCCGCAGCCAATTAAACCCACTTTCAGGGTTTCGCTGTTCGTACCTGCAAATGCACGGTTCGGATTCAAAATGGTGATTGCCGGAATAGCACTACCTGCCAGTGCCACACCCGCCATTTTCAAAACATCTCGTCGGGAAGTATTCATTGTCATTAAGGATTAGGTGATTGGAAAAACAGAAACTTATCTGTTGTTACCAGATCGGTTAGACGTTATTCAATGCGATAAAGATAAATAATTCTATCGGGAATTTTAAAAATTATAATGAAAAATTTGGCTATGTGCTCGTTCACGCAACGGTTAACGGGCAGATATCCAAACACAACGAATAAACTGTTTCAGGAGGCCGAAAACAGAAATCGTGCCAGGTGTCTCCTTTCCCATGGATTATTCATCATGACCAAATGAAAGCTTTTTCATCATCTCATCCGTCAATGAATCGCCGTAGATTCCAAACGCATTGACCAGAACGCCTTTCAGATTGTATTTTTCAGAAGAAACCGCGTATAAAATGGATTCATCTGCCGGATCTGTTTCTCCTTCAAAACGAAAAAAATGATCAATTTCAAATTCATGATGCAGGATCTGAAATTTCCCCGACTGACTTTCAATGTAGTTTTCCCTTAAATTAAAGTCTTCCGTATACCCCTCTTTACGAAGCGTATCCATGGTTTCTGTGAGGGTGTTGTATTCCATATTGCTATCTGAAAATAATTTGACGACTAATAAACAATGCTAATTGAAACACCCCTAACTTACAAGATTATCTTATTCTTAGCGGTTCACATTTTCACATTTTCACATTTTCACATTTTCACCTTTTCACCTTTTCACCTTTTCACCTTTTCACCTTTTCACCCTTCACCCTTCACCCTTCACCCCTCGCCCTTTCCCCAAAACCCAATCAATTCCACTCCACCTCAATCACAGAATCTCTTAAATCAATTGTCGTGAAATGCTCCCCGTTCTGGCGTTTGAGCGAAATTTTCCCATCCTGAACCTTAGCAACCTGCTGAGCGATGACATCCTTCGAATTCTTTTTACGGTAAATCGCAACCAGTTGTTCGGCACTGTTTACATCAACTTCAAAGCTTCTTCCTTTTGCCATCACATGCTTCGAATTATCTGGCAAATAGGGAGCCTTGGCCAATGCCAGCGCGCGGGAAGCAAGAGGCACGCCGTAGCCTACGAAATTATTTCCATAAGGATATAAATGCGCCGACCTCTCAATTAAATTGATAAGTTCTTTATTTGAAAGCCTTGGGTTTACCTGCAAAAGGCAGGCTGCAAAACCCGTGATAACGGGTGCAGATAAAGAGGTTCCATAAAGCGAAAAGCACGAAACGTTCGGTTTTACATAAGACAAAAATTCAGGACCGATACTACTGTAACCAATTCTGTTCCAAAGCTTTGCATTGGTAGCACCAATCGACAAAACGCCTTTGGCATCTGCCGGTGCCGAAACAATTCCCCATCCTTTATCGTCACCTTCATTTCCGGCAGAAACGATTAACATGATACCCTTTTTATCCGATGCAATCTGTGCTGCACGGGTAATTGCGCTCGTTTTTCCATCCATCTGCGATGGCGTATAGTTTTCTCTAGGATCCGAAAAACCTTTGGCATAACCCAAA
>Ga0247807_10001694_pt1 | contig 12698 bp, 9 predicted proteins | sample UWRJL074202C1_FD_179931 | JGI IMG/M metagenome (GOLD analysis project Ga0247807, IMG submission 179931) | Plant litter microbial communities from Arlington Agricultural Research Station in Wisconsin, United States - UWRJ-L074-202C-1 | ecosystem: Environmental > Terrestrial > Plant litter >...
ATCCTCTAAATCAATTTGAGGACGAGAGAAAACTTTAAACATTTTATCTCCTTGCGTAATGGGTGCTGTTTCTTTTGCTACCAGAATAGGATTTGTTTCTGCAACAGAAACGCTAGTTTCTTTAAAGAACGCAACCATCTTTTCAGACTCATTTAATTTTTTTTCCATTCGGCGTAAACGCTTTTCAGAAGCAAGACCAATTTCATGAGACATTGGTGTCAATCTAAAATCGGCATTATCCTGACGAAGCAAAGTTCTATACTCAGCTCTTGATGTAAACATACGATATGGTTCTTCTGTTCCTTTCGTAATAAGATCATCAATCAAAACTCCGATATACGCTTCATCACGTTTTAAAATTAGTGGTGCTTTTTCATGCACTTTTAAATGCGCGTTTATTCCAGCCATCAAACCTTGCGAAGCTGCTTCTTCATATCCTGTTGTTCCGTTTATCTGTCCGGCAAAATATAATCCTTCGACTAACTTCGTTTCCAAAGTATGTTTCAATTGCGTTGGCGGAAAATAATCATATTCGATTGCGTAACCTGGACGAAAGAATTTCACTTTCTCAAATCCGGCAACAGAACTCAATGCTTTGAATTGAATATCTTCCGGAAGTGAAGTCGAAAATCCGTTTACGTATACCTCGCATGTATTCCATCCTTCAGGCTCTACGAATAACTGATGACGTTCTTTGTCTGCAAAACGATTTATCTTGTCTTCGATCGAAGGGCAATATCTTGGTCCGAGACTTTTGATTCTTCCGTTGAACATTGGCGAGCGATCAAAACCTTCTCTCAAAATATCATGAACATCCAAAGACGTATACGTCATATAGCAAGATCGCTGATGCGTTAGCGGAGTTGTCAAATCAGAATAAGAAAACTTATCCGGCTTTGCATCTCCTTTTTCCTCGTTCATTTTTGAATAGTCCAAAGAACGTCCGTCAACACGTGGTGGCGTTCCTGTTTTCATTCTGCCAGATTCAAATCCCGCAGCAACCAAATCTTCTGTAATTCCATGCGCAGCACTTTCACCGGCACGTCCACCACCGAATTGTTTTTCCCCAATATGAATCAATCCGTTTAGGAAAGTTCCGTTTGTCAAGACAACCGACTTCGATCTGATCTCCACTCCTAATGAAGTTCTGATTCCTTTTATCTTTCCGTTCTCGATAATCAAACCCTTTACCATCTCTTGGTAGAAATCCAAATTTGGAGTTCCCTCCAACATCATCCTCCACTCTTCAGCAAAACGCATTCGATCACTTTGAACTCTTGGCGACCACATTGCGGGTCCTTTTGATTTGTTCAACATCTTGAATTGAATTGCAGTTCGGTCAGAAACAATTCCAGAGTATCCACCTAAGGCGTCAATCTCTCGAACAATTTGTCCTTTTGCAATTCCACCCATCGCTGGGTTGCAAGACATCTGTGCAATGTTCTGCAAACTCATTGTAACCAATAAAGTTTTTGATCCTAAATTTGCAGCCGCTGCCGCGGCTTCGGATCCAGCATGACCTGCACCAACCACAATAACATCGTATTCTTCTAAAAACATTTTGTTTTATTATTCTCTGGAAACCCTTTAAGGTGGTTCTCAGAATTAGCAATATTTCTCTTTTGTTCCACGTGGAACAGATTAATCTACACGGTATGGATAAAATCCATTCTTCTAAAAACCATCTTTACAAAACTTTTCACGTGTTCCACGTGAAACATAATTACAAAAAACAGTTAATCAAAATATCAAATTCACATGTTCCACGTGAAACATCTTTATAATCTTCTTCTAAAATTAATCTCAATATTAGATGTTCCACGTGAAACATTGTATTTTTTTCAATCTCAAATCAAGTGTTTCAAAACTTAAAAATATCACGATTCAACATTTAAACCGGATCAAATTTTAATGTTTCACGTGGAACAAATCTTCTTTTTGTAATTTCAGCTGAAATATGTTTCACGTGGAACATATACTTTACTCAAACATAAAGTGGTTTAATTACTGTTCCACGTGAAACATTGTAATTTTTTCATCTTCTTTTGAGCGCATTAATTCAGCATCTTTATCTGATTTATCTTTGTATCCACAATAATGTAAAATACCGTGAGCTAAAACTCTCTTCAATTCTTCTTCAAAAGAGACGTTAAAATCCTTAGCATTATCCTCTACTCTTTCAACAGAAACAAATATATCTCCGTTTAATTCATTACCAACTGTATAATCAAAACTGATAATATCTGTTAGCGTATCGTGATTTAGATATTCTACATTTATCTTATGAAGATATTCATCATCGCAAAAAATGTAATTAATCTCTCCCTCGTTTTTCTTTTCAGAAACAATAACAGCGCTTAACCAATCAGAAAAGGCTTGTTCGTTATCTAAGGTAAATTCTGTTTCGTAATTAAAATTGATCATTTTGTATTAAAATATTCTTGAACTTTTTGATTAAAATTCGCGCGCAAAGGTAGTGATTGTCTATTTAAAATTTCAACACTGTTTAAATATTCCAATAACGAGCTTGGCAATGCATTAGTTCTATTAGTAAATTCTGCTTTATTTGTTTCAGACTGGCGCTTCGTATCCTGTCCTTGTTGTTGTACCGCATTGTTTAATTTTAATAATTCTTGTTGAATATTTAAAATTCTTTGCAGGTTCTCATTCTTAAAACCTTTATTTAAAAGTTGCTTTTCTGATGCTTTCATCTGATCGATTACCGATTTACCCTGCTGGTCCAATCCTTGTTTGGCTAATTCTTTCTGCAAAGCTTCACGCAATTTTACCTGCTCTTTGTAAATTTCCATTATCGCTTCAGCATCTCCTTCGCCATCATCTCCTCCTTTTTCACCCTTTCCATCAGAACCACTTTTACCATCTTTACCACCTTGACCGCTTTTTCCCTGATTCCCTTTTCCATCTTTTCCAGAACCTTCTTTACCTTGTCCCTGTTTTCCTTCTCCGCTTTGACCCTCTTTTCCATCACCTGGTTTACCTCCAGGTTTCATTCCTTGCTTCATTTTATCAGCCAAACCTTTTTGCTTTTGAATAATATCCGGCAGTTGCATTCCTTGCCCATCTCCCGGTTTTGGTTTTCCTGCCCCCGGTTTAGACATAGACATTTGCATATTGTTTAATAAATCACTTAAAAAATCTGCTAATTTATTGGCTGATGAAACAGCATATTGTTGGTGCGAAACTCCTTTTGGTATCTGAACGTCTGTCAAAACTTCTATAGCACGATCAATATTGTATTGTACATTCCCTATTTCTTTGGTTACATCTTCGGCAATTTTTGGATTACGAAGTGACATTGCAAACAAACTATCATCTACATATCGAAACTGTTGTTTTAAATTTTGTTGGATTTTAATATTTTTTGTAAAAGCAGATGAACCCAATTTCATTGTTTTAAACTGTTTCATTACATCTTCCTGAGATAAAGAAAAAGCTAAAAGGTTATCTAAGATCTGGCGCAACATTGCAACATCTTCTTCCATCTGTTCTTTGTCGCCACCTTCCATTCCGGCATTCATTTTCTCTGCCATGCTTTTCATTTTCTTAGCTGCACTTTTTTGCTTTGGCTTGGCTGATGAAGTATTCTTTTTACTTAATTCTTCAGATGCTTTTTGTAAATCATTATCTACTTCTTTCTCCTTTTCTCCATCTTGCGGAATATCTAAAGGAGATTTTAATGATTTATTTTCTTTAACTAAATCTTTTAAATCCTCTTTTATCTTATCGAAAGACTTATTTATATCGTCTTGTTTTTCTTTTGTATTCTCTTTTTCTTTATTAGAAAGCTGTTCTTGCTGCTCAGCCAATTTAGATAACTTCTCTCCAACCTGCTCTGCTTTCTTAGAAACATAGAAACGTTTTGTCAATTCTACTAACTGTTCTAAATTACGAGATTGGTTTTTACTGATTTGTTTGAACTTTTCCATCTTATCAAACAACTGTTCACTGTCTAACTTGTCGTTCAATTTCTTTAGTTCCTCCATCAACTTTTGATTCTTTTCTAAATCTTTCTCCGCATTATCCAATCTTTTTTGTAAATCATCAGCTGTTTTATCTTTCTTTTCAGACTGAAATTTATCCAGATTTTTGTTCATTTTCTCTGCAAACTGTTTCATCAATTCGTCTTGTTGCTTCTGACGTTTGATAAAATCATTTACTTGTTGCTGTTCTTTGAACTCTAAATTATCTTTTTCTTTTCCAGATTTCTGAATTTTATCCATCTCTGAAAACTGTTTTGTCTGATTTTTTAAAGACTTCTCCAGACTATTTATGTTGTCATTTTGCTGTTGTAATTCCATATCCTGAATTTCATCTGTCGTAGCAACACGATCAGAAAACACAGAAGACTTTGTACTTTTATAATTGTGTGGTGCATCGTTATCAAAAACTTCAAAATAATATTCGTACTGCACGCCTTCTTCTACTGGTAAATTACTTGGGAACGAAAAAACGAACTGATCAAATACACCTTGCTTACTTGGCAAAGTTCCACGTTTAGCAGTTTGCGGTTTGTTGCGTTCGTAATATACTACTTGTAATTTTGTTAATCCGTAGTCGTCTCCTAACCTTCCCAATACATAATTTTTATCTAGTTTTAAACTGTCCGGTGCAGGGCTTACCACAATTGTAGGGTGCTGATCTTTGATTACAGCAAGCTGATAATCTAATTTTTCGTAATTTTTGACCTTATTATTGGAGGTAAGAATTTGATATTCTGTATTTTGAACTATATTTTTAGCCAATTTAAAGTCATTTTCATACTTAATAAACTTAAAAATTGATTTTTCATCCTTCCAAACGATCTCCTGAGTAGCTTGGGTTTTCATTTTCCAAGTCACCAAAGTACCTTCCGGAACAATTGCATTTCCGGTTCCCTGAATAACTTCTGCTTTCTTTTTTAGATAAGAAGGAAAATTTAAAACCATTTCGAAGTTCGCAATTGATGGAACTGTGATTACTTTTAATTCATACTCTTCTGATGAAACTGAATTTCCTTCAAAAGAAAAAGCAACATTTGCTACTGGCTTTTCTATTTTAAATTCAAACTTTCCTGGTTGAGAAGATTCCATAAAATAACTTTCTGCACCAATATGAATCATTACATTTTCCGGAACAATAGTACCAACAGATTCCATCTTGATTGTAAAATCTTTATTCTGCTCTGTCTGCAAATTAGAATTAAGAACTACAAATTTAAAAGGTGCCGGAGGTAAGAATGTAGCATTAAAATGAACTACTCTATTTAAGCTTTGAGAAATAATATTGCTATTTCCTGAAACAAAAAATACTGCAAAAAGTAAAATTGGAATAATTGCCAGAGGCAAATACTTTTTGTTTGAATTAAAATTGATTGCATTTCCAAATGGAATTGGCTGCAATGAATTTGCTTTTTGTTCAATAGACGCTAACATTAATTCTGAACTTTCAGCTGTATTTTCACTTTCTGACAACTGCAAAAAGTTCGTTAGCTTATCGCTTACTTCTGTAAAATGGTTTCCAATAATTGCAGAAGCCTGCTTATAATCGATTCCTTTTTGAAGTTTGAACAACTTAAAAATTGGAAATAAAATAAATCGAAACAAAAGATATACTTCTACTCCAATAAAAATCCAAAATAAAATGGTTCTTCCTACTGGTTTTAACCAAAGGAAATACTCAATAAAAAGAGTAAATAGAAAGTATAATAATCCAAAACCGGTAAAAAGAAGTATTCCTTTTATCAATTCATTTGTATAATACTTCTTTATAAAAGCTTCTAATTTTAAGAATATTGCAGACGTTGTTTTCAAAATAAATCTGTATTGATTATAACCCATAAAAGTAGTAATTATAACCTTAAGTTTGAAAGTCATAAAGTCGAAAGTCGAAAGTTAACATCTGAGTCTAAAAGCTTTCCAACTTTCGACTTTTGGCTTTTGACTAATGTTGTATCTTTGCATCAAAATTTATACAAATGTCAAAGCAAGTTCGTGTGCGTTTTGCACCAAGTCCAACAGGACCTTTACATATTGGTGGTGTTCGTACTGCCTTATTTAATTATCTATTTGCCAAAAAAAACAATGGTGTTTTTTATTTAAGAATTGAAGATACCGATCAAACTCGGTTTGTTCCAGGTGCTGAAGCTTATATTATGGAAGCCTTGGATTGGTTAGGAATTGCTCCTGAAGAAACCGTTGGAAAAAATGAAAAATTTGGTCCATATAGACAAAGTGATCGTAAAGATTTATACCAAACTTATGCCGATCAACTGATCAATTCGGGTTGGGCTTATTACGCTTTTGATACTCCTGAAGCATTGGATGCTTTAAGAAAAGAGCATGAAGCAGAAGGAAAAACGTTTATTTACAACCACCACAATCGTGAAAAGCTAGATACTTCATTGGTACTTTCTGCAGAAGAGGTATCAAAAAGAATTGCAAATGGCGAACATTATGTGATCCGTTTTAAAACTCCGGTTGATGAGACATTACACTTAAAAGACATTATTCGTGGTGATGTAAAATTCGAAACGAGTCTTTTAGATGATAAAGTTTTATTTAAAAGTGATGGAATGCCAACTTATCACCTGGCCAATATTGTAGATGATCATTTAATGGAAACTTCACACGTTATTCGTGGAGAAGAATGGTTGCCATCTATGCCACTTCACGTATTATTATACAGAGCTTTTGGCTGGGATGCGCCGGAATTTGCACATTTACCTTTGATTTTAAAACCGGTTGGTAATGGTAAATTATCAAAAAGAGATGGTGATAAATTAGGTTTTCCTGTGTTTCCATTAGAATGGAAAACGCAAGAAGGTGTTTCATCCGGCTACAGAGAAAACGGATTTTTCCCGGAAGCAGTTATAAATTTCCTTGCTCTACTAGGTTGGAATGATGGAACGGATAAAGAATTATTTTCATTAGAGGAACTGGTTGAATCTTTTGATTTGAACAGAGTTCATAAATCAGGAGCAAAATTTGATCCTGAAAAAAACAAATGGTTCAATCACCAGCACTTATTAAAACAAAATGATGCTGATTTAGCGAAGGACTTCACTCCTATTTTAGAACAAAAAGGATTCAATATTCCGATTGAAACGACAACAAAAATTGTTTCATTGATTAAAGAAAGAGCTCATTTTGTTTCTGAATTTTGGGATTTAACAGACTTCTTTTTCCAGGCACCAAGTGCTTATGATGAAAAAGCAAGCAAAAACTGGAAGGAAGAAACACCAGCTTTGATGCAACAATTGATTTCTGTTTTAGAAAATATCGAAGATTTTACATCAGCAAATATCGAAACAATTGTAAAAGATTGGTTAACTAAAAATGAAATTGGAATGGGTAAAGTAATGCAACCTTTCCGTTTAAGTTTAGTTGGAGCGCTCAAAGGTCCTCACCTATTTGACATTGTTGAAGTGATTGGAAAAGCTGAAACTATATCACGAATTCAAAAAGCAATTGCAACATTATAGTTTTACCCTTAAAGAATAACAAATTATAAGTTTTACAACAAACGCTAAGTTCATTTTAATAATGAACTTAGCGTTTTTTTTATGCTTAAAAAAATTGGAATTAGCAGAATATTCGTAATTTACCGAATCATAAAAACTAAAATCAATATTACCATGGGTACATTTTTTATTATCTTATTAGTCTTCGGATTCTTTATTTTAATGTCCTCTTTCTTTACAGTAAAACAACAATCATCTGTAATTATCGAGCGATTCGGGAAATTTCACAGTGTTAGAAATTCAGGATTACAATTAAAAATTCCGGTAGTCGACAGAGTTGCAGGACGTGTAAATCTAAAAATTCAACAGTTAGATGTTATCATCGAAACCAAAACGAAGGACAACGTTTTTATTAAAATGAAAGTTTCGGTTCAGTTTAAAGTTATTCAGGAAAAAGTATACGATGCTTTTTATAAACTGGAGTATCCACATGATCAAATTACTGCTTATGTATTTGATGTGGTTCGTGCAGAGGTTCCAAAACTAAAATTGGATGACGTTTTTGAAAGAAAAGATGATATCGCAATTGCAGTAAAACGTGAACTTAACGAAGCAATGACCACTTACGGTTATGATATTATCAATACTTTGGTTACTGATATCGACCCGGATATTCAGGTAAAAAATGCGATGAACAGAATTAATGCTGCAGATCGTGAAAAAACTGCTGCTGAATTTGAAGCTGAAAGTTCAAGAATTAGAATTGTTGCCAAAGCAAAAGCTGAAGCAGAAAGTAAACGTTTACAAGGTCAAGGTATTGCAGATCAGCGTCGTGAAATTGCAAGAGGTTTAGTAGAAAGTGTTGAAGTGTTGAACAATGTTGGTATCAATTCACAAGAAGCTTCGGCATTGATTGTTGTTACCCAACACTATGATACACTGCAAGCAATTGGAGCGGATGCTAATTCCAACTTAATATTGTTACCAAATTCCCCACAAGCAGGAAGTGATATGTTAAACAATATGGTGGCCTCTTTTACTGCCTCTAACCAGGTAGGTGAAATGATGAAAAAAAATAATAAAAAAATAGAAAAACCAAAACCAATTCAACCACAATCCGGTTATGAAGATGATTTGGAAACAGAAGTATAACTACTTACAAAATAAAAAAGAGGCTAATTAGCCTCTTTTTTTATTTAAAATCCACTTTAAAATAAAGGGAAAAATAGATTGTAAAATGTGTGGATACGATTTTGAGAAATACTCTTTGTATGATGAAAAGAATCCATTAACAATATATTGTGGTGTTATTGACTCTTTTGTCTTTTGAAAATTGAGCACTAATTTATGGTAATTGATCTCTTTTTCCAGTTTCAGAATTTCTAAATCTCTTTCAATCTCTGCGTACGATGTGTATTTTTTTCTCTCCATAAGTACTATTCGTTAAAAAATATTTCTGAGAATTTTTCTAAAATTGGTCCTTCCACAAATTTATCTCTGATAAAGAAAAGCAAAATTGTTGCTAAAAGATAGATCCCTCCTACTGCTAAAAATCCTAAAGTATAACTTCCAAATAATGAACTAAAAGCAAAACCTGCTGCAATAGATCCAAAAAATAAAACCATACTAACACATAATAAAATCAGCGTAAACTTAAAAATTAAAGTTGTTGATTTCATTGCAACTTTAAAGCCCCAGAGTTTATAATAAGCTAAATGACTGTCAAAATACACTTTAGCCTGGTCCTGAATATTTTCAGTGTTTTCTTTTAAATCTTCAAAAGCCATAAATTATTGTTTATTAAAAAAAATGAAGCACAAAAACCCATTGATAAACAATAAGTAATTGTGCTTTAAAGTAGTATTATTTTTGAAGTTTTGCGTTCTGCGCTTTTAAATCAGCCAATTTAGTTTCTAAAAAAGAAATTACATCCTCTGTCTTATGACTCACATTCGAAAGTAATTCTTCCAGAGTACCGTCCAGATTTTGTGTAGCATTGGCAAATTTGGCACGAAGTACTTCAGAACCCGCATCAAACGAATCTTTCAGATTATGAGTTGCATCGTCAAAACCTTCCTTCAGTTTAGCACGCGTTTTTGATCCTTTATCCGGAGCAAATAAAATTCCGATCGCCGCTCCTACAGCTGCGCCAGCAATAATTGCTGCAATTGTCTTTGAACTATCTGACATAATATTAATTTTTAGAGATTACTAAAGATACTGATTTTTGATTTACAAATTATTGATTAAACGTAATTTACTTACAATACTAAATTAATAAGCATAAGCTATAGCTTCATACTTGCCATTATCTTTTTCAACAATACTCACAAACGGATAACCATTTGATGCTGATTGTGTTTTGATTCTCAGCGCAGTATGTTTTTGATTTGCAATAGGCGGTTCTCCTTTTGTCTTGGTCGAAACACCGGAAAAACTAGCCACTTGTTTTAAACCAATTGTTTTTTCCTGAGGTAAAACTGTTACGAATTTATAGTCTGATTTTGAATCGATTATTATTTTATCAGATATTTTCTGAGTTTGATTGTTAGCTTTATTCGTTACTTGTGACACCGCATACTTACTAATTTTAAGTTCTTCAGAACTTCCGTTTGCTGCATAATAAATAAAACCGTTTTCATTTTTAATGAAATTAACATCAAGTTGTTCTCCATTGTGTTTGGTAATTTGATGTGTTTGAGAAATTGCAATGTTTGCAAATAAAATAGCTAGCGTAAAAAAGATAGTTTTCATAATAGTTAAATTTAAAGGATTAAAATTTTCTGGTCAGACAAAATCTAAAATTTTAAAAAACCATAAAAACCAATTCCATGAAATTTGAAAATTATGAATCGAAATGAAAAAATATTTCTACGCTACAATATTTATCATTAACAAAAACACAATTACGAATTGACCATAAAATCAATTTTAGAATTCAGACTTAAGCGTTTCTCTTAAAAAGCTAAAAAATAATTTTAACCTTTAAAATAGCTGAAAGCCGATTCTTAGAATGTCATTTAAATTTTTAAAACTTAAATACTGACCTTACGGGATAAAAATAGCAACTTTATACACAATTGTGTGTTAACAACGCGTTAAACTACCCAATTTCAATATTAAAATTAAAATAAAGCCCGTAAACTAACAATAATTCAAAAGTCGATTAATGATATAAAAGAATTAAAATATTCGCTGAAAAATAAGATATGCACTTTAATTTTAATTAGTTATAACAATCAAAAATAAAATTATCATAGTTTTTATAAATAATAATTAAAATCATTTAGTATATCAAAAATCATTGAGAAAACTAATCATAAAAAACGCTTGCTCTACTTTCAAAAGTAGAAATTCAAATTATTATGAAAAGTAGAAAATTGACGGAAGAGTAGAAAATTAAGCGCTTAACAGGTATAAAAAAGACGATTTTAAACCTAAAATTAAAATAAAACGCACTATTGAACGATCTTATAAATTATGATAAATCATATCAACGATTTTTAAAATTGCTTTAAAATCAATTTATGAAAGCGTATTTTAATCTATAAAAACTATAAAAATTAAAAATTTAATTGATAAAATTTATAATAATCAAAATCATTATATAACTAAAATTAAATCAATAAAATTTATACTATCAAAAAAAGCTTCACGAAAAATTATCTTTTTTATTACCTCTCCCAACGAATATTTTAAAATGTTAAATTCAGGATTAAAAAAGTTATAAAAAAGAGTATTTTTAGCCAAAACTTAAAATTAAAGCTTTATTTAAACGATCTTTTTAAATTGGATAAATCATATCGCTACTTTTTAAAACTAGCTTAAAATAAATTTATGAAAGTCAATTTTAATTATTAAAAACTATATAATTTATAATTACAATTACTAAAAACTATAATAAATAAAAACAACTAATTATAAAAAAATCATCACTATAATTGATTCTTATGCTTAAATCTATTTTATCCGAAGGCAGTTTTAAAATTAGATCGAAAGCATTAACTTTATTAACAAGCTGCTGTTAATAACCTAAATATCAACTTAAAATAAGACTTAAAACCAAAATAAAAGCTTTTAATAAAAGATAATTAAAAAGATGATAAATCTATCACTAAAATATAAAATAAGCTTAAAATCAATTTATGAAGGTTACTTTTAATCTATAAAATCTATAATTATTATTTTTACAATAGATATTATAAATAATAAAAAAAGCGCTTATAAAAGCGCTTTTTAAATAGTTTTTAATGATACTATCTTTTTATCATCTCTGCAAGAATTTCACTTTCTCTCTCTGATGCATTTTTTGGAGGATTAGCTTGTAATTTCAAAATCTCTTCTTCAAATTGATTTTTGAAACTTTCATTCTCTAAATCTCTCAAATTCAAAAGTGCTTTCGATCGAACGTAAGTTGACTCACTTCTTAATGACATGGTATATAATTTTTTGATGTCTTCTTCCTCAAAATCAACTGATTTTAGAATTGAATATTTCAAAATAAACTGAGCAAATAGCAATGAAGCCTTGTTATTGTTGATATTCTTCTTTAATGAATTTTGTAATAACGAGAAGCTAGAAACATTTTTGATGTTCTCTCCTATCGCACTTTCTATGGCAATACGCTCCGGTTTGCTTTCAACTTTAAAATATTTGTTGATTTCTTTTAAAGAATTATTGATGCTGTTTTCTTCTTTTTTTCCTTTCTCTTCCCAGGCATCTTTTAGTCCAACAGTTTTGTTAAACACTAATTTTGAAGGAGTTGAATCTTTATCAACAGTAAAATAACCCAAACGTTGAAACTGAAATTTATCTTCATTTTGAGCTGTAGCCAAACTTGGTTCTACAAAACCTTTTATGATTTCTAATGAATTTGGATTAACAAAATCTAAGAAATTTTTCTCTTTGTAACTGTCCGGAGCTTCATCTGTAAACAAACGATCGTACATACGAACTTCTGCTTCAATTGCATGTTGTATCGAAACCCAATGTAAGGTTCCGGACACTTTTCTTTGACTTGCTTCTGTCCCGCTTCCGCTTAAAGAATCAGTATCATACGTTACATGAATTTCTGTAATATTTCCTTCTGCATCTTTTATAACACTTTCTCCTTTAATGATATACGCATTTTTAAGACGTACTTCTTTTCCTAAAGTCAAACGGAAAAATTTAGCTGGTGCTTCTTCTAAAAAGTCTTCTCTCTCAATGTATAATTCACGGGAAAAAGGTACTTTTCTGT
>Ga0247807_10001697_pt1 | contig 12696 bp, 11 predicted proteins | sample UWRJL074202C1_FD_179931 | JGI IMG/M metagenome (GOLD analysis project Ga0247807, IMG submission 179931) | Plant litter microbial communities from Arlington Agricultural Research Station in Wisconsin, United States - UWRJ-L074-202C-1 | ecosystem: Environmental > Terrestrial > Plant litter >...
TGAATCTGATGAGGAGGGGTCTGTTGCTTCGGCAGCTCCACATCCTGATGATGAGGCTTCAGAAGGATCTTCAGACGAAGGGGAGAAAGATGAGGATCCGGAAGAAGCAGCACGCCGAGAAGCATTCTTTGCACCGGAAGAGAAGCCTGTCAAAGGAGCCAAGCCAGCAGCCACAGCAACATTTCAGACCATGTCATTGTCAAGACCAATTCTGCGAGGTCTTTCTGCTGTCGGATTTACAAACCCTACGCCCATTCAGGCCAAAACCATACCCGTTGCCCTACTTGGAAAAGATGTTGTTGGTGGAGCTGTCACCGGTTCCGGTAAGACTGCTGCTTTCATCGTGCCAGTTCTAGAACGTCTTCTCTACCGACCAAAAAAGGTCCCAACCAGCAGAGTCGTAATTCTAATGCCGACCCGTGAATTGGCTATCCAATGTCATGCCGTCGCCACTAAGCTTGCATCCCATACCGATATCAAATTCTGTTTGGCAGTTGGAGGTCTCAGTCTCAAAGTCCAAGAAGCAGAACTACGTCTTCGTCCAGATGTTATTATTGCTACGCCAGGTCGTTTCATCGATCACATGCGCAATTCTCCAAGTTTCACGGTTGATACGCTTGAGATTCTAGTACTTGATGAGGCTGATCGAATGCTGGAAGCTGGATTTGCGGATGAGTTGAACGAGATTCTGACCACAATCCCAAAATCCAGACAGACGATGTTGTTTTCTGCGACCATGACTTCATCTGTTGATAACTTGATTCGTGTCGGTCTTAACAGACCAGTGCGATTACTGGTTGATGCCCAGAAGCAAACCGTTATCACGCTGGTACAAGAATTCATTCGTCTCCGACCCGGAAGGGAAACAAAGCGTATGGGTTATCTACTCTACCTATGTTCGAATATCTACACCGATCGAGTAATTGTGTTCTTCAGACAGAAGAAGGAAGCTCATAAAGCTCGTGTTATCTTCGGACTCACTGGATTAAAGGCCACTGAGCTCCACGGAAGCATGAGCCAAGAACAAGTTAGTCTAAACCCCCTTCCTTACACTTCCACAGGAAATTGTACTAATTGCCATTTATAGCGTATTGCAAGCATGGAATCCTTCCGTGATGGCAAGGCCTCCTTCCTCCTCGCCACTGATCTTGCCTCCCGTGGTCTCGATATCAAAGGAGTCGACACCGTTATAAATTATGAAGCGCCACAATCTCACGAAATCTATCTCCACAGAGTCGGACGTACCGCGCGTGCCGGTCGTTCAGGTCGCGCATGCACCCTCGCCGCCGAGCCGGATCGTAAGATCGTCAAAGCAGCCGTCAAAAGCGCTCGTGCTCAAGGTGCTAAAATTGCTTCTAGAGTGATTGAGGCTTCTGAGGCGGACAAGTGGGCGGACAAAGTGACTGCGATGGCAGATGAAATTGAAGAGATTCTTGCCGAGGAGAAGGACGACAAAGCGCTTGCTCAAGCTGAGATGGAGGTGAAAAAGGGTGAGAATATGATGACCCACGCACAGGAAATTAATGGACGGCCTAAACGCACTTGGTTTGAGAGTGAAGCCGAAAAGAGAGATGCTAAGAAGGCGGGAAGAGCGGAGTTGAACGGAATAGAAAGTATCCTGAAAAAGAAGCCCGGGAAGCTAAGTGGCAAGGATAAGAAGAAGTTGGAGGACCATGATGTTAGAAGTGAAGGAAAGGTGTGGAAGAAGGGAAGAGCAGAGAGAGACGGAAAGGGTGCATTAGAGAATGTGAAGCAGAAGGGACGCGGTGGGAAACCCGTTGTTAAGTCAAAGTCGAAGGGTGGGCCACCGAGCAAGTTTGGGAAGAAACGTTGAAGCGTGGTAGATAAATGACCAGGGAGATGTGAATAACAAAAACGTATTGTCTCAAATACAAGTATTAAGTTTTGGAGACACGGTCTGAATCTGAATAGCTCATATCTCATATCGGAAAGTGATCCACGCATTCGGAAAACATGCACTGAATCTGACGTAAGTGACATTACGTTATATATTAATATCACGCTGCGTTGGAGGATGAACGGAGATTCAGAGGTGAATGAGGAGTATCATTGTCTAAAGTTCTATCTGGTAGCCCAAGAACCTCGGTTTTGGCTCCACCCATCCTCCTACTCTTTTCCTGTGGCTTTTCAATTTTTTTCCTTCAATTTATACTCTTTTTCTGGATCTGGGGCGTTCTGGAAAATCAATGGGGCAAGATGTAAACAGCAGATGCTTGATGAGGGGCAAGAGGGCAAAAACGACCTTGGGAGAAGTTAGCTGCGGTATTTATTGGGAGAGAAGTATTAGAATGTGGAACATACCCTCCTAATCCGTGACTGCATGCGAATGTGAATGTGCGCAGACGATATGAAGCGCGAGATTTATAGGACGCAAACGAACATAAGAGCGTAGACGAGTATAGAAGAGACTAGTGAAATCGTACAAGTGAACCCGGACAGTGGCGATGCCGAGAGACCAGCTATGAAAGCAAACTTGCTAGCCGTCTCGAACCAGCTTGGTATGAGGTTTAGTTTATGCGAAGGGTGGAACTTCGCCGTCCAACGCAGCCAATTTGGTGAATATGACATTATCGAAGAACTTTGAATCTGGGGAGGCACGAGAACTACGTGAAAACCCCTTCAGGACAACTTCTTCATCAAACCAGTACTTGCGGAGGAATTTGCGCTTCCAAAGGAAGTCATCATCAACTTCCTTGGCCTTGCCTGCGGGAGCGATGACTTGGATAACGAGAGAGTAGAGGTAGTACACACCACCGGGCTTGCCACTGAAGGGAAAATCTATTAGCCGATGTGATTAAATAGAGGAGGGAGTGGGAGATGAAGGGAATGGAGAGGCACATACTATACGTCATTATCGGGGTTGGGATTGATCCAAGAATACCCATCACGTCCAGCATAGCCTGGTGAGCAGCATTGGAGAAGACGGTCAAGAAGACTACGGCCAATTCCCTTGCGAAGGTGGTCATGACGAACAAACACCTCGAGGTTAGCGGTAAGTCTCGAACGACCACTGCGTAAACCATTAATGCCATATGCCCAGGTACGTGCTACAGAAAATCCCAGAATGGTCTCGTTTGGAGGAATGGGAATGTTTTGACCAGCGTGAGTGGTATACTTAGCGGGAGCTCGTCCACTAACAGCGACAAGGAAAGGTAGTTTTTCCTCCTTGGAGATTTTACCCAGTTGCTTTATGATTGCTTCCGTTACTGGCTCTACATCCTCTGTATGGTGGGTATTCACATCTATTTTTCTTCAGCCATGGTTCTTGGACACAAAATTTAAATCATTATAAACTTACAATGATTGTAAATTGCCGCAGTTTGAGCAGCATCCGAAGGTTGGGCAGGTCTCAAGTAGATATCGACGTCAGGGGCAAACTCGTGTGTACCGAGATCCATATGCTGGATATGGCCACTAGGAACTGGGACGACAGTCATAGCGTCTCGTTTCGCTTTGTCTTTCAATTCGCGCTCATTGTACTGGAAAGCAGCGTTCTCGGAAGTCTGGAATAAACTAGCATCTTGATCTATCGACGCTTCTATATCTACTCTTATTCAGCACTCGAAAGTTTCGACTTTTTGTGTCACTTACCAGCTATGGTTATATCGTGTGCATATTCAGATTCCAGGTCAAAGTTCTTGACTGGACATTTACCGGAGATAAAATAAGGATCCCTCAAATCAAAATTAACCTTACCTTGTGGTAGGTTAGGCTGCCAATCTGATACTATATATTCATTCATATAACTAGTATCAAAGGTCTTGCGCTCTTCCCAATCGCAAGGTGCTGGACGCCAGGAGTTATCCCAATCAAGAAGCTCTTCGGCAGGGTCTTTCCCCTGAGTGTTGCGGACAATTTCCTTGCCATTAGTAGCAACTCCTTCGTCGCTGATCTTAGCATCAAAACTGTTAGAGCAGTCGTTTGAACCTGAATGTCCCCAACCCTTGTGGATAAGATCCCCTGTCAACTTCTCACAACTGAAAGTAGGAACCAGAGCAACCTCTGCAATAACCGTATTGAGATTGAAAGCCGCAGGCTTGGTGCCCCAGCCACCAGAAGAAACAACGCCACTAGAGACTGCTCTCTTTGGCTGCTCGGGCATTCCATTCATGGCAACATTGTTTATAGCCAGGATTTTATTATCTGCAATCTGATTTTGGGTTTTGTTAGTGCTTTGAATACTGGTTTGCGAATGTGTCTTAGAAGATGTAGACGCTTTGGTAGAATTTCGCGTCGCCAACAATTCTTTGAATTTAGCGACCTGGGAGTTGATTTGCTGAGCTCGAAGGTGATTCATTGTATTGAGATTGGTTGCTGATGCTTTAAAATGCTTGCTGGTAGTATCAGACGGATACGGGTCAGCGGTAGTGGGTATCGATGTGAGTTGGAGCGGCTTTGGCAAGATGGGGAGCTTTGAATCAACATTTAGAGGAGCCAGGGCAACAGGTTTGTTGATCTGTTGCTCAGTGACTTGTAGAAAATCGACCTCCAGCGCAACTGGCATCACCTTAGCGGTCTCTAACACAATGAGGTTTGGTTTAACAACCGAGGGCTTAGCCACCATAGGTCCTACCTCAGCTTGGTCAACCTTCTTTATACTGGACTTTGGTAGATGTTGAGAAGTACTTGTTTTCGCCCATCGGGAAGCAGCCAAACCAGGGCGAGCTTTGATTGCGGCAATAACCTCCTCTGGAATACTTTCAAAAATTGCGGTATCCGTATTTTCACACAGATCCTTGGATGCCAAAGGAACTTTGGGGCTTTTGGGGTAATATTGATGATAATGAGGAGCAGATCCAGATGTTTTGGCACCACACAGATCATCAGACTCCGCATTAGAAGTCTTATGGGGGTGGAACTCGGCAGCCTCAGGGCTGAGAGAACGACCACGTAGACCAGGATGACATGTCTCGGCCGTGTTATTTCTATCAACCGCCTTGGGGCCTGGAATCGGATATTCTACACTGGGAGCAGCAGGGTCAAATCCATCGTTGGCGTTAGGAGGTGATGGCGGAGGAGTTGGAGTGAAAGCAGATGCTTTCGCATTTAGTTGCATAGGAGATGGGCTGCGGATAGGTGGGTCGAAAGATCGTGCCTCTGGGCTCAGCTTGCTCAATTTCTTGTATCGTTTTCCATTATCATCCGGGGTAGTATCCTTCTCCTTTAAGAAAGTTTGGAAGCTTGCCTATGTAGTGTGTTATTAGTATCTTGAGACGGGAAAAATATAAAGGTTACTCACAGGACCTTGGTTGACATCAACCTGAAAATGACTATGACGACCAACTGCAATAACTTTGCCAGTGGGTGGCTGACGCCAGTTATTGCCATGAGTAACAACGCTAATTTTGTTAGCCTTATTATTATGTGGTGATCGTAGAGTTCACTTACGGCCCTTCAGCTTCAAGAGCAGCACGATTTGCGACAGAGTTCTTCTTCACAGCCAGATCTCTCTGGTTCTTTTGCTCGAGCCAGGCGCTATAATCAGAAATTGAGGTCAAACCACCGTTATTCGGTAGCAGAGGAAGATACCTGGGGACTATTAGCATCCAAAAATCTTACCGGGTGTTTTGAATTTACTCACACTTTTTCGGGCAGTTCTTGTCTAATGACAGACAACTGGGAAACATCAGTGTTAACTGAAACAGCTTGAACGCCGATAGTGCTATCTACTAAATCCTTAGCAATAGCTTGTGGTGAGCTAGTTTTCGAGGTTTCGGCAATAGCATGATGGTGAGTCTTGGACTTCTGTACAGATGAGAAATTTCGCAAATGTGGTGGGATATAAGGAGTTTTCGCTTTTTCAGAATCAGCCTCCAAGGTGACAACCTTGGAAATTGTAGTCAGTATGTGAGATGCAATCTTCTGTTCAAAATCTGGCTTAGGAAAGATATGAAGGTCGGCTTTCTCTTCAGAGCTCTCAGGATCAAGAATCCTACTTCCTGGTGCATTTCCTTCCAGTGTATCAACAACAACCTGGAGGTGCGGAGTAACTTCTTTCTGTCTGTTGGCTTGCTGGAGAGTGGAATCAGCAGCTCCAGGGCTGAGAGAGCGAGTGGGTGTGATATTTCGGTTGATGTGGGGAGCTGACTCTAAAACATTGGGGCTGGTGGAGTGAAGAGAAGCCTCATACTCTCTTAGAAGCTCATTCTGGCTAGGGACAGTTGATAAGTTGTCATGGTAGATAGAACTAGTAGGAACAGTGATCTGCTTTGGGCGGGGTTTGAACTCGGCAGCCTCAGGGCTTAGAGAACGTGTAGAAATAACTTTCTCCTTCATGACAGAAACGAATTCGTTGGCTTCAGGACTGAGAGAACGGGTAGATGTATTAAGTTGACCGGAGAAAGCTACTTTACGTGCAGGTGCCTGACCCCGCATATGAGGTGGAATATAAGAAACGTCAGCGTTTGATGCGATGGATTGGCCACGGGATATGACAAGATCAAGAACCTTGCTTGCATTTGGACGTGGGTCAGGAGCCTCGATAGAGTATGGGGAGAACGATGCCTTTGATTCTGACTTTGAGCCGACCAAATTATCGTTTGAGCGCCTAGCTGTAGCTTCTGGTGAGGTGCTGCTAGACTTGTCGGGGTTATAAGCGTTTCGTCGTTGGGAAAGTAGCTTCTCAGTCTTATTATCCACAGAGATCTTTTCTCGTTCTACTTGGCTCAACATGTGTCGATTATGAGGAGCCCAGCGAGAAAGATGAAGACCATTCTTGTCCTATAAAGTTCCATGGTTAGCACTTAGTCGCACATAGTCGCAGACACGACAAGAACAATGAACAGACAGCAATTAAATAAGTAATAGGAATAATGAGTTTACCTACTGGATCATAGCCCTCACGAGTCTTAACATAAAATTGTGATCTCTCCTTGGGTGGTGGCTGGCCTTCACCATCCCATGGGACATATAGACTCTTAGTGGTGGTCATGTTGACAAATTGGTATTCGATGAGAGAAATTAATGCCGTAAAGACTTGTGTTTTCAGATAAAAAGTGATTGTGTGATGCGAAAGAGGAAGTGTAGTGTCTAGTGACAAATTGCAACTCAGATCAAGGAATTGGGTATGAGAAGATGTTGGTGGTAGGGAGGAGGAGAAAGAAGCTACGAGATGGAAATATCTCTGTGGGCGCCACCCAAAACTTACTGCAGTCGCCTGGGCTTAGTATTGTGACCTAGCGAGGTTATTCCAAGAAGTGAATCCGGGGTAGATAGAACAGAAAAGTTATGGAAGATAACAAGAACTCATCCTAGCGATTCTCAAGCTATAGCGACCAGTAGCTGGGTGATTATAGCCCCATAAAAGTTCTTATTCGTAGAATTCAAGCGTTTATTTGTTGTCGAGACTTGAAGGTAGTGTTTGTAAGTTTGACAAATGGGAAAGTAGAGGTAGGTATATGTTGAGATCTAAATGCATGAACCTGGAACTTTCTCAAACAATCAACAATAAATAGTCAATACATGAATCTATCTTATCACTATAAGTACTCCAAGTGTACCAATACAATAGAGCTACAGTACCACACAGCGCAAAGAGGAGTGAGAGTCACGGACACACATGTACCATGTTGGTGTCACGTGACGCTAAGTATTTAACAGGTTTTATTTATCTGCTAGATTTTAAAGTATCACTACTACTTGCTCTGTGTGCCAAATGTCAATATGCTATCGATACTCCGAAAATCGAGGCTCAAGGACAAGGAGATGAGAATTCTGATGCTGTAAGGCAAAGAGGGAGCTGAGGAAAGCAGGAGTGACAATCGCTGATAAAAACAGCGGCCTCGATAATGCAGGGAAAACGACTATAGTTAAGCGGATCATGGGCGAAGACATCAATACAGTCAGTCCCACGCTGGGGTTCATTATCAAAACTATTGACTATGAAGGGTATGAGCGTGCCTTTGTTCACTAGATATCTTTTGGCTAACAATATGGAAGATACAAGCTTAATATCTGTAAACTTATATTACCAGACCTAGTCCTTGTTATGCTAACCCATCTTAGGGGACGTTGGCGGACAGAAGACACTACGATCTTATTGGCGAAACTACTTTGAAAAGACGGATGCGTTGATATGGGTTGTGGACGCAACAGACCGACTGAGAATTGACGATTGCCGAGATGAACTGCACGGTCTTTTGCAGGAGGAGGTTGTCTACTGAAGCGTCTTGGCTCGTTTTTCATTGCTAACTCGATTTTTAGAGGCTTTCTGGAGCGTGTCTACTAGTTTTTGCCAACAAAACCGATGTGAATGGGTGTATGGACCCTGAAGAGATTCGCAACGTGAGTTGAGGCTCTACGAGACGTCGTTGGAAAATTATGGCCAAGTATCAGATCCGACTAACCGGATACAGGGGCTCCAACTCGACGCGATTAAAACACATCAGTGGCACATTATTCGGTGCAGCGCAGTTACTGGCACAAATCTGCAAGAAGGGCTGGCGTGGGTGGTGCAAGATGCAAAGAGCAGGCTATTCCTGTTTTAGATGCAGACTCGTAGCTCGGACACAGGAATACTATATATCACAATGCATCTATCTGCCATGCTTTGCATGACAGCAATGTCACTTGCAGCTCCACGATAGCGGCCACTAGGCTGGACAAAGAATCTGGCGTAAAAACCGCGTAGGGTCTGGTCCTGTTCGAATTCAATTCATCATCGTGATGCAGGGATCTCGCTTCTGAGCTGTGTTGGTGCTACTGGGACACTAGAGAAAGTAAACAATGGACTGGATGGGTGGGAATCTGAAAAATGCCTCGGAAGCCGATTCCAATCCCTTCATAGTGACCGCTGTACCAGAGTGCCGGGTCTGTCTGAAACTACTAAAACATCGTGTAGGTCGTAGGAATGGCCAGTGTTATTTATGTAGGTAAGAATCGATGGGAAAGCGCCAGCCAGCAGCCTCAATCATAGCCAAGCGAGAAGTCCAACATCCCTACCGTACCTTACATGCTCCGTATACCATAGTGACTACCTCCATCAGCACCGTACAAGGACCCCGCTGGCCGATGTGATTTGTTTTTGCCCAGTGTTGTGCCCGTGCTTCCAATTGTTACATTATATAGCCAGTATTCACCCGTGTCGCCATGTCGTCCCTCGCCGATGGTTCTGAGGACGTGACAGAATTTCTTAAGGAGATCAAAGGACTGGGAGAACGGCGCGACGAAGAAGACGAACTAAGAAACAAGAGACTCGAGGAAGAAATATTGCAAGGCAGAAAAGAACGTCAGGCCCGTCGTGCAGGTACACAACCATCTATGCTATTCTCCAGAATAATTGTCTTGATGAATCGGTTTAAAAGCTAACTTCGGTCTCAGAACGCGCGCGCTCGATATCTCCCACAAAAGTCTCACCTGCGACCACTCCTACTGCATCGAGAACATCTGTCGCGAAATCTAGTAGCTTGTCCGAATCTCTATCGCATACAATCGACCCCCCCGAAGGACGCGAAAATCGACGGGACGTTGGACTTGGGGCGTTTGATCAGATATCTTCTGCCTCACCAAGCGGCTCACCCACGAAGGAAAAATATTATCCGTCCGAGGGCAATAGTGACCTAGCCGACCAGGGTACTAAACGATTGTCATCAGCAACAGCCTCCCCGTCCAGCGCAATGCCCCCCAGAAACCCACCTCTTAGCTGGCAGAGACGTCCGAACTCTCAAGCATCCGACAGGCCAAGAACTCGTCCCTTATCAATGGTAGCTACAGAGAATGCTTCCCGGTCTCCAATACCTACGCCTGAGCCATCCCCCATTGCTTCAACAGAGCCATCTCTCTCACGCGACCAGATTGCACAGTCTCTAGCATCGAAAGACCCCGCATGGTTTAGACAGACTGCAGACAGAGGTGCCAGCTCTCCTGCATATAGGCGAAACCAAGTGGAGGATGAAGATAGGTCAGATCACGGTTTTAACTCAGCTAAGGTACAAATGCCAGGGATGTCGCGCAAGGTCTCAAAGGAGACGGTTACTATAGATACACCGGATCGTGCTGCAGCTTCTTCTCCGTCAAGAAGCAGTACCGGGCTCCTGCAGAACGCTTCTAGAAGCTCTGGTCTAGGATCTCCCGTTCCGATGACCAGCGCACAAAGATTCGATCCTCCAAATATCGACTCTATGTCTGAAGCTCGGAGTTTGGCCATGTCACCCTCACAGGGCCGAATCTCGCCAGAAAGACTGGACCGACCTCCGTCCCCTACAAAGGGAATGGGTGGTTTTGTACAAAGTGCTATGATGAAGAGATCTGATAGTGTCAGCAAAAGGTGGAGCGTTCAGTCGCCTCCAGGCCTCAACAGAGGCAATTCTACAGCTAGCAATAGACCCAACGATCCAAGTACTCCTTCAGGCAGCATTGTAAATTCCTCGAGAGGGTCCAGGCCAGACAGTACGAGCAGAGGTAACTCACCACGACCTTCGTCTCGTCCAACTTCGAGTCAAAGTAATGCTGCTGTCACACAAGACGGCAGACCAGGCACATCAAGCTCAATGAGAAGTACTATGACAGCATCTACAGTTAAGGAAGGATCTGTGAAACCTGGCTTATCTATCTCACACTCTCAAAACTCCAAAAATAACGCCAACGATGAAGAAATAACCTCAAAGGAGAGAAATTCGCAAAGCGAAAGAACACCACCGTCAAGTCCTTCCAAAACGATGGATTCAAGAAGATGGAGTCCTACGAAGGCCAGCTGGTTGGAGAGCGCCTTAAATAAGCCCGATTCTCCAAAACCAAAGACAGTTGTGCCACCTCCACAACAACCTTCATGGATGGCTGAAATCAATAAGGCTAAGGCTAGAGGTAGTGTGGACTTGGGTCGCAGTCCCAACAATGCTCCAAAGCATGATGTCAGCATTGGAGGGCTGATGAGATCGCCTCCCATGGGTAGTGGTGGATTAGTCACCGCAATGGGTGGTTTTCCTACAGGCTCCTCTTCTGGAACAACTCCTAATAGTCGCCCCCAAAGCGTAGCTTTCTCGGCCAAGAAGATCTCTCCTGCAAACGGGCCGCCTCCAATCACAAGCCCGAAGCCAACTTCAGCCGCTACGTTCCCTCCTTTGGGTAATAAGCCCACGCCTGAGCTCCAGTCCAAGAACGACTATAGAGCAAATCTAAAGCCTCGTCAAATACCTGCTGGTGGCCAGAAAGAGGAACCAGAATTCAAAAATGTATTTGGCCAACTCAGGCGGACAAAGACACAGAACTATGTGGCCCCAGACGAATTAAAGGGCAACATTACACGTGGGAAAGCAGCTCTCAATATTACCGGCGGTCCGAAGAAGACAGAACGCATCGATGAATTTAAGGATGCGATTTTAAAGAAGAAGGAGGACTTCAAGAAGGCCCAACTAGAGGGCAAAGGAGTTAAGAAACTTGAATCTACCCCAAATCAAGTATCAGACATTCCCGAAGCTCTTGCAAGGAGGCGCACCCTTGGAAAAGCTGACCAAGCCGCAACCCAGTTCAAATCCACTTCGACAAATCCTCCTTCATCTGCCCTAGATTCGGCTACAATTCCTTCTTTCAAGCCATCTAGTACGCCTTCCCAAACCCAAGCAAAGCATAATTTAGGTAGTAAGCTTGCCGGCCGGTTCAACCCAGACCTTGCAGGACTGCTAGCTCGAGGTCCACCTGCTACAGGCAGCGATCCATCAAGATCTACGAGCCCTACTACTAGCACAGAAATTCCCGCCACATCAGAAAGCTTACAACCTGGCCCTCAATTAAAACATATGACAAAATCCCGAGCCCGTGGACCTCGTAGAAACGCCCCTTCTGCAATGCCAAGCTCTGCCACTACATCTGAACCAGTAACCGATGTTAAAGCTTCTCCTAAGTTATTCAATGCACTCTCAGATACAGCAGATATGACAAAACCAAAAACCCCATTAGCAGTTACGACTGATGCCCCAAAAATATTCAAACTTGCATCAAGCATCCCATCAACCCCAAGTGTCGACACAGAAAACGCCTTCTCAGCACAGCCCTCATCTCCTAATAAACTCGATCTGAAGAGACGATCACAATTCCTCCAAAACTCTCCAAATAAGAGCAACAACGGAGAACCAAAGTTGGAAACCCCCAAGCCTTTGTCCCCTACCAAGAAAGCTAATAGCGTGGAGATCTCTATAAACCCCACAGAGTTGATGGCCAAACCGACAAGCATCAAAACAAACAAGCCTAGACCTGAGACTCCAGCCAAATCACCTTCCTTAAAGTCGAGCAGTCCTATCTCTGAAAAGCTTGTAAATGCTCTGCCGACAACGAAGCCACGACCCTCGCCACTTTCTCCTGCAACAGATACATCTGCCAAATCGAAATTCTTCGTTCCGGATAATTCTGAGAAGGCCAGTTCGGAATCTGCAGACAACCTTCGATCAGTCCCATTGTCTCCGAAAAAGACAACAACCAGAAACTTGGCATCTCAGGATCCCAAAACATCAGTCCTCGAAAACCACGACAATCAGCTTGGGAGTCACAGAACACAAGAATCTGGTCAGTCTCCTTCAGTAAGAAACGTGGCAGCCTTGTGGGATCGTCCCTTAAAAAGTGAAGCATCACCAAGGCCGAAAGCGCCGTCTCCCATCAAGCTACCGACACACGATGACGAGAAGGCAGCTTTGATCGGAGCTGGGCTACGTTCATTAAGTCCGGTCAAGGTCGGAGAGAATACCA
>Ga0247807_10001698_pt1 | contig 12690 bp, 13 predicted proteins | sample UWRJL074202C1_FD_179931 | JGI IMG/M metagenome (GOLD analysis project Ga0247807, IMG submission 179931) | Plant litter microbial communities from Arlington Agricultural Research Station in Wisconsin, United States - UWRJ-L074-202C-1 | ecosystem: Environmental > Terrestrial > Plant litter >...
CAATCGGTTATGAAATATGGTCATCAGCATAAAAGCCCGAATGCCGGTTATCCGGAAGCTGCACTGGCCGGGATTTTGGATGTTCAGTTTGGCGGGCCAAATGTTTATCATGGAATTCTGGTTGATAAACCACTTATCGGCAGTAACAGCAGGGAAATTAAACATGAAGAATTCAAAGTGGTAAGCAGCATTAACCAGGGTGTCTGTTTACTCATGGTATTATCAATTACTATTTATTTCTTTCAGTTATAGTAAGATTTATCTGTATGAGCAATCTATCCCTGAAATATATCATTAGCGGAGGTCCCGGGTCCGGAAAATCAACCTTGATTAATGGATTAAAGGAACAAGGGTATTATTGTTCTGAAGAAGTATCCAGAAAAATGATTATTCAGGAAAAGACAAAAGGGTCATTCTGTCTGCCATGGATGGATGTTTCCTGTTTTTCTGCAAAAGTATTACAGGAAATGATTATTTCATGGAACAATGCGCCAGCAGATCAGCTAACATTTTTTGACCGTGGTATTCCTGATATCATGGCTTATCTGGATGTTGCTCAAATTAAGTCCACAGAAATATATGACGAAGCTTTAAAGCAGCACCCGTATCATAATCAGGTTTTTATCCTTCCCCCATGGGAGAAAATCTATGTAAACGATCATGAACGCTGGCAAACTTATGAAGAGGCAATTATCATTAATGAAGCTATCAGGAACACCTATCAAAGCTATGGATTCGAACTGATAGACGTCCCAAAAAACTCAGTTACCGGGCGCATTGCATTTATCCTCGATTTTATCTAGGTTTGCAGTCTTAAGGCTGCATTTTATGGAAGAGCTTATTTTTAAAATTAAACAGAAATAAAATGCTTTAAGGGAATACCGGTGTAATTCCGGAACAGTCTCCGCTGCTGTAAACCTCGTTTTAAAAATTGCTGTAAAAACCACTTTCGTCAAGAAGGGAAGGTAGTAATTGAGGAAGTCAGAAGACCTGCCTGATCAATAGTTATTAAATGCTTTCGGAAGAAAGGCTAAACTTTATGATGAAAAAAATAAATTATTCGTCATTCAGCGGAATATTCCCCTGTCTGATAGTTTCCCTGTTGCTGATCACTTCATGCAAGCAGAACCAGTCTGGTCAGAAACATACCTCCGCAAAAACTGGCAGTGCAGAAATTAAATATGCCAAAGGCTTTAATATCGATTATTATGATCATTACAAGCTGGTCAGTATTTATTCGGGTATGGGAACTCAGCGGGATACCGTACAATATGTCTTATTAGCCAAAGGAGCAAAAGCACCGGAAGGCTATAAAAAGGCACAGCTCATAGAAATCCCTGTTAAAAGTTTAGTAGCCATGTCATCCATGCATATTGCACTGGCTGATTTTGCAGGCGCCGCAAATGCCATAACTGGTTTAGGCAGTTTGCAGTATGTAAGTTCAGAAACCGTCAGAAAAAACATCGCTGCAGGTAAAGTAAAAGAAATCGGGATAGACGGGACCATGAACGATGAAGTGCTGATCAGCATGAAGCCCGGTTTAGTGATGGTGATGGGAAGCCCGGATGCAAAGTTTAGTAAATATGAAACACTGACAGGTGCAGGTGTACCCGTGATGCTCAATTCAGAATGGCTGGAAACTACGCCGCTTGGCCGTGCAGAATGGGTTAAACTGATGGCTGCATTAATGGATAAGGAAGAATTTGTCAATACTAAATTTGAAACCGTAGAGAAAGAATATAACCGTTTGGCAGCAATAGGAAAAAAAGCAGTCAATAAGCCCTCTCTGATTTGTGGTATGCCCTATAAAGGAACCTGGTATGTACCTGACGGGGACAGCTACATGGTACAATTTCTAAAAGATGCAGGCACATCCTATAAATGGGCAGCTGTACATGGAAAAGGCAGTTTGCCTCTTAATTTTGAAACCGTAGCACCAGTAGCGCTTAAAGCTGATTTCTGGCTGAACGTAGGAACTGTAGACAGCAAAAATGATATTAAGGCAATAGACACCCGTTATACTGCATTCAAACCTTTTAAAGATGGCCAGATCTTTAATTTCAATAAAAAAGTGAATGATATAGGTTCTAATGATTACTGGGAATCCGGAGCAGTTAACCCACAGCTTGTATTGAGTGATTTAATTAAGATTTTTCACCCTGAATTATTGCCGGATCATCAGCTCATTTATTACAAGCAATTGAATTAATTCTTTAAGAAATTGAACAAAATAAAAGTTTCAGTACTGCTATGCATATTATTGGTAGCTTTTCTGCTTGATGTAGCTTTGGGCTCTGTCCATATTCCTTTAAAAGAGGTAATTAAGGTTTTGTTTACCTCCGGTTCAGGAAATGATACCTGGGTTTATATCATTGAAGAAATCAGGTTACCCAAAGCCCTGACAGCTATAATTGTAGGCTGTGGTTTATCAGTTAGCGGTTTACAGATGCAAACGCTTTTCCGCAATCCGCTTGCCGGTCCTTCAGTATTAGGGATAACTGCAGGGGCAAGTCTGGGCGTAGCCCTGGTGATGCTCTCTGCCGGCAGTATCACAAGTCTATACACGATAAAGGAATTAGGTATTTCAGGAAGCTGGTTAATTATTCTGGCTTCATCATTCGGTGCAGCTCTGATTATGATACTTATTGTATCTATCTCTTCGTCCTTAAAAGACAATGTTATTGTACTGATTGTGGGCGTCATGATTGGTAATATCACCCTTTCAGTAATTAGTATCTGGCAGTATTTCAGTTCTCCGGAACTGATTAAGGATTATCTGCTCTGGACTTTTGGTTCTCTGGGAGGAGTGACAGGCGGACAGCTTACAATACTGGCTATAGTCGTTTTTGCCGGACTGTTCATCTCATTTTTGTCTTCAAAATTACTCGACGCTTTATTATTGGGTGATAATTATGCCAGGAGTATGGGGCTGACCGTTAAACGTGCACGTATACTGATTATTGGCAGTACAAGTATTTTAGCTGGGGGCATTACAGCTTTTTGCGGCCCCATAGGTTTTATTGGGATTGCTGTACCGCATTTAGCAAGAGCTTTATTCAATACTTCAAATCACCGTATCCTGATCCCGGCATGCTGCCTGATTGGGACGGTACTGATGCTGATCTGTGATATTGTGGCACAATTGCCAGGAAGTCAGACTGTTTTGCCTATAAATGTGATTACAGCACTGGTCGGGTCGCCGGTAGTGATCTGGATTATTGCCGGGCCCACTAAATTAAGAGGATTCTAATGGCTGCGCAAACTTCATTACTTCATACCTCAGGGTTAACAATTGGTTATCAGGCAGGAAAAAGCAAGCCGAAAGTTATTGCAGGACCTTTGGATCTGGAACTTTATGCCGGGCAGCTGATCTGTTTGCTGGGCCCAAATGGCTGCGGTAAATCTACTTTGCTCCGGACTATATCCGGATTACAGCATCCGCTGAAAGGCGAAATTATACTGGATGGTAAGGAGCTTAAAAAGATGAAGCCTGCACAGGTAGCCAAAAAGATAAGTTTAGTACTGACTGATAATATAAGATCTGGTAATCTGGATGTCTATTCACTCATTTCACTTGGCCGTTATCCTCATTCAGGCTGGTTAGGGATACTGACTGCGCATGATAAACAGGTTATTGACAACGCGATCAAAGCAACGCATACTGAAGCTTTTTTAGACAGAAAAATGGATAGTCTGAGTGATGGCGAATGTCAGAAGGTCATGCTGGCAAGGGCTATGGCACAGGATACTCCATTAATTATATTAGATGAACCAACTGCTCATCTTGATTTACCCAGCCGCATTCAACTGATGCGTTTACTGCATCAGCTGGCCAAAGAAACCAATAAAGCAATTTTACTGTCTACTCATGAGCTTGATTTAGCCCTGCAGGTAGCAGACCAGATCTGGTTAATGAGCAATGGTGGACATCTGGATGCCGGATTGCCCGAAGAACTGGTTTTAAATGGTTCATTTCAGCATGCTTTTGATAAAGATGGGATTGCGTTTGATGCAGCTACCGGAACTTTCAATATTCATTATGCAGGAAAACGGAGTATTAAAGTAACCGGAGAGGGCACGGCTGCCTTCTGGACTAAAAAAGCACTGGTCAGAAATGGTTTCAATATATCCACTGCAGGGCAAAATGACCTGAGGGTTTCTGTTTCTGGCGAAGGGCCTGAATTTATCTGGACAGTACAAAAAAATAATGAGCACACTACTTATACTTCTCTGCGCGGATTTCTTGCTGCATTGTAATTTTCATGTTTTTAATTTTTTAATCCAATACACACCATTAACAATTATATGAATAAAAATTTACCATTATTATCCTTCAAAAACCTGCTGATTGGTACGGTTCTATTCAGCAGTTCTGCACTGGCACAGGATAAGAAAGCTGATTCTATTAAAACAAATTCACTGGATGAAGTAGTTGTTACTTCGTTAAGAACAGAGGTTAAAAGACGTCATGTGCCTCAAAGTATGACGATCATTACCAAATCTGTAATCGATATGACCCCTGCTCAGGAAGTGACAGATTTATTCAAAAAGAATTCATCAGTAAGTATTGTACAATATCCGGGTTTATCTTCTGGTATTGGAATCCGTGGTTTCAGGCCACAGGCGAGCGGACTGAATCAGCGTTCTTTATTATTGGTTGATGGCCGCCCGGCGGGTACGGTAAGTATTTCAACCATTAATCCTTCGGATATTGAACGCATTGAAGTACTGAAAGGGCCAGCTTCTGCTTTATATGGCTCCTCAGCTATGGGCGGAGTGGTGAATATCATTACTAAAAAATCAACTGGTGACATCCGTGGAAATGTATTTGCAGAATACGGATCTTATCAAACCAGTAAACTGGGCGCTGCTGTGGGTGGAAATATCAGTAAGAAACTGGACTTTGATTTATCTTTTCTGAATTTCGACAGAGCTAAAAATATGAAACTGGGTAAAGGAAATTTATTCAGAAAGATGCTGGGGGCCAATACTGCACTTTATAACTATACAGACGGACCTGTTGAAATGGACGATAAGCGTTCTGATGGTTTAAGACGTGATTATACCAGACTGAACTATAATTCAGGGAGTTTAAGATTAGGTTACCAGCTTGATGCAAACTGGAGACTGGATGTGAGAGGAGAGCGTTTCGCTGCAAAAAATGTAGAATCACCAAGTGACATATTTTTCGGAAACGGGCAGCCAAGTACCAAAGATATTGAGCGTCATAATGAAGAGGCAACACTTTCAGGGAATATTGACCAGCATCATTTAACTTTAAAAGGCTATACTTCACAGGAGAAAAATTTAAACAATAGCTTAATTACTGTAAATGGACTTTTAGCCCCTTATCCTTCTTATAAAAGCTCAACGAGCTGGAAAGGGATACAGGCAAAAGATGCGTATCAGTTAGGTAATCATACTTTGGTTTTTGGTCTGGATTACAGCAACGCTTCAACAAGTTCACAATCTTTTAATTCAGATGGTTCTGAATCAGCTCCATATTCTCCAAATTATAATCTTTCTTCTGCTGCCGGTTATATACAGGGACAATTCAACTTCCTGGACAATAAATTAGTGATTAATCCAGGCGTCCGTCTTGACCTGATTACTTATCATGTGAAGCAAACACCTTTGTTGACAACTTATGCCGGAGGGAAACAGACTAATCCTTTTTTCAGTCCAAGTTTAGCTGCCCAATATGCGTTGAGTAAATCGTTTACCGTACATGCAACTACAGGACGTGCATTCGTAACACCTGATGCTTATAATGTGGCTGGTTATTCTGAAAAAATTAAAGACGGTAAGGCGAGCGTAATTCAGGGAAATCCTGACCTGAAAAATGAAAACAGTATTTCATGGGATGCAGGTCTGAGATTCAGTAAACCTGAATGGGGACTAACTGCCGATTTTACTTATTATAATACTTATGTAAAGGATAGAATCACCACCAAAACGACTGTACCGGTTCCAACAGAAACTACTCCAGGTGGTTTTCCTATCGGTACCCGTATGAGTTATATTAACGCTAATAAAGCCAATATTAATGGTTTTGAAGCTGAATTTGCATGGGATTTCGGCATGCTGGCAGCAAAAGATTATTCGTTTAAAGTTTTTGCCAATGCAACTAAATCATCTAAGGCCAAAGAGGTTACGTTATTAGCTGACGGTACTGAATCTGTTAAAGATATTTATAATGTACCTAACTTTACTTCAGCCTATGGTTTTGAATTTAATAACCTGAAAGGGCTTGACCTGCGGTTAAGCGGCAGATATGTGGGGAAACGTAAGGATACGGATTTCAATGATGCTAAATATCCTGAAATTGTTTATCCTGATTTTATGGTGGCAGATTTTACAGCTAGCTATACGTATAAGCAAAGACATACGGTTACTTTTCTGATCGACAATATTACCGATGAAAACTACTATGAGAAACGCGGGTTTAATCTTGCAGGAAGAAACTTTTCTTTGAGGTATAATATCAGTTTTTAAAATAATTGGTGTTACGCAATCGCGTAACACCAATTATTTTTATAGCTCTTCTCTTCGGCCAATCATCTTCTGAAATTAATATCAGCGCTGATACCAGTTTTCAATCTGAATATCTTCTATACGTTCAAAATCTTTAACATTATCAGTAATCAATACTAGATTATTCTCAACAGATGTTACTCCAATTAACAGGTCAAATTCATCATTAATTGGTTTACCCATTTTGCGAAGGCGAACTTTTTCTTTAGCATAACGCTTTATAGAACCAATTATAGGTATTATGGATAGTCCATTGACAAAATCATCTACAGCCTTATGTGCTTTTTCTTGATGATCACTATTCTCAGCGCCAAATCTCAATTCAACTACAGTGATTTCGGAAATAAAGAAATTCTTTCTTCCCTTCTCCCGTATAATAGAAGCAAGGTCAAGTTTACCCCTTAAATAGAATACGCAGGTACTGGTATCTAAAAGATATTGCATTAGAATTTAAGGTCTTTATCTCTGAAATTTCTGTACGCTTTGATTTCTTCATTAATAGCTTCAGCAGATTTGCCTTCAGGGAATGCACCAAAGGATTTAAAAAATGCTTTTTCCTTAGTGTTTTTTTCTTTCTTTAGTGATCTTGACAGACGTTCTATTAGTTCGAGTTTAGTAAATGAATCTAAGCCCTCAAATAAGGAAGAATAAGTGTCTATAATATTTTTCGTAGCAACTGTCATAACTCTTAGTTTAACAAGCATGTTGATAGAAAACTGCTCTACACAAAAATAACAATAAAAATCCAGAACCTTAAAATCTGATTAGAAAATTAGAGAAGGTAAGACTCCTGACCATCACCTCCATGTTCAGCAAGATTGTATCCCGATCACTGCAGGCTATTTGTTATAAAGAATAAGAAGAACCCGTTTAAATAGACGCTGTTTAGATTTTATTGATTAAAATTGCGTCGTTGCTACAATAATAAAACTACATGAAGATATATACTAAAAAAGGAGATAAAGGAACCACCGGGCTTTTTGGCGGAAAACGTGTGCCTAAAGATGATATAAGGGTAGAATGTGTGGGTACACTGGATGAAGTAAATTCTACCATAGGTATGCTGAGGGTTAAGCTGGGGGATACCCATGAATGGCAGGTTAACCTGCATAAAATCCAGAAAGACCTGATGGATATGATGTCACATCTTGCCCGTCCGTCTGATGCAGTAAAGATCAATACAAACCCAATGCCGGTTGACGGGCCTGTATTCTGCGAAACCTGGATTGATACACTTGAAAATGCCATGACACATCCCTCAGATTATTTTATTCTGCCAGGTGGCAATGAAATTTCTGCACTTTGCCATATGGTCAGAACGCAAATGCGCAGAGGGGAAAGAAGATTGGTCAGCCTGATCAAAACTGATGAGGTAGATGATACCATCCTTGCTTATATCAATCGCTTATCTGATTTATTTTTTACCCTTTCAAGAGCTGAAATGGATAAAGCGGGTGTTGCGGAAGAGAAATGGCAATTATTTCTTTATAAGCGCTTTAAAAATGCAGATCCGGAAGTAAAATCTTAAATTATGCTGATTTTTATAACAGGAGGGGTAAGAAGCGGTAAAAGCGGCTATGCGCAAAAACGTGCAAAAGAACTTTGTTCTGACCCGGTTTATGTGGCTACAGCTAAAATATGGGATGAAGATTTTCAGGAACGTGTAACCAGACATCAGAATGACCGGGGCCCGGAATGGACAAATTTCGAGGCTTACCGTGATTTGCATCTTTTACCCCTGCAGGGGCGTCATGTGGTCATTGATTGTGTTACCTTATGGCTCACTAATTTCTTTATGGATAGTGGAAATGATATTGAATTATCACTGTCAGATTTTAAAAAAGAGATTGACCAGCTCATCAGCATACCTGGTACTTTTATCATTATTTCGAACGAACTGGGGATGGGAATGCATGCTGAAACAGCAGTAGGACGCAAATTTGCAGACCTGCAGGGCTGGGCAAACCAATATGTTGCAGCTAAAGCAGATGAGGCTGTATTGATGGTATCCGGACTTCCTTTGTTTTTGAAGAAATAACTTATAAGCTGTTAATTTGATAATAATATATGATCTCTGAAGATTTAAAAGTATTAATAGATAATAAAACTAAGCCTCCCGGATCTTTAGGAATGCTCGAAGATCTTGCCTTACAGATAGGGCAGATATTGGAGACTGCAAATCCACAATTAATTAACCCTCATCTTGTTGTTTTCGCGGCAGATCACGGAATCGCCAAAGCAGGAGTAAGTGCTTTCCCGCAGGAAGTAACCCGGCAAATGGTTCTTAACTTCCTGAACGGAGGGGCTGCGATTAATGTTTTCTGCAGACAGCATGATATTCATCTGCAGGTGGTAGATGCGGGGGTAAACTATGATTTTGAAGATAGTTTGCCTTTGGGCGATGGAAAAATTGCTAAAGGCACGGCATCATTTTTACATGGCCCGGCAATGACAGCAGGTCAGGCAGAGCTTTGCCTGTTAAAAGGGGAACAGGTAGTCGCAGAAATTGCTGCAAAAGGATGTAATGTGATTGGTTTTGGAGAGATGGGAATAGGCAATACTTCGAGCGCTGCGGTACTGATGAGTTTGCTTTGTAATTTACCAGTTTCGGATTGTATCGGCAGAGGGACAGGTCTGAATGATGAACAGTTAATGAAGAAGCAGGAAATACTCGAACAGGCAATTGCAAACTATCAGGGAAGTAATGATGTCTTCCAGGTAATGGCGCATTTTGGCGGATTTGAATTGTTAGAAATGACTGGTGCGATGCTGGCAGCCGGAAAAAGAAAAATGATAGTTATGGTGGATGGTTTCATTGCAACAGCAGCTTATCTTTGTGCTTATCATATTGATCAAAATATAAAAAGCAATGCTGTTTTCTGCCATCAGTCTGACGAAAAAGGACATCGTTTACTGCTGACACATCTGGGTGCTGAACCCTTGCTTGGATTGCATCTGCGCTTAGGCGAAGGTACGGGTTGTGCATTAGCTTATCCGCTTTTAAAAAGTGCAGTGAACTTCCTGAATGAAATGGCAAGTTTTCAAAGTGCAGAAATATCTAATAAATCTTTATGAATAAGCAATTAAGGCTTTTTTTTACAGCGCTGTCGTTTTATTCAAGATTACCGGCACCTGCTTATGTACATCAGGATAATGCCCATAATCTGCCTGATTCGATCAGATATTTGCCTGTTATAGGCTGGATTATCGGGCTGGTCACTGCTGGTGTTTATATAGGTACTTCTTATTTGTTTGGGGAAGCTATTGCTGTTTTATTGGCTATGGTAGCTTCTATACTGTTAACTGGCGCTTTTCATGAGGATGGTTTTGCTGATGTATGTGATGGTTTCGGAGGGGGATGGGCAAAGGAAAAGATTTTGCTGATTATGAAGGATAGCCGGTTAGGTACTTATGGTGTGGTTGGGCTTATTTTGCTCATGGGACTAAAATTTGCTGCCTTACTTCAATTATTTACTGAGACTTTTATTGATGCCGATAGCATCACAATCATTGGACTGATCGTTGCAGCGCATTCACTGAGCAGGTTCGCAGCGATAACCATAGTTTTTAATCATAGTTATGCGCGTATTGAAGAGAGTAAGGCCAGTGGCGCAGTAGAAAAAGGAAAGCCGGTTAATCTTGTCCTCGCTGGTATTTTCACTTTGATTCCTCTGGTTGCTTTAACGTGCTATCTTGAACAACCTGTCTTATTGCTGATTGTAATACCGGTATTGCTTTTCAGCTGGTATCTGGGTGCTTATTTTAAGAAGTGGATAGGTGGATATACAGGAGATTGCCTGGGTGCGGTACAGCAGCTTACTGAGGTAACAGTTTACTTGTCTTATATTTTGATATGGAAATTTATCTGATCAGACATACTACTCCTTTGATTAAAGAAGGATTGATTTATGGCCGGATGGATGTTCCTCTTGCCTATAGTTTTACAGCAGAAAAGGAGGATGTGCTGAAACAGATCCCTGTGGGTTTGGATAGGGTATATTCCAGTCCTTCTGTTAGATGTAAAGCACTTGCTGCTGAAATTTCACCTGCATATATACTGAGTGAGGCTTTATATGAGCTGAATTTTGGAGATTGGGAAGGGGATACCTGGGATGCAATAGACCGTGATGCATGTGAGGTATGGATGGCAGATTTCGTCAACCTGGCTCCGCCTAATGGGGAAACAATGCTGGAAATGCAGAAAAGGGTGTTGTTGTTTTTGAATGAACTGCTTAAACTGCCTGATCAGCATGTTGGTATTGTTACTCATGGCGGTGTTATCCGCATAATTTTAGCGCATTATAAAAATATGGCCCTGAAAGATTCTTTTACACTGAAGATTGGTATGGCAGAGGTTTTTAAACTTTCCATGTTTTTACCTGAAGCTGATCGCCAACTTTAATCGTACCTGAACCTTGATGTACAAGGTTTTGACCAAACATGATTTTTTTATTTATTGTACGGTAACCTGCCAGTGTTTTTAAGGGCTCAGCACTTTTAAGAGCTGTCTGCTGATCTACTGTAACCATCACACATCTGGAACATGGTTTTACAGCTTTGAATACGAGTGTGCCAATAGAAAAGGTATCAAAGCTATCTTCGATATGGGGTGTGCCTCCGGTGAACACAAAATTAGGCCGGAAACGATTCATAGGAACTGGCTGCTGAAGGCGTTCGTTAAGTCCGTCCAATGAGGCCTGGCTGATTATCAAACAGGGGTATCCATCTGCAAAACTTACTACTTCGTTGTCTCTGGCGTATCGCGGATCAACTAATCTTCTTGCTGCTTCTGGCATTTGTACCAGAAGGGTACTGATTTGCAGAAATTCTGAAAACCATTTGCTGACAGATGTGCTGACTTCAATGCCGGTGCAACCGGTTCCCCAGACGTTTACGGAAATAGGTTGTCCTGTATTTTCTTCGTACCGGAAAGAGGTGGTAACTGAGGGGTCGTTTTTATGGGTTATAGTCAGGTATTCTTTTTCTAAACTGATTTGAAGGAGCGCGAGTTCGGGATATTTTCGCTGACTGATAAATGTGCCTTCTGTGTCTGTTAACATCCACCTTCTGTCGTATTGCAAGCCTTTTTCTTCAAGAAGTGACTGTGTAAGGCTGATGCCGGCGAGAGATTTTATGGGGTAAATGTGGAGTTCTGACAAGAAGAATTCATTCATAATACAAAGGTAAGAAATAAAACAATGATGTAGTTTCAGACTTCATTTCCTTAGGCCCTTCGGGGCAAAGGAAATGGTATGTCTGAAACTACATCATTGTTTTATTTCTTCTTTAATCACTCATTTCATGGGGTTAGGTTGGTGGTCTTGGTTGATGGTTTTGTTAGTTGTCTTGGTTATTTCTTGGTAGCAGCTTATTGTTAGTTGCTTTGGTTATTTCTTGGTAGCAGCTTTTTGTTAGTTGCCTTGGTTATTCTTGGTAGTAACTTATTGTTAGTTGCCTTGGTTATTTCTTGGTAGCAGCTTATTGTTAGTTGCCTTGGTTATTTCTTGGTAGCAGCTTTTTGTTAGTTGCTTTGGTTATTCCCTTAATAGAAGCTTTTTGTTAGTTTTATTGGTTCTCAAATCTTCCGCAGTAGACACTTTTGGAAACGTGATCGCTCATGACATCTTTGAAGGCTATAAATACCTCATAGGTTCCGATGATTCTGTATCGGGGATTGAGCACGAAAGTGTCTTTTAATTCGTCTCTTCGCGCTCCACTGTAATTGGCATCTACACGGCCGAAAGTTTTATTGTACAGCAGGATTATGGCTCTGTCTTTTGGAGAGCCTAAGCCTGTTTGATCTTTATCCCAGGTGAAATGAACGGTGTTTCCGGTGACTTTGATGGTTACATTTTCTGGTTTAACCAGCGCTCCGTCTGCTACTAAAATCTTATCCCAGTTGATCTCCTGTTCAGGAAACTCTCCTTTGATGGCATTTTTTAAATTAACGGATTTGGCAGCGTTGTTTGCTGAGATCTCCTGATCTGCTGCAATTTGCTTAAAACCTACTTTAAGGAACTTTTTGACAGGGTTTAAAAAAGGGCTCAGCACTTTCATTTTATTGTTCTGTGCCTGCTGTGGGATGGTTCTGGTTCCTTTTTTACGTGCTTTTTTAGGCAGAGAACGGGCGCATACCTTATTTTTCCACTGATAGAT
>Ga0247807_10001699_pt1 | contig 12685 bp, 15 predicted proteins | sample UWRJL074202C1_FD_179931 | JGI IMG/M metagenome (GOLD analysis project Ga0247807, IMG submission 179931) | Plant litter microbial communities from Arlington Agricultural Research Station in Wisconsin, United States - UWRJ-L074-202C-1 | ecosystem: Environmental > Terrestrial > Plant litter >...
CTTTGTTTTTTTCAAAGAAATTCCCCACACCACCTAAAACACCGCTATTCGGATTCGGGGATCGTGCGGTCATACCAGAAGATCCCCACACTTTGTTTTCGATTTCTCGTTGCGGATTCGTAAATGATGGCACATTCTGTGGTATGGAGAACGAAGACATATCTTCTAAGGTCTGCTTCCCGGATTCCAGGGCCTGCGAACCAGCCTCTATGGCTTGAACGCTGGCTTCTCTGACCTTCTGGGTAGCGTTCGCAACGGCTTGTCGACTGTGTCTCGAAAGTATCTGAAAGCCAGGGGACCGGTGAAGATTGAACGGATCACGGACATTCATTGAAGGCTTAGAAGCACAGCATTAAGTCTGGTTCTGGGAGAAGGGAACGACTAGAGGTTCGCGGCGTGGCATCAATTTTAACTCGAACTACTCAGATTCCAAGATGCCAGCGTTGCCGAACCGAAAGGCTCAGCCTTGTGACGAGGCAGTACACGACTCGAGCTCCACCAGCTTTCTTGTCAAAATCGTATAGCCAATAAACACTCAAAGATTTCTACAGATTAGATTGGCAATTCTTTACTTTTTTCGAGCCAATATCAAGTCAAGACATTCAGCTGGGTATGAAGTAAATGGGGGAAGGGTTACGGTTGTCAAAGCTGTTCTTGATCTCAGGTCAGCAAGTAGTGACGAGATTAGCCACATAGCGTTAAACTACTTCTAATTTCAAGAGCTCAGATGCTTCTTGAAGGTTGAGCTGGAAATACGCAGCCGTTCTTCACGGAAGGAATTTGAGTCGAAATACTGCGTCCTCAACGTCAGAATTCTCGGAAACCTTGCACTGACTAGACTAAAGCAAATATTGGACCGTGTTAGTAGAATCTGGTAATTATGTCTCACCGAGATGAATATCGACAGTGGCCATTCTTGAATGAGGAAGAGTTCGAGCTCGCATGTGCTTTGTTCGATCAGAAATATGTCCAAGCAAAGCTAGGACCTACAAGGCAAATATTTAAGATTCGTGCTCGCCGTACAATGACTACCGGGGTTTCTTATATTGAGATACTTCGGCTTCTTAAGCTTCCAGAGGACGATCTTGATCTACTAGATATGTTTGGGAAATTGGAAAGTGGTAATGGAGAGCCACCGGACTCGGAGATGATGAATGAGGATGCAGATGAGGTTGGAATGACCCTTTCTATTGACAGTTATGTGGAAACTGACCAACCTAAAGGAAGCTCTTAAACCAAATTTGAGGAATGAAAATGATGGGCTGCCCCAGTACACCACACATGCTCATCAGCCTTATGCTACTTATGAGATTCACTTGCACCCAACTTACAGGATACCGACACTTTGGTTCACGCTACACGATCTTCCGATGGGTGAGCCAGCTTTTGATCTGGACTCTGTTTATCGGTATCTCGTCCCAGCTGAATATAGAAGTGGGCTACGTGCAGCAGGAGTCTCTGGGGGAATCTCAGCAGCTGTGAGTTATTTAGATTATGATTTATTTGTATCGACTAACTGTCGAATCAGCCTCACCCAATAACAGATGTCCCAGCTTTCTTTATACATCCATGCCAGACCAAAGAGGCAATTGAGGGCTTTGACTGTCCGATAGACCAGTATCTAATGATGTGGGTGGGATTGGTCGGAGGATGTGTTGGACTATGGGTGCCAACCGAAATGGCTCAAAATGAAAGTCAGGGTTAATAAACAAGATAAAAACAGGATCAATTCTTACACAAAAGCCATTCTGGATTTCTCTCGTGGCAGCCTGTGTTCGCTTTGTGATGATAATTCTTCGACGCGTTTTTTGGTGGTGATCATTCTTGCCGCAGTGCAAATAGCTAGCAAGTCCAATGTTCGCAATATTCAAGAAGCCCGCAAGCTTCCAACTCCCAACGCCCGTAATATCATTTGCCCTAGTCTTCATCACTATCTTCTTCCATAGCCACATCTCCTTCGCTATCTTCCTCGTCTTCCTCCTCTCTTTGTCTCTTCTGACCGGCCACACTTGCCGTCGGGCTGCGTGCATCTTCCATAGCCACGTCACCGGTTGGAGGTTTAAGCAATCCAGGAGGTGCAGCAAGCGTTGCAGCGGAAGGCGGGGCGTTGAAAATACTTTGCTGTAACTCCGTAGCCGTAACTTCTCCAGCAGCTGCAGCTGGCATACGGAACGTACCGTCTAGCTTCGCGATTGTATCAGACTTGGTCTTCGCGTATGTTATTTTCTGGGGATTGTTAGCTGAAGCTCAATTGAATCGTAAATAAAAGGTGAATTTACCATTTCCTTGCCAAAGAATTCAAAGCTTTGTAATGCCCTCATGGCTTGGGTTGCTGTCTGAATATCGCGAAATACAACATGTGCCTGGCCGCTCATCTTCGCGGTCTTCAGCGCTACCACGTCAAGAACTGGGCCATAGGTAGAGAAAAGACAATAGAGTGAGATTCGCAGATCGTTCTTCTGGAATTTGGCATTAGGAAGATTCGATACGTATAAACTATGTAAACATTTAGCAGGGACTATTTTGATTAAACAGTCAACTTACGTCTGGTTTGGAGGGTATGTGGGGGTTTTAGTGACAGGTTTAGTTCCTGGAGCTCCTGCCCCTCTTTGGGTAATATCTGCCATTGTAAGGGGGGGGTGAAGAAAGTAGTATGGCTTTCTCAACCAGGTTGAAGCTATTCGTGAATCAACCTCAAAAATCGACGAGGCTAAGGTTGAGCACTTGGCACTGTCACAGACCCACACGATTGACACCCCACCAAGGTGCTGTGGCCGCATCGTCGTCGCAAGCCCCGATACATTCTACGAATTCACCAGCTTTTGATAGTAGAGAGCTCCTCCTATCAACTTACTTTCAAAATGGCAGCTCCTGAAGTATGTCTGCCTGCCCCCAAAAAAAGGGGAATTCCATTCCACCTAGGAGTACTAACTTAGCTAGGTCCACCACCTCTTCCACTCCCCTATTGCCGACCACTCTTTCTCCGCAGATAAGCAGACTCTAGCTGTCGCACGAGACACCAGCGTTGAGCTGTATGGTCGAGAGGGCAACGGGTTTAAGTTAAGGGATGAGTTAAAAGGGCATGACAAAACTGTTACTGGTGTTGATATTGCTCTGGAGAGCGGGAGGATCGTTACATGTTCTCAAGGTTGGTGATCTATTCTTATACGAACCTGAACTTTCACTCACAATAAACTCTAGATAGAAATGCTTTAGTCTGGGAGCCCTCTCCTACTGGATACAAACCAACTCTCGTTCTCCTCCGAATCAACCGAGCGGCAACTTTCGTCCGTTGGTCACCATCGGAGACCAAGTTTGCAGTAGGATCTGGCGCTAGAGTCATTGCTGTTTGTTACTTCGAAGAGGAGAATGACTGGTGGGTCTCCAAACACATCAAAAAGCCCATTCGAAGCACGATCACTACTGTTGCGTGGCATCCAAACTCTGTGCTTCTTGCGGCCGGGTCGACCGATGCACACGCAAGAGTGTTTTCCAGTTTTGTCAAGGGTGTGGATGATAGACCGCAACCTGGAGTTTGGGGTGAACGACTTCCATTCAACACCGTTTGTGGTGAGTATTTGAATAACTCCGCAGGCTGGGTACATGCCATATCATTCTCTCCCAGTGGGGATGCACTAGCATTCGCAGCACACGACAGCAGTATCACCGTGGTCTACCCCAATGGTGCAGATCAGCCCCCAAAGGCCGTAGTGAGCGTCAGCACTCAACTTTTGCCTTTCATGAGTCTCATCTGGAATGGTGAAAGCGAAATCATTGCAGCTGGTTACGACTGTGAGGCATACAGATTTCAGGGCAGTGAGGGTGGCTGGCAATTGACAGGATCTCTCGAATCAAAGGGTCGGCCAGGACTCGGAGATGCACGAGAAGAATCTGCTTTCAATATGTTCAAGCAGATGGACCTTAAGGGGAAAACCAAGGACGATACTAAATTGACGACCGTCCACCAGAACACCATCAGTACAGTATGTAAAGTTGGATTTTTGTTACTCAAGTGCGAAGTGGAACATTGTCGCAAGCACACATCCTTTCCAGGTGGAGCAATTGCGATCCTTGTTCATGGCACACCAGCATCCCCTTTGCTGATACAGCCTTGGTATCTTGTTCTTTGGCTAACGATTCCTAGTTGCGTTTTTATGAAGGAAATGAGAGCGGAGTGCGGAAGTTCAGCAGTAAGTGCAATTTCGTATCTATGAAAAGTAGCTAACATTATCTAGCAAGTGGAGTTGACGGTAGGATCGTTATCTGGAACGCATAGAAGAGTGCAGGAACATCTATATAGCTCCATAGAAAATAGCCCACTAGAAAATAAAAGGACATACCGTCATCAGAAGGACGTGGCCAATCTGTAACAATGTCTCAAGTCATAAGAAGCATTCGCAACATTTTCCCCTTTAAGTTTGTACATCTTCTGTAGCAGAGTATCAAAGACTCTTCCAGCTTCTTATGAATGACTGTATAACAGGAAACCAACAATGGTTTCTTGTCTCTTATAATGCTCTTGGTACGAGTATCAAAAGAACCATATGCATTATCAGGATGGAAATACACACTGAAGAGTATCATCGTACCTGCAATACTGGCTCAAGATGGGATACAGAGCAGAAAGTCTAATTTCAGCAGCATTAAAGTCTAACCAAGCCAGTAGTACCACAACATAAAGCATCTTGGACAACCACCATAGATAGCAATCTAGCCATAATTTGGGTGCATTGACTATATCTTCTCCACCAACCTGGAAACTTCAACCGAATCGCTTATCCTGTAGCGTTATATGTATTGTATGGCGTACGTTCCAGACCAACATGGGAAAATGCAATCCAGATAAAAAACAGCCCACCACAGATCCGGATGCAAACAGCCAACTACCTGAGCGCGGATAACTAAAAACAGGTTGATGTAAGTGCAAGAAGGATAAGTGTGTGTATGCGTATAGACTACTTTCAACGGAATTTGATATGGTCGCCCATCCAAGGAGGTCACTTTCTCTCCGACTGATCGTGAGCCAGACATGAACTGTAGATTAGGAGGCACATCCTAGGACGAAGAAGGTTATGCTTTGACAGGTAGTGTGGAGCTAATGTCATGGCATCACCAGATTGAGCTTGGACTTATTATTGTTATGTACTGTACGTATATGCTGTACAGTACCAAATTAGCTTTGTGACAAGCGCTCGAAACATGCTTCTTCTGTACTTGGATCCAGATGGAGCACAAGGCTTTAGAAGTCGAGCACGACCTCAGTCAAGCCTGTATCTATTTACAGGTCAGTTAGTATATTGTCAGGGTCCAATATCACCCAACCTTGCCATTACCGTGATTAGCACGGGGTTCTGTGCCAATGATCTATATCTGCTACAGTAAACTCAATGCTAGCTCCACCACAAACTGCTGCTTCTACATGTTCTTGTTCTTTGTCTTCTTCTTCTTCTCCTCCTCCCCCCTTATCATCAATCATGGCTAAGCGAGCCGTGTTGGATAAGATGTTTGTGTTTGGATTGTCTTTGCCCAGCAGCCCAACCGAGCCAGCCCAGCCCGCAAAGGTTTGATCCCAGCCTAACCCCCAACCTATCCCGTGTTATCTGTCAATCATCCGCTCCACTCGCGGCCCAGTTCCTGTCGTCCTCGTCCTCGTCCTCCTCCTCCACTCCTCCACATCTTCCTCTCGCAACATGTGCCTCAAGCTTCCTTTCCCATCCATCCATTCAACACTCACCTTCCCAACTGACCAGCATCGTATGAAATCTGCGTTAAATCAATCCACCGCTACCTAATTCACCGCTATGCTCATCATCATAATATGTTAACCGGCTTCGGCAATCCAGCATGATTCTAAGTTAATTGCGGCACGTACGTGGTATGCCCTGTTTTGGTTTCAGCCCACCAGACCAAATTCTCACGTCGCTGCAATTCGCTTCGAGCAGTTGCGAACGCACGTATCAGTCGATGTGTAATCGCTTTGGATAGTCACAATGGGCATGATGGACATCGAGAAGGGCAGCATTAAGTCTGCGCCAATTCCTGACTACTATTCACAAGCCGGCGAGCCGAGCTACGAAGAAGCAACAATCATACAAACGAGATGGCCCAAGTCCATGGTGGATAGCTTCAAAAGAGACCCTACGTTGAACGTGACGCCGCGGGGCGTACTCGGCGCAAATGGGAGAGTCTTCGATCCTGAAATCGCAGCTACCATTACCGCGACTTCTCCGCTGGCAAGAAAATTGAAGAGTAGACATTTGCAGATGATAGCAATCGGTGGATCGATAGGAACGGGTTTATTTGTCGCAAGTGGAAGGGCTCTGTATGTATATCTCTTGTTGATGCTCCGTTCGGTGAGCGATATCGTTTAGATACCTAACTGACTCGGCACGTATGTAGAGAAGCTGGCGGCCCTGCATCTATACTCATATGTTTCTCCCTTATCGGTATTATGCTATACTGTACGGTACATGCACTTGGAGAATTGGCTGTCTTGTTCCCTGTCGCAGGATCGTTCTCTGCGTACTCAACTCGATTCATTGATCCTGCCTGGGGGTTTGCTATGGGATGGGTAAGTGCACGATCACTTTATGATATATATAAAACACCTCCAGGGTGGCTAACTGCCTATAGAATTACGCTATGCAATGGCTGATAGTGCTACCGTTAGAAATTATTGCAGCATCTATCACCATCAACTTTTGGGATCAAGAGGGCAAATATGATCATGCAATATTTGTTTCCATCTTCCTCTGCGCGATTATCTGCATCAACTTGTTTGGTGTTAAAGGCTATGGTGAAGCTGAATTTTTCTTCTCGATCATCAAGGTCATTGCTTGTGTTGGGTACATGTGAGTAGTTATGAAGAATTGACCGGTGGACAATTGTTGACTCGTAACTTAGCATTTTGGGAATAATACTCAACTGTGGAGGAGGACTCGATGGGGAGTATGTAGGAGGTAGATACTGGGATGATCCAGGAGCATTCCACAACGGCTTTAAAGGTATGTTCTGAATAGCTGTCGCTTATATATCAGGAATACTAATAACAAATCCAGGCTTATGCAGTGTGTTTGTCACGGCTGCTTTTGCGTTTGCAGGCACGGAATTAGTGGGACTCGCAGCAGCCGAGACAGCTAATCCACGGAAGTCTCTTCCCACAGCTGTGAAGCAAGTATTTTGGCGAATTACGTTATTCTACGTCGTATCGCTCACCCTTGTCGGACTACTTGTCCCATATAATGACCCTCGTCTCCTTTCTGGTGGCAGCGCAAATGCTGCGGCATCACCTTTCGTCATCTCTATCCAAAATGCCGGTATTGAGGTTTTGCCTTCGGTTATGAACGTGGTTATTCTTATCTCGGTTTTATCTGTTGGCAACTCCGCGGTTTTTGGATCGTCTAGAACATTAGCCGCACTTGCGGATCAAGGTCAAGCCCCGAAGGTTCTGGGTTATATTGATCGAAAAGGACGACCGTTGGTTGCCATAGGGGTCGCAGCAGTCATCGGCCTTATCGCATTCTCTGCCGATGCTGGTGCTCAAGGTATGCCTTACTCTTCGCCTTTTCTGCATTTTGAATACTAAATCTGACCCAGGGACTGTACTTGAATGGATGCTTGCGGTGTCCGGACTGTCTTCGATATTCACGTGGGGTTCGATCTGTTTTGCACATATTCGATTCAGGAGAGCCTGGCGGATGCAAGGCCACAGCCTCAATGAACTAGCGTTTAGGTCGCAGTCCGGGGTCATCGGATCCTGGATTGGGTTCTTGTTCAATGTTCTCATCCTCATTGCACAATTCTGGGTCGGTGCGTGGCCAGTAGATTATGAGAAGAACACTCCTGCTCAGCAAGTTAACCACTTCTTCTTGGCTTACCTTGCCTTCCCAATTATCATTCTCTTCTACAGCGGCTACAAGCTCTGGTTCCGCACACCGTTTATGCGCTGTAGGAACATGGATCTAAAGACTGGTATGCGAGAGCTGAATCTACGCGAGCTATTGGCAGAAGAGAAAGCAGAAGCTGCTGCTTGGCCTAAGTGGAAGAAGGCGTACAAAGTTGTGTGTTGATGAAAACAGTCGCACGACATTTTGAGTTTTATATATGCGTTGGTCAGGATACTTTGAGCAAGATACCCCTTATTCGGATGTTGGGACGTTGAATTAAAGCTGGTGTATATTAACATAGCTTGGAGTAATTGGATGGAGTTTTTTCTGGGATGGAGTTTTCTGGATTGAGGTGGTTCAATTAGGACGGCGAATTGTTATTCGAGTCTTCGAGCTCTAGATGGACGAGGAAAGTCACTACATGGAAATAAGAAAGATATAAGAACATGTTCAACAATATCTTTTGTCTAGTTCTATGTTGTAGAGGCTTTTTTGTAGTCATGTTTTCTTCAAAAAAAAAAAAGATGAGTCGGTTTTCCTTCCGCCTTCATGGCCATGTTGTGAATGATCATCACACTGAGGTAAAAAGACCGTGATAGCCTCCTGATAACACCCTGCGAAGTGGGCTTTCTTCGAACTATGACACGGAAGCCCGGAGATCCAAGCAGAAGAGTGGAGAATATATACTAATTGACCCAGATAAGCCGTAGTGGACCCTCGCTGATTAAGCTTTTTGAATGCATAGAGGTCCTCGGTAACCTTTGACGTAGCTATATAAAGCACTAACCAACATGTTCTTTTCTCGCACTTGAATTTTGACATTTAACCTTTCAATTGGACGTTCAAGTCTAATTTGAATCTCACCTTGTCAATTCAAGATTACATCTCTCAAGATGCTTGCCAGACAGCTCCTCTTCCTCAGCTCGCTTGCGTCTCTGACTCAAGCAGCAGAGACGGTCCTTGGAGTTTACATCTTCCACCGTCACGGTGACAGGACGTCGAAGGCTCTTCCTCCCACTTCATTGACAGATCTGGGATATCAGCAAGTCTACTCTTCTGGCGATTACTATCGTAACCGTTATGTCGACGTCGATTCTTCTTCCCCCATTCTTGGTATCAGTCCCAACACCGTAAAGCTCTCACAGCTCAGCGTGGAAGCTCCTGTAGATACCGTTTTGCAAAACTCTGCTGCTGCGTTCTTGCAAGGTCTGTATCCTCCCGTTGGCGCAACTCTTGGAACCCAAAAGTTGGCAAACGGCACCACAGTTGCAGCGCCTTTGAACGGATTTCAGCTCATCCCAGTCAATGCTGTTGTTTCTGCTTCGAGTAGCGCAAATTCCGAGAACCAGGCATGGCTTCAAGGCCTAAGCGGTTGCAACAATGCAGTTTTGAGTTCCAATTCATACTTCTCGTCAGCTGAGTACACGGAAACACTGAAGTCGACAACCGACTTTTTCCAGAACATTGCTCCCGTTGTGAGCGGAACCTTCACTTCCGCTTATACTACTTTCAAGAACGCGTACTCTGGTAAAATCTCCATCTTCTCAAGCTATGCCCGAAAACGTACTTACTATTCACCGTAGTATTCGACTTGATTCACGTATCCACGATCCACAACAAGACGATCCAAGAATCTTCCCGCCTTACCAACGAGACTCTCTCTCAACTTTTTACTCTTGCTAACCAGCACGAGTTTGGCCTCGCTTACAACGCATCTGAGCCCGTCCGTGCGATTTCCGGTGCAACTCTTGCCTCGCAAATTGTACAACAGCTCAACGCCACCATCGGCGGCAAGTCAAAGTCACCGGTCGGAATCCAGTTCGGTGCCTATGCAGCTTTCCTGTCCTTCTTCGGTCTCGCACAGCTCCCAAAGGCAAGCACTGACTTCACTGGTATCGTGGACTATGCTTCCTCTATGGCCTTTGAGCTTGTGACTGATACGGAGGTATCGAACACTTCGTACCCAAGCGCCGATCAGATCAATGTTCGATTCTTGTTCTCCAACGGTAGTGCGGCCGAGAATGCTCTTACTGCCTACCCTCTCTTCGGGCAATCCGAGACCGTCCTTCCTTGGCCAACATTCTTGTCTGAGATGAACAAGTTCGCCATTGGAGACCAAGCCCAATGGTGCCAGGCTTGCGGCAACACCACTGGGGTCTGCGCTAGCTCATCCACCTCAGGCACAGCTAACGCAGCCGCCAATGCTTCATCTTCCACTGCCAAAGACAGCAATGGCGGTATGTCACACACCGTTGCCGGTGTCATCGGTGCATTCGTCACCCTAGCTGTGATTCTCGGACTTGAGGCTCTCATCTTGCTCGTTGGAGGGCTCAGGATCGCCAAGAAGAACCGTGGTGTGGTGTCAGCTGAGGCCGGCAGTGTTCCCTCGGGAGGCAAGGCTTAGTTTAGAGCATTTATAACGATTCCAACGATGATTATGAATGAGGATAGAGCTCAAATGAAGCCACGTTAAAACGTACGATTTCGAAGTCCAATACACCCTTGCCAGGTGATGCGATTCGAAGTAGAAAGTGTAATGTCTAAGCTGGAGAACGGTACTTAAGTGAAGCAGAAAAGCAAGCCTCTGCCTCCATTATTGGCATAAGCACAATTCTAGATAATACACCTGCTCCTACTTGGTCGGTCCAGTCTTCCGGGAAACTTCCTCCTCTTGTCATTGGCATTCGAAGCTTGTAGAATTTGAGTCCCAAAAAACTCTCTATATCCCTCTTTCTACCTAATTATAGCCCTTTCCCACGCTCGCTTAACCCTGGAACCCCCTTTTCTTTTCCCATGACCAAACCCCACCCATATCAACATATCTGTGCATGTAGGGTGGGTAGGCGGATGGGGTATCCAAACGTCTAATCCCTCATGGAAATGTCATTTTCCCCCAGAATATGCTTAGACGACGAGGCTATTTCTTTGATCAAATTTGGCTCACCTCTATGAAAGGGCATGGTATATATATTCCGGTCTCTGTTACGCGCATGTTATATAATCATCTGACGAATGGTCACAGTTGAATGTAGATCGAGCTTCTCCATTATCTTAAATGTAAACATGCCACAAAAACTGCAAAACACAGTCGTTTATTACATATTTGTAGTAACAATAACAAACAACGATTTCATATTTATATCAGACATGTCAGTCGTTGAATAATCGGCTTAGCTTATCACCTATAAGAACTCCATGCCTCGGAAAGCTATGCCAATACCTGATACCAGCATTTATGCCTATTTGCGCCAAGTTATCCCTCCCTTGATTCCATGCCCATCCCAGCGCCCCGAGACCAAATCGTATCACTCATATATTCTTCTAAAAACGCCACGGTTCCCGTATAAAGGAAGAAGAGGGCTGCGGGTCAAACGGAGATGAGCTGGAACTCCTCGGTCGCGATCGTTGTTGTCTGTATGTTGCGGATCTTCGAAGCATGTAATTATCAAAGTTAGAGCTATCTTGGTTCTCCACAGAAACTTGTTGAGGTGGCAAGAGATGTATTCGCCCGTTCCGCTCCGTTTGGTTCCCAGACATGATACCTCGTTGAATAAGTGTGGCATCCATCCGTGGACGGTGCTGCTGTTGAGTCCTCACACTCTGAGGGCGTCGTGGTCTTCGACGAGGAGGACGAGGACCATCAGACTCATCTGAGGATGAATTGTCTACATCGATTACACGATTTACTGCACCAAGATTTTCCCCAGTAGAACGACCATAACCACCATGCGAGGAGCTTGGTGTGTTTGATTCTCTCGCAGTATAGCCATAAGTACCTGCTTCAGCATGTGCACCAGGACTTTCTGAGTTCCGCCGCCAGTTATTGCTTTCACCTCCATCAATCGAACTCATTTCTGTGTCTCCATCTCCGTCCGTAACACCACCACCGTGCACATCATCTAGGTCATCACTCGAAAAATCGTAGTATCCGTAGTTCGGCTCCTCGGAGTCGTATCCAGAACCTCCAGGTGTCCTTAGGCCAGCATCCAAGGGATCGTAGCGAGGAGTTGTCTCTGACCCATAGCCAATCATCGTCTCTGTATCGCTTTCATCAGAATCTCTATCGCCCATATTTCTGTGACCTCCATGTTCCTCGAGAGGTGACCATCCGGCTCTTTCTAACATGGCTGTAGCCTCAATGGAATCCGAAATCTCTGAACCAGTGACAGCAGATTGTGCTGATGGACTTGGGCTTCCTCTTGGTCGTCTTCTACCTCTCGATATATCACCCCCTTCATCAGACTCGGATTCGGAATCAGATATGACTCTATGCTCTACTCTCCGTCGCTGCCTGGGGTTGACCGTCCATTCAGGGCCTGACGAATCCTCTGATTCACTTTCACTAGGGATGTCGGATATGTCACCTCCCAACTCAGGGTCGTAGGAGTGATTGTTATTAGTAAGTCCAAACTCAATATGTTCCAAAAAGGCATGATGGGCGTGACCATGAATGTGGGGATGAGCAGCCATCAAACTGTCCCGTGCACGCCTTCGCAGGATAGCATTTCTATTCATTTCCATCTGCAAATCCACTTCTAGGTCCGAGTCGTTATCGAGATCGCTAATGTCCACGCTATCATCGTCACCTTCATCGCTGAAATAATGCTCATCATCAGGATCGATTGCTTGGCCACATCCACCGCACATAGTACCACCCTCATACTCCATCATGCAATGAGGGCATCGGGTAACTCCATCTGCTTCATCGTATATTATAGACTTTTTCTCAGGGGTAAATGTACCCTTGAACAGGCCAAGTATATCTCTCCTATCCTTTTCCACAGATTCGGTTTCCTCGC
>Ga0247807_10001700_pt1 | contig 12662 bp, 11 predicted proteins | sample UWRJL074202C1_FD_179931 | JGI IMG/M metagenome (GOLD analysis project Ga0247807, IMG submission 179931) | Plant litter microbial communities from Arlington Agricultural Research Station in Wisconsin, United States - UWRJ-L074-202C-1 | ecosystem: Environmental > Terrestrial > Plant litter >...
GCCCCCCATCAACACCATCTCCAGAAAGATGAAAAAAATCCCGTAGATAGATCACCACACCACTCACGGGAATAAAAAAAATTCCACTCACCCCCACAAACAACAGCGCCAGATTACTAGCCACAAACGCGGCAAAGATGCCCAGGTCCACCCAGCGATGGCTGAAATCCAAGCCCAGCGGCTGGTAGAACTGCTCGCCGGCCTGGTACGCGCAGTAGCGGCACGTGCGCGTGGCGTTGGCCGCGACGAGGTAGCCGGGCCCGCCGCGCGCGAAGAACGCCGCCATGTACGCGCCGCAGGTGCGGTCGCGCGGCGCGCGGAAGGTCGAGAGCTCGTCGGCGGGACACACCACGGGCCGCCCGTGTAGCTCGGTGACGATCATCCCGCTGACGACGCGCATGAATGGGTCTAGGATGGCGTGGGAGGTTAGGGTTTGGATTGAGGGAGGGAGGGAGAAAGAGAGAAAGAGAAGAGAAGGAATAAACTTACCTAGATAGTACAGCCAGGCACGCCAGAACTTGGGGATTTGCGGCTTCGGGATGGTCACGCCGCAGAAGAGGTTGAAGGTGGTGATGATGAACGGGTTGAGGATCGACGAGATCTTGGAGCTGGGCGTCAGCGCCGCGATGGCCTGCGCCAGCGTCACCGCGAAGATCTCGCTGATGAGCACCATCAGGAACTGATACCCGGCACGGTCCGGCGCGCTTTGGAAGCCGGGCATGTAGTACAGCGGGAGGAAGAACGCGACGCTGCAGATGATGCAGTATGGCAGCTCGGCCAGCAGGAGGGCGAGGGCAAAGACGAAGTGCGAATACATCCGCGACGACGCTTCGCGGTGGTAGATGAGCCGTGCGGATTCGTACTTGAGCTCGACCTGCGGCAGCAGGAGCGCGGGGACCGTGATGATCTGGAAGATGACGAAAACTCGGTATTGCAGCGAGGATGGCGAGTCGTCGAGATGCAGATAGGCCAGGCCGGTGATGAGCGCCATGAAGACGTGGTTGAACAGTCGCGTGAAGCCGTAGTTGGGTGAGCGCCAGAAGGCGACGTTGGTGCGCTTCGTGACAGTCTTGAGCTGATGCCAGAGAGGGATCGAGGAATCCTCTTCGTCAAGAAGGGCTCGCGTTGGGGCGAGACGGCGCTCGGTCTTGAGCTGCGCGATGTGGTTCTTGATGTCGCTGAGCTCAGGCGAATCCGCAAATATGTCCGCCCAGTCCCGGTGGCCGATTCTGGGCGTTTGTCCTGCTCCGATGACATCTAGCATCCTATGTGTATGTAAGCAAGTGGTACGGTTGTTTGGCTTGTGGCTTATCTACCATTCGGCAGGATTGGCATCTTGCGGGCAGTCCGCTCCATTTTTCCGGAAGTAGTTGATCGTATCTTCGCCAGTCCTGCCGAAATAGACACACCGTCCATGGTGGAGAAGCAGTAGTCTATCAAAGTATTCGAAGAGCGTGGCGTTTGGTTGATGGATCGTGCAGAGGATAGCTTGCCCAGCAGATGACAACTTCTTCAAGAATCGGATGATGTGAAAAGCGGCCTGCGAATCAAGCCCTGACGTGGGCTCATCAAGGAAAATCAATAGCTCAGGCTGTTTTTTTCAGTGTCCTATTTATGCAATATTTCGGGGTGTTTACCTTGGCTGCAAGTTCCACTCCTATAGTGACTCGTTTCCGAGCTTCCACTGCAAGGCCTGCTCCTGGTCCTGCAAATCCTGGGTCAGCATGGTGGTTTAGAGAAATAAATTGAATTTCTTTGAGTATTGCTTGTCTCGAGTAACTCGAGCAACTCGAGGAAGCAATAAAGTTATCTTCCCATGCTCCTAACATATACAAATTCTTTGGTATGAAGAAACTCACTTACGACCAATAATGGCGTCTGCTATATCTTCTATTTCTAAAAGGCTGAGAATCTCTTCGACGTAAGCATACTTTTCGGCTTGAGAAACAGATATTGGTTGTCGTAAATCAGCTGAAAATCGGAGTGCCTCTCGAACAGTTGCAGTTGGCTCATGCATGTCTAACTGCTCTGCATAAGATGTACCTTTTTGAAATGAGTTGCCTCTAGTAATACCATCTATAAGTATGTCGCCAGTGATAGTGCCGATATTCTTTCTCTTTGCTAAGCAGTCAAGAAGCGTAGTCTTGCCCGCTCCGCTGGCACCCATTAGGGCTGTGAGTTCACCAGGTCTGACATATCCGTAGATGTTGTCTAACAGACGTTTTTGGCCGAGGGGTGTCGGAACATCATAGCAAAGACTCTCCCAAGTTAGAACAGATGCTGAAGCATTAGCGATCTCAGTGTCTGGACTATCAACTCCCCCTTTTGCACTTCGGGAGACTCTTTTGGTGATCAAAGCACGGTTTAGTCGTTTTCTTTCCTTATTCTCTTTTAAACAGGTATTTGTTGAACAGCTACCCTCAAATGTTACCCACTCCCCAAGGACAGTATTTAGAATCAAAAAGATGACACCAAGAAGTACGGTGAGACCCCAGTTTCTCCACAAATCAGTCGGATAATAGCTGAATCCTTTGACGAGATAAGCTGATCCGGATACTTGAGTAGTCCCTGGCATACTTCCGGGCAGTGTGCAAACCTGATTCTCAATGTTGGTATATCCAGCTCCCGAAGGAATCAACGACTCACTAGTGCAAGTAAGTGTCAGTCGGCTAAACTCGTTTTCCATCAGTGCAGAGAACGCTAATCCAAGAGTGTTGATCCAGTAGATCCATCGCAGCCAGACCTTCTCGTCCTGGAATTGGATAACATAGCCGCATGTAATGATGAAGAACGATATAATGATAGCCAGAAACTTTATGGCGTAGTCGAAATCGGGACACAAGCACCCAATGGTCCTAAAGAAGAGAGTCATGACCACGTAGCTAGTGATGATGACCAGGTAGTAGGTAAAGAAGGCTCCCGCATCACGAGCCAGTCCACACATGAAATACACTATGATTGAGAACGTCAGTATCTGAACAGCAGAGAAAGCTAAGTCTACTATCATTTGCCCAATCCATAAGGCTGAAGGCCGGTAGAACGAGTATGCCTTATGTTTATTTACGATAGGACGCCCGAGCATTGTACCTAGTCAAGCTTTGATATCAGCATTTCAAGCTAGCTACGTTGACGAATAGAGCAGTAGGGATTCGATGCTGGTGGAACTCGAAGATCTTCAAGGTCTTATTTGAAGATATACTCCCATCGAGGTCTACTAAGACGAATTCCGTTATATTGAAGTTGGTGGCTTACCTGCAAGCTCGGAGACTGCTTGAAACACGTTAAATAATAGACTATTAATCAGTAGTCCACCACGGGTAAAAGCACCAGCCTAGATTTCCAATTCAGTACTTGATCAGTATGAGATGAACTATAGAAAAACAAGTGTAAACTTGTAAGATAGAAAATCGGTCCGATAGCAAGATTCAAAAGAGAATTTCTAAAACTTACAGAGGTTTTAGGAAGGTCTAGCCAGACAGTTCCCAGCAAAATAGCAACAACAATACTTGTGCCCCAGCTAACGATCAGACTAAATTTATCTTGCCATTTAATGGCAAATTGCCTTCGTATCAGTGCCCAAACTTGCATATGATATGAAATCGTGTAGTTGGAGTTCTTGGAGGCTCCTTTCGATTTACTATCTAATACTGCTGTTTCAAAATCGTCGCACATATGTTTGTTCTCTGCAAGGAACATTTGGTATGCGTTGACTTCAGTATTTAGCTGGGTGGCATATTTGGAATCGAGAAAGGCTTGGGCCATAAATTCCGGACTGTATGGTGTACCATCGGCAATGTCTTGCACAAATTCATCAGTACATGCGGTCAAGAAATCCGGGGTGGTTTGGCCTGGTTTGACTTTAAATCCTAGATTCTGAAAGTATTGTTTGGCCTCAGATGCTGGTCCAAAGAACACCTCTCTCCCGGAGTATATGAGTAACACTTTGTCACATTGTTTATATATGTTCTCGCTGGCTTGATATAGAGAAATGAAAGTTGTTGTTTTATTGATGTCAGCCATGGTTCTGAGAGATTTCATGAAATCTAGCGCTGTACTTGCGTCTAGACCACGAGTGCTGTCGAGCTTTAGCAAGTATTAGATTTTGAAGTAGTGGGAGGGAAGCAGTAATAGCCCGCCGCGATATATAAGATGAAGAAATGGTTACACTTACCTGTTGTCCCATGCATAAACTGTGGCGGAAGTTGCCATTGCCTCTGCGATTGAAACACGTTTTCGTTCTCCTCCCGAAATTCCACGTATGAATAGTCCTCCTACCAAAGTATTCATGGTATGATAAATTCCCAGCATACGTAGCAGAGTGGTGATGGCCATATCTTTGAGCACAGCCTTTGATATGCCAAATGGTCGTTTGGTTGGGATCTTTGTGTCTAAGGCAAATCCTAATGTTTGACTAACAGTGAGCGTGGCGTGGTGAATGTCATCTTCCTGGCAGTACACAGCTTCTCCTCGGAAACGCTTTGCAAATAAGTCTGCATTATAAGACCCATAAGAAACCTCCCCATCAACACTAGTATAGCCAGATCTTTGATTGGTGATGACTTTCAAGAAAGTGCTGCAACCTGAACCTGGCCGTCCCAATACGAGAACGATTTCTCCTGGTTTTGCTAAACCACGGAACTCTTTCAGGATCTCCACCTCTTTCCCTTTTTTATGTTTTCCCAGTCCAAAGAGATTCGTCGCTGTCTCAACAACATTGAAGAACCTAACGATGGCACCAGGAAATGTCTTAACGGAGTTTGTAGAACTTGTTCCGGAAACAGTGAGGTTTTCCCAAAGCACCCCAATTCTCTTCGACTTAATTCCTGAATCCTCTTCAGCAGCTTGTTTATCTCTCAATGTGGCTTCAAGGTCAAATTGCTCTTTGTAAGGATCAGGAGCGTTGACCAAGGTATTGTAACCGAATGATTTACTAGTGTCAAAGGATATCATCGCAGTATAGTTTGGATGACTATTTAATGGCCAATAGAGCTCTATGGATCTTGTGGCTAGTTGTTTTGTTTCTGAGGAGGTGTTTTTGGGCTAAGTTCTAGTCTCGTGGATAGCTAGTTGAGTATTAAAAGATTATGGGAGAGTATTTAGTTAGAACCCTCAATGTCTCATCTTTTGACTGAAGTGGACTATCAGTAGATGAGCAGTCAAGATGATGACGCCCTTAAGGAACCACTTCGCATACTTCTTTCCAGTTAATTAGCTTCGGAACGGAGGCGAAATTCGCCTTAGCACAACACAGTTGTACACAGATACTGTGAGAATTGAAGCTTAGATTGGAGTCTAAATTAGTTTGTAAAAGTTCCGGCACCGGATTCCCAGGATGTGTAATATACTCAAATCTGTCCGAATTTTCTGGTGATGCAAGGCCAAATTGTAGATCTTTTCTGCAACGCTCCATTTCCGGAGATTTGCAAGATCACACTGTCCCAATTCAATGGATGATGTCGATAGAGGGTATAACTAGGCGGCATCACACTATATCAGTACTTTAGTGACGGTAATTTGTTCAGCAAGGCAATATTCCAAAGTAGTGAAATCAGAGTAACTAGATTCATGTCGTGCTACGCATCTCACAGAAGTAAGATTGCTGGTTAATGTCAAGAGACTCTAATATGGGCATTTGCATTGATGTACAACAGCACTTTGGAAATCTCCTGGACTGTTGTGCAGCATCAGCCTGTACTACTAAAAAAGTAGCAAAATCTCTACACTGACTGTACATCCTGCAGATTATAACATGCAAAATACATATGTGGTCTACTTCGATGTTCATCAGTCTTTCAGATTCTCATTTCATCGGTGTTGCAAAGGAGTTCAAACCTGTTATCGAATGAAGTCATTACCTATCAGTCATCCTACAGATGAAATTTATTTGTGCATTTATGTGACACGGACAGAAGAGCTATTTTTATCATTAGTGAACTGTAGACTATGTGCGACAGAACAATAGACCATATACAAAAACCATAAACGAGCCAAAAAGGGGAGGGGGTGTTAACTTAAGCTCACATTGCACCAAATGATAGTCCCTACCTTGGTTAGTCGTATTATTTTACTAGGTGGCTCAAATTTCTTATATGGGTCAAACTTTTCTCTTTCCAGAACCTACTTGAATACTTTCAAAAAGATTTACAACCCCTCAACCAACTTTCCCAGGATCGTCTCCGTATAGGCCCATACCACACTCGTAAACTGCGCACTCCAGGTGGCGCCCGTATACCAAGTTCCCCTCATCCCTTGCAGTCCATATAATTCCTGAATAAACCCCTGTCTTAATTCCTCTCTCCCAACCCTCAAATGCATCGCACCGTGATCAGAAAACGCCACCCACTTTAAGCTTGTATTGCCTTCTGACCTAGGTAAGGTTCCTGCTTTAATTAATGTTTCTAGGTTATTTTCGACGACGCTCTTTGCCTCTGTTGAAGTGAGGGAACGGTTCACTCCTATCAAGGCGCGGAAGCCAGGAGGCCCTATGTAAGTGAAGCGAGCAAGCCATGGAAGGTCCGGGGTTGAAAGATAGTTGCTTGGTGCTGCCTCCACTGGTGTGTTGACGAGTGCACCGTTAACTGGTAGTGAAGGATAGGAAACAATGCTCGCATAGGAGTTACTGTATTGCCATTTGCTGAAAGTAGATGTTTCAGAGTTGTCGAGGTTGAACGGCTTCATGTTGTCGAGGGTTGGCGCAAAGGTTATTAGCAGACGTTTTGCTTGGATTAATGTTTCTTTATCATCTGAGCTTCGGACGATCACAGAAACTCCATCAGAGCTCCTCTCCGCTTGAACTACTTGACTTGAGTACAACACATCATCGCCGAGGAGGTGAGCTATCTTGGAGTACAACTCGCTATTATTGTGAGAAGTCGGAACAAATGACGACCCGGTAAGCAGAGCGCGAGCCATAGGTGCACCAAAAGCCTGCATGATATACAGCGTTGCTGTCGTAATTGGTGTACCTACACCCAAACCAGAAATAGTAACAATTTGAGGCACTGCTGCTTCAATTCCATGCTTCTTTGCAAAATCACCAAATTCTAAGAGAAGATCTTCTGGGACTTGATCCGGGGAGGGAAAACTCCAGAAACCAGGCAATAAGATATCTTCATAGATTTCACACAACTCAAGGTATTTCGTAAGTGCGGCAGTTCGAGCAGCGGATGTGGGAGGTATGTAACTGCTTACGACTTCACCGGTGGTGAAATCAACATAAGTGCTATTTACCGGTGTTTGAACTGGAGGACTAATGGAAACGTTGAATCGGGTAAAAAATTCTTTTGTTGGTCCGTAGTCAAGATAGGACTGTACTCCGTAGTCGTATGGAATATTGGTGGTAGGGTCTGTATATGTTGCTACATGGCCACCCTATATTTACAAGCAAATTATTAGATAACCACTGCAGTATGTATTGAGAATAGAGTATACATTTGATCCACCACATTTCAATGGATTGCTCACTAGAGACTTACAAGGTGGTCCTGCTTCTCAATTACGGCAACACTTTTCCCAAGATCTTCCCTTAACCGCACAGCTGCATGTGCACCCGACGCCCCCCCTCCCAAGATTAAGACATCCTTTGTGATTGTGTTCGAAGGCAGGAATTGACTCTTGCTAAACGCTTCTGTTGAGATTGGAAAGATGGCACCAAGGAGTATTTCAATCGCAATACGGGTACATCTTTTCATATCCATGACTTGATTCAGGGTTCCAAAATTGAGAGCTGAAGTTTATCCTAAGTTTCAGTTCTTTATGGCAGGATCCACAGTCTTATATGCACACATTGGGAGGCAATTTATCCGGACAGTGCTGCCAGTGTCACATGAAATACAAAGATTGGTCGACTGCTTGGTACAAGCTTTGTAAGCTTATGCCAATGGAACCGATATTCATTAAGTACGATTTATATAAGCCAAATGTATAAACAAGGACTTCATTAAGACATCTTCGTAAATCGTTATCCATTTCAGACCTCAAATAATCCCGAAACTCTGCAGACTAGGTCCCCCTTATTCGTAAATATATATAAACAACGCTCGCTTATTTCTCGCTATCGCTTCAAATATTCAACTGTTATCCTACATTTAAACAATAGCCTTCTCTAGTTTGAAATCCATCCACTTCTAGCGTAATATGACTGATTGCGAATTTGTGCTCAAGCTACCGGCACAACTTCTTTGAGGTCAGGATCGTTATGGTCAGCCTGAAGCTTTGCGGCATCAATCTCGAGCGTTGGAGCCGTCTGTTTGTGGTTTACCGGCACTGCCTGGGGTGGTGTGACTTCTTTCCGAATAATATCAGGTGCTATCAACTGTTCCGACTGAGCTGGCTCATTGCCATCCTGCTGTATTGCTGGGACAGCTCTTTCGGCTGGCCTTTTATTCTGACGAGGCTGTTTTACACCAGAGTTATGCCCAACGACCTCATTAATACTGTCCACGATACGCGTATCAGAGAGTTGCTCGTGGATAATTTCTGAGGCAACGTCCGAATTCGCTACTGTCTCAGATTCGGGAGCTCGAGTTGGAGCCTCCATTGGCTTGGGCATTTCAACTGCCTGTGTGTTGATCATCACATCAGTCTTAGACAATGCTGGGTTTATTGCCGACGGATCGGCTATCACTATGCCTCTCGGTTTAAGTGCAAGTAGGATAACAAGGATGCTAAGAACAACGATGGTAATATTCTTCGTGTCTTTCAAGGCGACTCTGAAAGCAGCAAGTATCAATTCTGGCAAAGAATCTTCGTATCCAGGAGGTTTCTTTTGGTGTCTCTTGTGTTGCCCATTTGCTGCAGTGGGTGGTGATGTTGTCCCATAAATCTCCCTTAATCTTTCTTCATCTGCTATCTTCTTTCGCATTGATATCTCCTCGTCCATGATCTTTTGCTGCACCACTTCCTCTTCCTGATTTGCATTTTGGATTTCTTCTGCATCTTCAATTTTGATCACAGGCTCTGTCTCCTCTTCGTCGACAAATCCATCTTCAGCTTCATAGCGACTAGCCAAAATAGCAGGGATACCAGCAGCGAAGTCCTCCAGTTCCACCGCTAACGGCCCTTCGATAAATGGCTGCAGCTCCACATCCACCCTCTCCATTTCTCTCCAGCATGCTGCCCATGCCCCCGCACGCATCAATCCATTTGATGCATATATCTTTACTCTGAACCGCTTCTCCGAACTTTCAACTAGACTTCCTTCAAGCTTGACATCCTTGCCGCATATATCGCACCACTTCCTTTCATCCACTTGAAAAAATTGATCCCGACCTTCATCATCTGAAGACGGTGTTTCAGATCCCATATAATGTCCGCACTTCAGGATCTTAGCTCGTGGGCGAACTGGCAATTCTAGTGCCTCTAGTAGTCGTTCTTCAAGTACCTCGTAGTCGTCTTGTGGGTGGGGAAGAAGAATTCCACGTTCGAGTACAGCCTCTCCAAGCTGCCCTTGTAGCAATCTCCAGTTATCCTTTACGATTTGAAGTGCGGGTGGTAGATCTGGAGCAGACATGGCATGAGAATAATTCCAGGAGAGTGGAAGAACTGTGACATGCAACAAAACGAGTGGGCTCTCTTTTTTCGCCTTGAACCTAGTTGGAGTCTTTTTTGAAAAGGGTGAACTGGGAGTGCCAATGCGAGATACTGTAGGCAGGTGGCGTTTCGTGGAGCGAGGAGATGAGTATATTGAAGGCGTGGGAGAAGTCATTTGCAATGCTCGCACAGAGCTGGGTGTACGAAATGGCGGCCTAGCCAATACACGACTCGGAGTGATAGGAGTTGATTCATGAGCAGCATAAGAGGAAGCGCTTGGGATTCTCGACACAGGTTGGGAGGCGGCCTCTTCTCCAACCAAAGGAGAGGTAAGTTGTTTCCCCTGCGTCTCATCAGAGCTGTTTATCTCTAAGATAGAATTAAGACTGCTCCGTTTGCTGTGATCCGAGTTGGTGAAAACATCATCGTCGATATCTCCATCATGCTGCGAGCTGCTGTCTCCTTCTCCGTCTCTGGCATTACTTTCGTCCTCTGTTTCATAGCTTTCTTCTGTTCCATCGTATGTAAGTTCTGTTCCATCCTCATATGTAAGCTCGGTGCCATTGTTGTAAGTCAATTGCGAGTGCTCCTGGTCGTAATCCTCATCCGTCTGCATGCTAAGCACCGAATCTTCCCCATGGAAGTTATCCTCCTCAATACTAGCAACTACTGCGCGAGCCGCAGCCTGTATCTGAGCTTCAATCCGATCAAGCTGTCGTTCGCGGGCTTCTTCCGCTCGGGTTCGCTCTTGTACTCCCTCATCCTCGACGTTTTGTTTATCTGACTCCTCCGCTTTCTTATCGTTTGAGCCATCTTCGAGCTCGTGATGGATGATAGTTTGATTGCTTGATGTGCGTTCGGGAGACATTTCGCTATCTGTCGGGTTTGTCAAACATGAAGGGTCAACATGGATTTTGAAGTCGGCGGGCGCAGCTTTCGGCATTTTGTTTGCTTAATGGAAATAAATAGTGATGGGACTGGTTCATGCAGCAACCCGGAGGCTATTTTCTGAACTTTATTATGGCGCGAGATCTGCTGCAATGTTGATATATGTGAAAGAGTTTATTGGATTAAAAAGAAAACATGGGCGTCGACGCACCGGGGTTGTTGCTTGTTGATAGGTAGATTTGAGACTGGTTGTTACGGCAACGGCGATATTCTGGTGTTATCTATAACATCAGCGCTCCCTAGTCACTAAATGGCACATGTTCAAGACACACACAGTTAATTTTATTCATTCAAGAAGAGGAGGTTCAAGATAAATATCTCAATATAAATACTGTGATGCAATACAATGGATACATACAACTTCAGAGACAATTTATCATTTCCGGCGGTGTTTTACAACCCCTTGATTCCTTGAATAGGAACAGAAATTGGAATTATCAAGCAGATCAGTGGTAAGGGAGTATATGTCTCCTTGAAGGGGAAGAAATTGTACTACGGATTAAGTATTGAAATTCTTGGTTTTGCATTGTCTCAATATATTGTTAGGCCGAAACGGACTAGTTAACCCCTACCTTAATACTCTACCATGAGCAATAGCGTTCCCTTCACAGGTGTCATGAAATGTCCAGAATGTGGGGTTATTATTATGGATTCGAAAGCCATGCACAACCACTATCACTCGCTCTACTAGACCCTTTCTACCAGTCTCAACGCCTAACTAAGTCTCTGGTCTTAACTAATTGTCTCCAAATCCACGCACCGATGACCCTCGGAAGGAACTTTTCTTTAACTTCCAAAGCACCCGCAGCACAGGAAAAGACAAAAGCAAACCATATAAATGCAATCCAAACGGGATAGTAGGCGACCGGTGCACTAGACTCACCGGTAGTTGCGACGGTTGACTGAATGAGTGTCCAACACGTTCCTGTGGCAGCAGCATATAAGCCAAAAATAGTACCGACCTATTTGGATATCAGCTTGATCAAACACCAGTTCATTAGAGAAGAGTGTACTAACACCGAGGCCCAGGTGTACGGCAGGCTCAGTTTTGATGCCGCTCACCTTACCCCGATCGGTGACCAGCAGAATGGCAAGTGCGTAACCGCAGGCAAGACTCTGAGCTGCCAAACCAGCTATGAGTACGACAGCTGCACCAAAGAAATTGTGCGGTTTACCGTCTGGATGCAGGTTTTCCCCATGAAACTTTCCATCTACAGTTGGGAGACACCGAGCCTGGCTTCCTTGACCATGGCAGACCGAGATAACATTGATGGAATACCAGTCCTTCTGTCTTACCAGCTTTCTGCGCTCATCAAAGATAGAATCGTCATACTAAACTTCATTAGACAAAAGTACTCAAGGTTTACGTCGTGTGAGAATTACATACCCGAATAACACCCAACCAAGAAATCTGTTGTTGGCCTTTTGGATTCGCAAGCAGCGCGATGAGACCAAGCACACAGCTGAGAAAGCACAAAATGACCACATAGAGCCGTCTAGTGAGCATGTTGCTTCTTGATGGATTGGTTGTGGATATGAGTCGTATGTTAGCTTTTGTACGTCCATTTGTGACTTTTCGTTTAACAATGTTCGGCGATAACAAAGCTCGAGGAGTCTTGAAACATTTCTGATTATTGTAAGATTTACTGAGTGAATCTTCAAGTTTTTAGCAAGTGATTCAACTGTATTCTGATGAGTCAAGAGTAATCTTTATGATATTAGCTAGTAGTTACATACTAGTCTATAAGATAATAAGTGGCCACCGAGTGAAAATATGCTTGAATTTAAACATTTTATTCTCAGTCAGTCACCATTTTTCACTATATTGCTCACTTTCCATAGGCTGACTTGGATCGTCTTGTACAGGCTCAGCGAGGGTGCCTCTATCATAGAAGGTCTGATTTGCTAAGAAATATGCAAACCTATCACTGTAGAGAATCAGACTTTATAATCAGATGAAAATGCTACCAATGAATGTGCAAGTTAAGAGTGGAGCTTTTCTTTCCCATATTCTATTCACTACATATCTAGAATGAACCTTCTTCTATATAGCATATTCTGCGTCTCTCCGACCACCTCTATTCTGATGGCATTCAACTACCAATTATCATTTGCGCTATCCTCCCGCATTGATATATCATACAGTAGGCTTTTACATGGTGAATAGAATCAAGAACGAAACC
>Ga0247807_10001707_pt1 | contig 12638 bp, 12 predicted proteins | sample UWRJL074202C1_FD_179931 | JGI IMG/M metagenome (GOLD analysis project Ga0247807, IMG submission 179931) | Plant litter microbial communities from Arlington Agricultural Research Station in Wisconsin, United States - UWRJ-L074-202C-1 | ecosystem: Environmental > Terrestrial > Plant litter >...
AGGATTTTGATGCTGCCCTGAAAGGCTTCACACCTGCGTCCCTCCGGAATGTTACCCTACAACACAGTACTACAACTTTTGACTCCATTGGTGGCCTCAAAGAAACCCGCAAAATTCTTCTCGAAACACTCCAATACCCCACGACATATGCTCCAATATTCGCACAATGCCCTCTCCGTCTCAGATCTGGACTCCTTCTGTATGGATTTCCCGGCTGTGGGAAAACGCTTCTAGCTTCGGCCGTAGCTGGTGAGTGTGGCCTAAACTTCATCTCTGTCAAAGGCCCAGAAATCCTAAACAAGTATATCGGCGCCTCCGAGAAATCTGTGCGTGATCTTTTTGACCGAGCTGAAGCCGCTCGACCCTGTGTGCTCTTCTTCGATGAATTCGACTCAATAGCCCCAAAAAGAGGTCACGACAGCACCGGAGTCACGGATCGCGTAGTCAACCAGCTCCTCACGCAGATGGATGGCGCAGAAGGTCTTTCAGGTGTTTATGTGTTGGCTGCAACGTCTCGACCTGATCTCATTGACCCTGCTCTTTTACGCCCAGGTCGTCTTGACAAGAGTTTGATCTGCGATCTTCCAAATCTGGAGGATCGTGTTGATATTCTCCGTGCGTTAGGCCGGAAGCTAAAACTTTCAGACGATGTTATATCTAGTCCAGAGGGTGGCCTGGAGGAAATCGCTCGTCGAACGGAAGGCTACTCCGGAGCTGATTTACAAGCCCTAGTATATAATGCCCATCTCGAGGCTATCCACGATGTGCTGGGGGATCAAGACCATGACCAACAACCTATTGGCAAAATTAACGGCATCGTTCCAGCAGGATCAAGAAATTTTGTGCAATTTCGATACGGAGAGGAAGAAGACCGCATGGAATCAGAATCACGTGCTAGGGCAGGACACAATCAATCTAAACTCCTTGCTGAGCGAGCAGCTATAACACAGAAACTAGATGCTATTAGGAAGGCGAAGAAAAAGGCCAATCGAAAAGGTGCAGAAGATACAGCCAAAGAGAACAAAGAGGAAAAGGAACAACAAGAGGTTGTAATCGGGTGGCGACACATTGAGAAGAGTTTACAGAGTACCCGTGCTAGCATCAGCGTTGATGAGAGGCGGAGGTTAGAAGGAATCTATAAGGAATTTGTGGTTGGCAGGAATGGAGAAATGCCTAGTGGACAAGGAGGCACGGAGGTTGGTGGAAGGTCAAGTTTAATGTAGATACTGTAAACATGTACTCGATAAATGTCATCTGTCGGCATTTTTGCTGGTCTGAGCAGGTGATAATAGTGTGGTCCAAATAGCAAATAGAGCCCCATTACCGCTTAAATAAGTGAGATACGTAAAACAATGACTTTCTGGCTACTCAAATAATACCACTTCCTACTACTACATAGATCTATATTCTAATATCCTGCTACTCACTTTACTGCTAGCATCACAAGGCGCAGTGCTGTTAAAGCATTGTCACGTGCCTTTAACTTGGCTAGCTCCACACTATCAAACTAGATACCAAGATATCAAATTGACCTTTGTCCCGTAGCCTTCTTTGCGTTAGGAAGCACTCCTTCCATTTCACAGTAATCCTTTGTACATGGTCAGATTTAGAGTTCGCAACCATGGAAGGTGAACCAGACACATTCCTCCCATATCACGAGCCGGATATTGTGACCATCCTCATCCAAACATCGCTGCTTCTCATCCTCAATGTTGTCAATACCGTTTTCGACAAATTGATTTTCTGCGGTCTTCTGGGACAAGTCTTTGTCGGCGTGGCATATGGAACACCGGGTGCGAAGTGGTTAGATGTAGATTTTGAAGATGTGGTTGTGCAGCTCGGGTATCTAGGGTTGATTTTGTTAGTTTACGAGGGTATGTAATCCTAAGCACACTTCTTCATATCTGGAATTATACGAGTTCTAACGCAATGTACAGGCGGGCTGGATACCAATTTCCGCTCCCTAAAAGCAAACCTAGCACTTTCGACTGCTGTTGCAATTACTGGCATTGGCTTCCCAATGGCGCTCTCCTTTATTCTTCAATCGCTTGTTAACGCAACGCCAATTCAAGCTTTTGCAGCTGGAGCAGCTCTGTGCTCTACTAGTTTGGGAACTACTTTTACCATTTTAAGTACCAGCGGGCTATCAGCAACACGACTAGGTACAGTTCTGAGTAGTGCTGCAATGATGGATGATGTGATTGGGTTGGTAATGGTACAAGTAATTTCCAATCTTGGAGAATCGGCGGATTCATTCAGCTGGGTGACGGTAGTTCGACCTCTTGCTGTGTCCGCCGGTTTAGCTATCGCGGTTCCATTGGCGTGTCTATTCATTGCTCGGCCAATGACATTAGCTCTGAACAAATTAAGAACATCAAGCCCGGATGGGATTGCAGCCAAAAGTGTCCAGGCTCAATACGCTCCTTTGATCTTACATACAGCGATTTTGTTAGGCCTCGTTACTGGTGCGACGTATGCTGGAACTTCTAACTTATTTGCTGCTTATCTTGCTGGAGCATCGATCAGTTGGTGGGACAGCGAAGTTCCTCATCCGAGTACCCTTCCAATACCATCGAATTCACCCTTAGAGGACGAAGACTCAAGTCCAGGCTCAAGAACTGCAACGCAAAGCGCACTGACTGATGAAGTCGTAGTTCCCAGTCACTCTGACAACCATCCAGACAGAATAGAGAGTGTGGGGTTACATGATAACTTCGCTACAAACGGCGTCAGTGTGTATCACAAATACTATGCACTACCGGTTCAACGAATCTTAAAGCCCTTCTTCTTTGTGAGTTGCCCACCAAGATTCGCACATGCTTTCACCAACCTTTACTGACTTTTACGAGGCTTCAATCGGCTTCGCTATCCCCATAACCGACATGTTCAAGGGTGAGATTGTTTGGAAAGGTGTTATTTATACACTTGTTATGCTTTTCGGCAAATTGGTTACTGGCTTGTGGCTCCTACGTCTGGATATCCCATGGCCGAGACTGAGTATGTTTTGGAACGCGAAGAAGGCAAAGAATAGTAACCAAAGTACTACTGATACTGGTGATTCTGTTGACTTACAAGCTCTGAAGCAGCGCCAAACGAAGAAAGTTATAGCAGGGACGCCCAGCGCAGTTTTAGAAGCTGCTTCCACAGCAGCACAAGATTCATCATCCTCCAAAACCAAGAACCCATTGTCCCTCTACCCTGCAGCGATGCTTGGTACGGCGATGACAGCGCGGGGAGAAATTGGCTTTCTCATCGCTTCTTTGGCAGAAACAACGGGTCTCTTTGCATCTTCCAGCGAAGATACTGGTAGCTCAGATATCTATTTAGTGGTTACCTGGGCGATTGTGTTGTGTACAATTATAGGCCCTTTGAGTGTAGGAACATTGGTTAAGAGAGTGAAGAGATTGCAGAGAGAAAGGCAAAAGGGAAGCAGTTCTGGGGTTGGTGATCCACTGGGAATCTGGGGAGTTGGTTGAGGGCGGTAGCTTGTTACATAAGCTATTGGGAATAGGATCGTGTACAAGCTCAACTATATAATAATCCAAAGAGCCCGTTTGAGTCCCTGGTTGTCGTGGTTTCTCTTTTCGCGGTATGTAAGGAAAATGATGAACGCTTAATATCAGCAAAGGCTAAGAACTCTTGGAATATATGACATATGGCTTTCCGTAGAACCACTGACATCGCAGCTTATTAGGTGTCTGTAAACAAGACCAGAACAAATCCAAACGCACTAGTAGATGGTGACCTGGATCAAAACTATAAATACGGGCCAGTGAAACGTACAGAAGAGGAAGCTGGACATTCAGTATAGTTCCATTTGGATGAGTCATAGTATAGTCCACTGTAAACGTGTTGTGGAACAAAGATCGGTCACCTTATACATTTCTCGACAAATGCCATAGAGAATGGAGATGATGATGGCGTATCTACATGTTGAGATCTGTCCATTAAGTTTCTCTCACATACACTCAGATTGGAGGCTCCCTTTCTCTCTTTTTACTTGCTCGTCTGATAGCACAGTGATTTTCCAGCTTAGAAGTACGATGTTGTGTGGAAAGATTTGGCGAAGCCTCTCCGCCGCAGGTTGTTGACGAGACGACGTATCGCTGTCTCGGGATAGCCAACAGGCTTATTTGTATAATCGTAGACGAACTGCGAACTGCGAACGCCGAAACGCTGGAATTGGCTCGCTTAATATGGGCCAATCGCACGCGGATCCTTCGCCCGCGCGCTCATATAAACTTCGCTTGGCGATGCAGATGCAGAAGAGGCACATGCCCCCTACGAAACAAACTACGAACAGTTCCTACTTCCCACCCACGGTCTGTCCGAACTGAGGGCGGACGAATAATATCAGCCACTGGCAAGAAAGACGTATTCACAGGGTCAGGTTCAGAGTCAAACCTGCTCAGCTATGCTCAGCAACAGAGAGGAACGTCTACAGCTATGGCCTCCTCTTTTGCCCGAACACGATCGAGTGATTACTAACAAATTACACCCTTCACGGTAGGATAAACACAAAGGCACGAAAATGATATCGAAGCCAAGCAGCAGAGGCACAGCAGAGACACATTTTAATTACGTGCGCAGATTCGTTGCTACCTGACCACTTGATGAGGTTATCGGAATCTTTAGGGTCGACGAGCATAGGGACATGCTTTGGACGCACGATGAGCCATCCCAAGATGCGACTCAGCCATCGCCGTTTGACTCACGAGGGACTTGTACAATTTGTTTTGTAGCTTCTCATTCTTACTAAGCAATGCGATACCCTTATGGCGCTTCTCAATTGACATTTGGCGTGACTGCAATCGACAGATCCCCAGAAAGTCAGCTCGCCAATTAGAAACCCTTGGGGCGCACTTTAAATAGTCGCATATAGAGAAAGCCACCAATAGTACGATGTTGTCCGTACGTGAATGCGGTATGCTCATTTACGATCAGCTCTTCGGACATCAGACCGGGACCGAGTCCTGCTGCGTATTCTAGACACTCGGCCGGAAATACCTTTTGTATATCCGAACGAACAAAGCAACAACAAAGCACACAAAGCGCAGTTGAGAGCTCGTCATCGCTTTTTCCACAGATGTCACTTGTACATCTCATTCACCCTGGCCAGCGTCTTTTCCTCCTCTATAGCATAGCAGTGTCTCTGGTATTTCGTGCGGACTACGGGGTATTGCTCAGTCCGATTATCATCTGCGATAGTGGGTCCGGCTAGATCCAGCTCCCGAGCCCCACCGTGTAGAAAGCTTTCTTCCACTGAAGCATAGTGACTAAGAAAGTAGACTTCCCGCTAAGGAGGGTGTGGTCGGTTGTCACCCCAGTACATAATCTGCATCTGCAGCAACTTCATGCTCGAGCATCCACTGCCGTCACCTGGATTTCTGGGAGCTACTACAGGACGACAGGCCTGTGAACGCCGAGACCAGTCTGCTTTCGGCCTTGGCCAGGCATCCCTAAAAGAATAAATACAAAGTCCAGCCCAGCTCTAGTTGTATTTTGGCCGTAGATCTCCCAAAGCACTGCAATCGTTCGAAGCATTTCCCATTCGGACCATTACCAAATCTCCCTTCAACATGGACGAGAAAACCTCACAGAAGGTCACTGACGACAATGCCTCCACCTCGTCGTATACCACGACAGAGAAGGCCAGCGCAAAGGAGAGCGGAATGCCAGTATCAAGGGATGCTACGCCTTCAGTACATACCAAAACCGAGACTGCTCACTCCGCACACACCAAGGATGGTGCTGAGCTGGAAGCTACCGAGACGCGAGGGTCTCTAAAGAAAGTCACCACGGCTGCACAGGCGCAAGCGGAGCTGAACAGAATAATGTCTACTGGAGAGGGCATCGAATACCCCTCGGGCATTAAGCTTGCCCTGATATCGATAGCCTTGTGTTTATCCGTGTTTTTGATGGCACTGGACAACACCATCATCGCCACTGCTATTCCAGCCATCACAAATCAGTTTCATTCGCAAACAGATATTGGATGGTATGGCTCTGCGTAAGTCAATTAACAACGGGGGGGGTTATTTTGAAATGCTAACCTGTGCTCCACCAGATATCTCCTCACTACTGCCGCATTCCAACTGCTGTTCGGGAAATTCTACACCTTCTTCTCTATTAAATGGGTTTACCTTATTGCCATTGCGATCTTTGAGATTGGAAGTTTGATCTGCGGCGTGGCTCCCAACTCAGTCACCCTGATTGTGGGAAGAGCCATAGCTGGTATCGGCTCGGCGGGAATCTTTTCTGGTGCCTTGATCATCGTCGCCTATACCGTTCCGTTGGCCAAGAGGCCAATGTATACCGGTTTTATTGGGGCTATGTATGGAATTGCCAGCGTAGCAGGTCCTCTATTAGGTGGTGTTTTCACGGACAAGGCAACGTGGAGATGGTGTTTCTACATCAACTTACCTATTGGTGCCATCACTGTTGCTTTCATTGTCTTCTTCTTCCATTCACCACCAAGAGCCGCTCTTACAAGTTTGGGCTGGAAGGTACGACTTATGGAGTTCGATCCTTTCGGAACAGCTGCCTTTATGCCTGCTATCATCTGCCTGCTGCTTGCTCTCAAATGGGGTGGAACTGAGTATGCATGGAAAGATGGCAGAATCATCGCCTTGTTTGTCATCTTTGGTGTCTTGATCTCCATCTTCATTGGCATTCAATTCTGGAAGCAAGACGCTGCGACTATTCCTCCTAGCATAATGAAGAATCGAAGCATGGCAGCAGCCAGCTGGTATACCTTCTTTTTCGGATCCTTCTTTTTGGCACTCGTCTACTTCTTGCCTCTCTGGTTCCAGGCTGTCAAAGGCGCATCTGCTTTCAAGAGTGGAATCATGAATTTGCCTATGATCTTGACACTTGTTATTGTCTCGATCATTGCTGGAATTGGTGTTACCGTCCTAGGTTACTGTAAGTTCATATACTCTATCACCTTTGGAATACCTACTGACTTATCTCAGATGCCCCCTTAATGATAGCCTCATCAGTCATTTCATCCATCGGGGTTGGACTCATGTATACTTTTACACCAGAATCCAATCACTCGTATTGGATTGGGTATCAAGCAATTACAGGAATTGGTATCGGTTTGGGCATGCAACAACCCTTGATTGCAGTCCAAACCGTCTTAGATATTAGCTTGGTTCCCATCGGCACCTCCATCATAATATTCTTACAAACACTCGGTGGCGCACTCTTTGTTTCCATTGGCCAGAACATCTATTCCAATAAGCTGGTGGAAGGGCTGAAGAAATTTGCACCCGAACTCGATCCTCTGATCATTTTAAACACCGGCGCAACCGCCATACAGAAGACAGTCGACAAAAAGAGTCTACCAGGTGTCACCCTGGCTTTTAACGATGCTCTCACGCAGGTGTTCCTTGCTGCCACGATCATGTCTGCTTTGACGATTATCGGTTCATTAGCGATCGAGTGGAAATCAGTGAAGGGGAAGAAGATTGAGATGGCTGCCGCCTAGAGCACTCCTCGATGATGGCTTTGAGTGGGAACCTTAATGCACATAGATACCCGGAGTTTTTGGTAAATTGGGTCTACATTGTTTAATAAGCATACTGTACCGAAAGGGCACACACACTTCTCTTTGTATTTATATGGGCGGGTAGATTGTTAGATTATAACGGCTTTTCTATTGGTATATAGATCTTCTGTATAAAATACTACGAGTATCATAATAGCTGTTGACCAATACGTGTCTCTCTTTCTTACGACTTGCACTGTTGCTGGACACAAGCCTGCATATTGTCTAGACTTCGCGAGATTTGGATGATGGGCATCTTCTTTTATAAAACAGCTGATATCATTGCAATTGCCCAAATAGATTTTAGTGTTATAAGTGTTCAGATACTACATGCATTGTTGCCTTATCTAGATAGCTATCTAGCACGTTAAAGCACGAGGCGAACAACTCTCTCCCCTTTCCAGCGTCACAAATCTTGATTTAGTATGATCTGCAAGACTGAATGTGATTGAAGCTATAACTAGCACTGTCACATATGTCACTACCCGTACAAATAAATAGTTATTGCTGTTTGCCATCTGAGTAGGTGTGGTGTAATAATTTCGTACGCAATGTTTGAAGTAAAACTAATTGCTTGCATCATATTTCTCTTTAGCTCTACTTTTGACACGATTAAGACAAGCAGTGGTTCTACATTAAGCACAGTTCCTGCCATCAAGGTCTTATTCTCAGTTGGAGCCTCGTCTCATTAGCCTCAGGCAATGAATAACACGGGGGTGACAGGGGTAACCTCAATCCGGCCTAGCGTACCTTGACTTGGACACGATTTGGAGCAGCTTCACCTGCAATCAACACGATCTCATAGTAATCATTCCGCAACAGCCATCTCACTCAGATCCCAATTTCTTCCGGGAGCCATTACGAGCATTACACTCATTCACTTCGTTACTGTCTTCTCTTCATTTGTCCCGCATTGAGCACAGTTCTGGGTAATACAGCGCCCCAGCGCAAACATACGCAATGGCAGATACGCTGCCTATCAAATTCACGGAGTTGCTCCAGGTATGATTTCAACCTCATGGCAGATCGCATCCTATCATGGCAGAGCTAACGGATGACTTTAGTTGACGAGTGTTGGTGTCGACGTGAGTACTTTCAGCACTGGGGGTCGCCAGCGCGCGATCAGACCAGCTCATTAACATTAGCTTACTGACATCAACTTCTAGCCCTCCTCGATTGGATTCAACACTTGTGTAAGCCTTTTATCACTTGTGGCACTTTTTATCATCATCTAACACCTGCCAGACACTAGAGTCCGACTCCTTCATCTGTATCCGAGAGAAGAAGAATAATGAGGCAACAGCCTCCGAGGTTGTCATTGTCGACCTCAAAAATGTCACAGCCGCACCTGTCCGACGCCCCATCAAGGCAGACAGTGCTATTATGCACTGGAGCAAGCAGATTATTGCGTTAAAAGCACAATCCCGGACGCTACAAATATTCGACCTTGGTGCAAAGGCAAAGTTGAAGTCTGCTACCATGAATGAAGATGTCGTCTTCTGGAAATGGTTCAGCGAGACTTCGATTGGTTTAGTAACAGAGACCACGGTTTATCACTGGGATGTCTTTGATCCAAACCAAGCTGCCCCTGTGGAGGTTTTCAAGAGAAATCCAAATCTCAATGTATGTTGCACGGCACAAAATAGGAGAAATTTTACTAACATGTACTAGGACTGTCAAATCATTAACTATCGTGTCAGCGAGGACGGCAAATGGATGGTCTGTATTGGAATATCAAACCCACCATCAGCAGGGAGAGTAGTAGGTGCTATGCAGCTTTATTCTCGGGATCGCGGCATCAGTCAATCTATTGAGGGACACGCTGCAGCATTTGGAACATTACGTCTCGAGGGTGCTCCCACAGATACCAAGGTCTTCACTTTCGTGGTCCGTACAGCCACCGGCGCAAAACTACACGTTGTAGAGGTCGATCACCAAGCCTCGAATCCAGTTTTCCCAAAGAAAGCCATTGACTTCTACTTCCCTCCAGAGGCAGGTAGTGATTTCCCAGTTGCGATGCAAGTTTCGCAAAAGTATGGCATCGCATACGTTATGACCAAGTACGGCTTCATCCACCTTTACGACCTCGAAACTGGCGCCCACATGTTCATGAATCGCATTTCAAACGAAACCATCTTTGTTACTACAATCGATTCGGAATCATCGGGAATCGTTGGTGTGAATCGTAAGGGACAAGTGCTGGCAGTTACAATTGACGAGTCTACGATCATCCCATACCTGCTGCTGAATCCAGCAAACTCAGCTCTCGCGGTTAAACTTGCTTCTAGGGCAGGACTACCCGGTGCTGATGACCTATACGCAAACCAGTTTGAACAACTCTTCAGCGCCGGAAACTACGGAGAAGCAGTCAAGATTGCCGCCAACTCGCCTCGTGGGTTCCTGCGTACTCTACAAACAATTCGCCGATTCCAGTCCGTACCACAACAGCAGGGACAGTTGGCTGTATCTCTTCAATACTTTGGTATCCTTCTCGACAAGGGATCTCTGAACAAAATTGAAACTATGGAACTTGTTGGACCGGTACTAGCACAAAACCGTAAACACCTCCTTGAGAAGTGGTTGAAGGAGAACAAGCTTGACTGCTCTGAGGAATTAGGTGATATTGTCCGACCACATGACTTGAATCTTGCACTTAGTGTCTACCTTCGTGCAAATGTCCCAGCTAAGGTGGTTGCTGCCTTTGCTGAGACTGGGCAGTTCGAGAAGATCTTACCATATTCAACGCAGGCTGGTTATCAGCCAGACTTCGTCCAGTTGCTACAACATATTGTGCGCATCAATCCAGAGAAGGGTGCTGAATTTGCTACTCAGCTTGCGAACCACGAGGGTGGCTCCCTAGTTGACGTCGAACGTGTTGTGGATGTATTCCAGTCACAAGGAATGGTACAGCCTGCCACCGCCTTCCTCCTCGATGCCCTCAAGGATAACCGACCTGAGCAAGCTCAACTACAGACTCGTCTTTTGGAGATGAATCTTGTCAACGCTCCTCAAGTTGCTGATGCGATTCTCGGAAACGAGATGTTCTCTCACTACGATAGACCACGCATTGCAAAGCTCTGTGAGCAAGCAGGTCTTTCTCAGCGCGCTCTTGAGCACTATGAAGATCCCGAATCCATCAAGCGAGTGATTGTCAATATTGTCGCAACTCCTACATTCAGTCAAGACTGGCTCACCGGTTTCTTTGGTCGATTATCCTTAGAGCAATCGCTAGACTGCCTCGATGCTATGTTAAAAACAAACATCCGTCAAAATTTGGCTGCTGTTGTCCAAATTGCTACCAAGTACTCTGATTTGCTCGGACCGACCCGTCTCATTGATCTGTTCGAGAAATACAAGACTTCCGAAGGTCTTTTCTATTACCTGGGCAGTATCGTGAACTTAAGCGAAGATCAGGATGTCAACTTCAAGTACATTGAGGCTGCTACCAAGATGGGCCAATTTACAGAGGTTGAGCGTATTTGTCGCGACAGCAATCACTACGACCCCAACAAGGTGAAGAACTTCTTGAAGGAAGCTAAGCTTGCTGAACAATTGCCACTCATCATTGTTTGCGACCGCTTCAACATGATCCATGACCTCGTCCTCTACCTCTACCAGAATAAGCAGTTCCAGTCGATTGAGGTATACGTCCAGCGTGTCAACCCTGCCCGAACACCAGCGGTTGTTGGTGGCCTACTGGATGTGGACTGCGAAGAGTCGATCATCAAGAACCTCCTCTCTACCGTTAACCCGGCCTCTGTCCCGATCGATGAGCTTGTGAGTGAGGTGGAGAGCCGCAACCGATTAAAGATTCTTTTGCCATTCCTAGAGGCTACACTCGCTGCTGGCAACCAACAACAAGCCGTCTACAACGCCCTCGCTAAGATATACATAGACTCAAATTCGAATCCAGAAAAGTTTCTCAAAGAGAACGACCAATATGATACTTTAACAGTTGGTAAATACTGTGAGAAGAGAGATCCTAACCTTGCATACATTGCGTACCGGAAAGGCCAGAACGATATTGAACTTGTGAGCATCACAAATGAGAACTCCATGTTCAAGGCTCAAGCTCGGTACCTGCTTGAGAGAGCTGATGCCGAATTGTGGGCCTTTGTCCTCAGTGGAAACAACATGCATCGTCGTTCCGTCATTGATCAAGTTATTTCGACAGCTGTACCAGAAAGCACAGAACCTGAAAAGGTCTCAGTCGCAGTATCCTCGTTCCTTCAGGCCGACTTACCTGGAGAGCTCATTGAGTTGCTTGAGAAGATTGTCCTTGAGCCGTCATCATTCAGCGACAATGAAAGTCTTCAGAACTTGCTCATTCTTACTGCCACCAAAGCCGATAAAGGCCGAGTAATGGACTACATACACAGACTTGATGCCTACAACGCTCCTGATGTTGCGAACATTTGTACTGAGGTCGGACTCTTTGAGGAAGCTTTGGAAGTGTACAAGAAGATCAATGACCATGTCAGCGCAGTCAACATCCTCGTCGAGCACATTGTTAGCATCGATCGAGCACAGGCGTTTGCAGAGGGCGTGGAGCTTCCAGAGGTTTGGAGCAGAGTCGCCAAGGCTCAGTTGGATGGCCTTCGTGTTACTGATGGTATTGAATCTTATATTCGTGCAGAGGACCCAAGCAACTACAACGAGGTTATCGAAATCGCCACTCATGCTGGCAAGGACGAAGATTTGATCAAGTTCTTGCGTATGGCGCGAAAGACTCTTCGAGAGCCACCTATCGATACCGCGTTAGCATTTGCCTATGCTCGTACTGACCAGCTGAGCGAGTTGGAGGACTTCCTACGAGGCACCAACGTTGCGGATATTGAGCAGTCTGGTGATAAGGCCTATGAGGAGGGTCTTCATCAAGCTGCTAAGATCTTCTTCACCAGCATTTCTAACTGGGCTAAGCTTGCTACCACTTTGGTTCATCTAGAAGAGTATCAATCTGCAGTTGAGTGTGCCCGAAAGGCAAACAACATCAAGGTGTGGAAGCAGGTCAATTCTGCCTGTGTTGAGAAGAAGGAGTTCCGCCTTGCACAAATCTGTGGCCTCAATTTGATCATTGATGCCGAGG
>Ga0247807_10001708_pt1 | contig 12636 bp, 15 predicted proteins | sample UWRJL074202C1_FD_179931 | JGI IMG/M metagenome (GOLD analysis project Ga0247807, IMG submission 179931) | Plant litter microbial communities from Arlington Agricultural Research Station in Wisconsin, United States - UWRJ-L074-202C-1 | ecosystem: Environmental > Terrestrial > Plant litter >...
CTTTGAATTCTTAGCAAGTGCTTTGATTTCGTAGCAAAGAGTAGACTGGCGGGATGACGCTCCCCGATCGCTCTCTCGACCCCACCGAACTGGGTGCGTACTTCGCGCTGATCGAGGTGAGCAGCCTGGTGCGCCACTCGGTCGAGCAGCAGCTCCGGGACGCGGGCGATCTCAGCTACGTGCAATTCCAGCTGCTGGCCACCCTCGGGGACTCCCCCGACGGCAGCCGCCGCATGACCGAGCTCGCTGACGGCGTCGTCTACAGCCGCAGCGGCCTGACCTACCAGGCCCAGTCGCTCGAGCAACGCGGGCTGGTCACGCGAGCGCCCTCCGTCGACGATGAGCGCGGCACCACCGTCACGATCACCGACCAGGGACGCGGCGTACTCGCGGCGGTCTTCCCCGGACACATCGCCGTGCTCGACGAACTGCTGTTCGAGCCACTGGAGCGCGCGGATGTCGAGGCGATGGCCGATGTGCTGGGCCGCCTTCGCGACACCCTGCGCGCGGCGCCCCCGCGGTCCGCAGCACCTCGTCGACGTACATCGAAGTAGCGACCCGGCCCGAGAAGTCGCGCTAGACAGGTGACTACAGAGTCACCTATTCTTGCCTCATGAGCTCAGCCCACACCGATGCGGTCATCGCGGCTATCGCGGATCCGACCCGCCGCCGCATGCTTGACGCGCTTCGGGATGACGATGGGCAGCCGGTCGCCACACTGACGGAAGCCGTCTCCCCGTTGGGCCGTCACGTTGTGCTCAAGCATCTCCGCGTGCTCGAGACCGCCGGCCTCGTCGTCACCCGCAAGGTCGGGCGCCAGCGACTCTGCTACCTCAACGCCGTGCCGATCGTCGAGCTCGCGCAGCGCTGGATCAATGACTTCGGCGCCCGCGCCTCCGTGGGACTGCTCTCCCTCAAAACCGATCTCGAACGAAAGGAATCACCATGACCGCCGACCGCATCTACCAGGTACGAATCGCCGCGAGCCCGGAAGAGACCTGGGCCGCCCTGACCGATCCCGAACGGGTCCGCCACTACTACTTCGACACCGCCGTGCGCACGAGTTGGGAGGTGGGAACCGTGATCGACTACGTCGGGGACGACGGGGAGGTTGCGATGACGGGCGTCATCCTGAGCTTCGACCCACCCCGGTCGTTCTCACACACCTTCATCGCGACGTGGTCGGGCACGCCCGACGACCAGGGCTCACTGACCTGGACCGTCGAGCCGGAGGGCGGGGGCGTCGTTGTGACCCTCGTGCACGCGGGCGGCAGCGGCGAGGAGACGGCCGGCGGCTCCAAGGAGCTCATCGACGGCCTGAAGGGGTATCTCGAGAACCCTTGAGCCCTGGCCCGATCAGTTGAAGAATGGGGCGCATGGTCGACGCACACATGATCAAGCCGCTCTCTGCTGAGACGTATCCCGCGTGGCTCGCCCTTGCCGAGAAGCACAACGGCGTGTGGGGCGGTTGCTACTGCTCGTACTTCCACGGTGACACCGAGGAGACGATCAAGCGGGACTACGACGGTCCGACCTTCAAGCAGCGGTTGGTGCACGAGGGTGTCGCCCATGCGGCCCTGGTCTTCGACGGGGATGACGCCATCGCGTGGTGCCAGTTCGGCAGCCCCGAGGAGCTCCCCAACATCTACCACCGCAAGCAGTACGACGCCGGCGAGCCGAACCCCGGCCCGTGGCGCATCACCTGCTTCTTCGTGGATCGCGACCACCGCCGATCGGGCGTCGCCTACGAGGCGCTCGAGGGAGCCCTGCAGCTGATCGCTTCGGCGGGTGGCGGCGAGGTCGTGTCCTTTCCGAACGAGCTGCCCGAGGGGAAGAGGACGTCATCCTCTTTTCTGCACAATGGAACCCGTGCCATGTTCGAGAAGGCCGGCTTCACGTTCGAGCGTCACATCGGCAAGAGCAAGACGGTGATGCGCAGGATGATCGCTAGCGCCGCACCTGGTACCGGCTCATAGTCACCCCGCCGGGGAACGTTCGCGTCTCGGTGAGCTCGAGGGCCTGCGGATCGTCGAAGGTCGGGAAGAACGGGGCGCCGCCACCCACCAGCACGGGATGCGTCACCACCGTGATCTCATCGACCAGACCGGCGCGCATGGCTGAGCCGGCCAGCGTCGCGCCACCCACCCGCAGGGGTTCGCCCTCTTCGCCCTTGAGGCGGGTGATCTCCGCGATCGCATCGCCGGTCACCAGGCGGGTATTCCAGTCGACCGGGATCTCGGTGGAGGAGAAGACGACCTTCGGCGTATCGCGCCAGTTGCGGGCGAATTCGACCTGGGTCGGGGTGGCGTCGGGCGACTGGTCGGCCGTGGGCCAGTGGGAGCTCATCGCCTGCCACAGCCGACGCCCGTAGAGGATGTCCCTCACGGCCAGCTCCTCATCGAGCCAGAACTGGAACTGTTCATCGCTCGGGACGCCCCAGGAGATGTCGTCACCCGGGGCCGCGACATAGCCGTCCAGGGTGGCGTTCATGCCGTAGACCAGTTTGCGCATCGCGCCATCCTTCCGCTCCAATGTGCACACTGTACACATTGTGGCGCCCGGCCGGAAGGACAAACGGTGAAGCCCCGGGTTCGCCGGGGCTTCACCGTTTGCAACAGCCGCTTAGAGCTCGGCGATGACGGTCTTCAGCTCGGTGAAGTCATCCAGACCGAACGACCCGAGCTCGCGACCCCATCCCGACTCCTTGTAGCCGCCCCGCGGAAGCGTCACGTCGTCGGCGTGCCAGGTGTTGAGCCAGACGGTGCCCGCGCGAAGGCGCGCCCCGACCTTGTGGGCGTTGCCGAGGTCCCGGCTCCACAGGCCCGCGGCAAGGCCGTATCGGGTGTTGTTCGCGGCCCGCACGACCTCGTCGGTCGAGTCGAACGGGATGGCGGTGACCACGGGCCCGAAGATCTCGTCGGTCTGGATCGCCATCTCCTCGGATACGTCGGTGAAGACGGTCGGCTGCACGAAGTAGCCCTCGCCGTCGACGGCGGAACCGCCCGCTGATGCCGTGGCGCCCTCTGCGGTACCGCCGGTGAGGTAACCGACGACCTTGGTGTACTGCTCGTCAGAGATCAGCGGGCCCATCTCGGTCTCGGGATCGAAGCCGTTGCCCACCCGGATCTTCTTCGCGATCTCGGAGACCCCCGCGACCACCTCGTCGTAGACATCGCGGTGCACGTACAGGCGCGAGCCGTTGACGCAGCACTGGCCCTGGTTGAAGAACGCGGCGTGAGCGGATCCGACGATCGCCTTCTCGAGGTCGGCGTCGGCGAACACGATGTTGGGCGCCTTGCCGCCGAGTTCGAGCGAGACCTTCTTCAGGTTGCCGCCCGCGGCCGCGACGATCTTCTTGCCCACCTCGGTCGATCCGGTGAAGGCCACCTTGTCGACGTCCTGGTGCGACGCGAGGGCGGCTCCCGCATCGCCGAAGCCGGGAACGATGTTGAGCACGCCGGCCGGGAGACCCGCCTCGAGGAAGAGCTCACCGAGACGCAGCGCGGTGAGCGGCGTCTGCTCGGCGGGCTTCAGCACCACTGTATTACCGGCCGTCAGCGCGGGGATGATCTTGAAGCACGCCATGACGAGCGGGAAGTTCCATGGGACGATGCCCGCGACCACCCCGACCGGCTCGCGACGCGTGTAGGCGTGGAACTGGCGGATCTCACTCGACATCGGAATCGTGGTGCCCTCGATCTTGGTCGCCCATCCCGCGAAGTAGCGGAACAGCTCGGCAGCCGTCGCCACGTCGCCATCCTTCGCCGAGCCGACCGGCTTGCCGTTGTCGAGGCTCTCGAGCTGCGCGAACTCGTCGGCGTGCTCCTCGAGCAGGTCGCCCATCTTCCAGAGCAGGCGCGCGCGCATGCGCGGGGTGAAGCGGTCCCACGCCGAGCCCTCGTCGAACGCACGTCGTGCGGCCTGCACCGCCAGGTGCACATCCTGAACACCGCCCTGCGCAACCGTGGCAAGGGGTCTGGCGGTAGCGGGGTCGATCGTCTCGAACGTGCGACCGTCAGCGGCGTGGACCAGCTGGCCGTCGATGAGCAGCTTTCGCGGTGAGGCGAGGTACGCCGTGACGTCGTCACGGACAGCGATGGTGGGCATGGTGTGCCTTTCGGTGTGGAGCGCCGTCATTTGACGAACGCGAATTTGGATCGGTCGATGGTGAGGGAGACTGCGAGGATGACGAGCGACCCGTAGACGATCTGCTCGTAGGACGGGTTGACCCCGGCGACGGAGAGTCCGACGCGCAGGACGGTGATGATCAGGACTCCGATCAGCGTACGTCCGACGCCGCCGTAGCCGCCCGTGATCGCGGTGCCGCCGACGACGATCGCGGCGACCACCGGCAGCAGCAGGGAGTCGGCGAGGTTCGGTGCACCGCTGTAGGTGCGCGCGACCAGCAGTCCGCCCGCGAGGCCCGCGCACAGGCCGGACGCGGTGAAGGCACCGATTTTGAGAGCGGATACCGGCACTCCGGCAATCGCGGCAGCCGGTTCGGCGTTACCGATCGCCTCGTACCAGCGCTTGAGCGGTGTCGCCCAGAGCACGAGTGCGAACACGCCGACGACGGCGAGCGCGATGAGTGCCGCGCTCGGGATCCTGGCCGGACCGAGCCGCATAAAGGCCCACTCCAGCTCGCTCCCGGTCACGCCGATGGTCGACGCCCCCGACACGATGAGTCCGATACCCGACCAGACCGCGAGCCCGCCGAGGGTGACGATGAAGGACGGGATCTGCGCGATGACGTGAACGAGACCCTGCACGCACCCGGCGATCGCGCCCGCCAGGGCCGCGGCCGGGATGGCCCAGCCGCCCAGGGCGGGCACCCAGAGGGCAACGAGCACCGAGCACATCGACGCCAGTGCGGCAACGGACAGGTCGATGCTCCCGCAGAGGATGACCAGCATCGCTCCGACGGCGAGCACGAGCAACGGCGTCGAGGAGTCGAGTGCGGTGAGCAGGCTGTTGGGTCGCAGGAAGTTGGGGTTTGCGACCGAGACCGAGATGATCAGCAGTGCGAGCACGCCGATCGGCATGAACCGCAGCACCTGGGCACGGATGCCGGTGGTGCGCCTCAGGTCGATGGTCGTGATCGCCTCAGTGGGCTTCATGCCGGGTGGATGCACGGTGGTCATATCATCGCCTCCAGGACGTCGACGGGGCTCGGTTTCGCGCCGGGGTCGCAGGCCATCTCGGCCGCGACCTCGCCGTCTTTCATCACGATGATGCGATGGCTCATGGCAATCGTCTCCTCGAGGCTGTCGGCCATCAGCACCGTGGCGATGCCCTGGTCGCTGAGGTCGCGGATGAGTCGGTAGACCTCTGACTTGGCGCCGACATCGAGGCCGCGCGTCGGGTGATCGAGGATCAGCACACGCAGGTCGCCCGACACCATCCAGCGGGCGAGGACCGCCTTCTGCTGGTTTCCTCCCGACAGCGAAGCGAGCGGAGCGGAGGTCGTGGGCGTCTTCACCCGGAGCGCCTCGACCCAGTGCTTCACCACGGTCGCCTCTGCTCGGCGGTCGAGGAACGGACCACGCGACACCGACGCGATGTGCGGCAGGGTGATGTTCTCGGCCACCGACATGGTCGCGACCATGCCCTCGGTGCGACGCTCGGCCGGCACGAAGCCGAATCCCTCGCGGATGGCGGGGCGGGGGGAGGAGAAGTTGACGACCTTGTCGTCAACCGCGATCTCGCCACTCGTGAGGGCCATGGCGCCGAACAGCGCACGGCACAGCTCCTCGCGGCCCGATCCCTGAACGCCGGCCAGGCCCAGCACCTCGCCCTTGCGCACCTCGAAGGAAACGGCCTGGCAGACACCCTTCAGGGTGGCACCCGTGACACGCAGGCGCACCGGCGCTTCGGCCACCGGCAGCTGACGGTCCTCGTGGTAGTGGCTGCCCTGGGCGTCGCGGCCGATCATCATGCGGTGGAGCTCGGTGGCATCCGTCGTCGCGGGGTCGTACTCGCCGACCGTCTGGCCGTTCCGCAACACGTAGACCCGGTCGGAGATACGCAGCACCTCGTCGAGGCGGTGCGACACGAAGACGACGGAGGCGTGCTTGCGCAGGCGCTCGATCTGGGCGAAGAGCAGCTCGATCTCGTCTGCGTCGAGCACCGAGGTCGGCTCATCGAGCAGCACCACCGGTTCGCCGTTGCTGCGTTCCTCGATGGCCAGCACTTTGGCGATCTCGACGAGCTGCCGGTCGGCGAAGCTCAGTGTCTCGGTGATCGCCCGCGGGTCGATGTCGCAGCCGATCTTGTCGAGCTGAACCTGGGCCCTGCGCGCGAGTTCCTTCCAGCGGTAGAAACCGCCGCGCACACCCGAACCCTCGGAGCCGAGCAAAATGTTCTCGGCGACGGTGATGTTCGGGATCAGCGACTGCTCCTGGAACACCATCCCGATGCCCGCCGCTCCCGCCTGCGAGATCGAGCGCAGCTTCACCTTCGAACCGTGCAGCCGGATCTCACCGGAGTCGGGCTGCACAAGACCGATCAGCGACTTCAGCAGGGTCGACTTGCCGGCGCCGTTCTCCCCGATCAGGCCGACCACCTCGTGGCGGCGCACCTCGAACGAGATGCCGTCGAGGGCAACCGTCTCGGAATAGCGCTTGCGAAGATCGACGATCTCCAGCATCGGCGGTTCGGCGATCATCTCCTGAACGGTCATTTCACGACTCTCAATCGGCGGCGCAGGGGCCAGTTCGTGATGGCGACCGCCGCGACGACGACGAAGCCCTGCACGGCGGTCTGGAAGTTGGAGTCGACCCCGATGAGCACAAGGCCGTTCGCGAGCACCGAGACGATGAGCACACCGACTATGGAGTGCAGCACACCGCCACGTCCGCCCGAGAGCAGGGTGCCACCGATGACGGCAGCCGTGATCGCCGCGAAGTTGAGTCCGCTGCCCACGGCAACGATGCCTGAGCCGAGCTTGATGGTGACCATGACGCCGGCGAGGCCGTAGATGGCACCCGCGAAGGCGAATACCAGGGTCTTGTAGCGTCGCACCGGGATGCCGGACAGCAGCGCGAGGTCTTCTGCGCCGCCGACCACCCGCGCGTAGCGGCCGAACCGCGTGTAGCGTTCGAGGCCGACACCGAGCAGGATCACGCCGAGCGCGACGAAGGTGAGAGGCGTGAGGCCGACGATGTCACCGGTCGCCCACGCGGTCACGCCTGCGGAGCGGATAGTCGGCTGAACGCCGCCGAACAGGACGGTCGCCACACCGATGCCGATCGCGGAGACTCCGAGCGTCGTCATGAACGAAGGGATGCGCAATCGTGTGGAGAGGAATCCGTTGGCCCCGCCGAACACGGCGCCGATGCCGACCGCGAGCACAACAGCGAAGAAGCCGAGGTCGATCTCATTGCGATTGTTGGCGATCAGCAAGGCGAACGAGAGCGCCGACGCGGCCATGATGCCTTCGACCGAGAGGTCGATGGCGCCGAGCATCAGCACGAAGGTCAGCCCGACGGCGACGACCGCGAGCACGGCAGCAGTATCGAGGATGCTGCGGAAGTTGCCCATGGTGCGGAACTGGGGATTGAGGATCGAGAAGCCCACGATCAGGAGAACGAGGGCGACCGGTGGGCCGAAGACGCTGATCCGGTCGGAGCGTCGCCAGGCGGCCAAGCGGTTGGGCCGGACGGGACGCTCGCTGTCGCCCCGTCCGGCCGGGGGTGCTTCCCCCGGCCGAACGGTTGTCATCATTACTCCAGCGGGCCGGCGACGCGGTCGAACAGCTTGCCGCACTCGAAGTCGGCAAGGTTCGCCTTCGGCGTGAGGTAGTCGGCCGAGTTCTCGGTCGTGATCAGCACCTGCTCGGCGAAGAACTCACGGTTCTCGTTCGGCAGGTCGGCCACATCGAGCTCACCGGTCAGGGCGCAGTAGCCCATCGCCAGGCCGATGCCACCCTGCCACGGGCCGTCGCTCGAGACGGTCGCGACCATGGTGCCGTCGGCGATGGCCTGAACGGCCTCAGGGACGGCGTCGATTCCTACGACGCCGACGTCGGTGCGGCTGGCGGCCTCGAGGGCCTTGTACGCGCCGAGCGCCATGTCGTCGTTCGCCGCCCAGACGCCGCCGATCGCGTCACCGTGCTTGGTGAGGAGCGTGCCGGTGGTGTCGAAGGCCTTGGTGCGATCCCAGTCGGCCGCCTGCTGGTCGAGCAGTTCGATGTCCGGGTACTCGCTGAGCGCCTGCTCGAGACCGGCGAACCGGTTCTCGGCGGTGACGTTGGCGGCCTGTCCCTGCAGGGCGATCACGCCGCCCTTGCCGCCCATCGACTCGAACAGGGCGACGGCGATCTGGTAGCCGGAGTCCTTGCCGTCGTAGGTGATGTGCGCGATCCACTTGTCGTAGCCGTCCCACGGGTGCAGGTCGGCCGGCTTGTTCCACTGCGTGACCACGTAGGCGCCCGCATCCTGTGCCGCCTTGACGACCGGGGTCGTGTCGGCGTCGGTGTTGGTCAGAACGTTGAGCACCATGCACTCGGGGTTTCCCGTGCTGAGCTCCTGGCGGATCTGCTCGAGCTGCTTGGGCGACTCACCGTCGTAGGTGAGGCGCTTCTGCTCGAGCTCGACCGAGGTAGCGAACTCCTGGCCGCCGTCGAGCCACGACTTTTCGTAGGGGTTGGTCTCGTTGCGGACCTGGCCGACGAAGGTGATGTCCTCGGGGGCGCAGGCTGCATCGCCTCCACCACCGCCTCCACCGTCGGCGCTACATCCGGCTAGAGCAATCAGTGCGGCAGCGGCGGTCGCTAGGGCGAGCGCGCGGTGCGAACGCGTCATTGTGTTCACTGTGCTTTCTCCATTCAGTTTGGTCATCTGGCCATCCACCCGCCGTCGACGACGAGGGTGTGCCCGGTGACATAGTCAGACGCGGAGGACGCGAGGAATATCGCGGCCCCTCCGATGTCTGACGCCTCACCCCACCGACCGCTGGGAATGCGGCCGAGGATCTCGGAGGCCCGAGCTTCGTCTGAGCGAAGCGGGGCCGTGTTGTCAGTAGCTATGTAGCCGGGTGCGATCGCATTGACCTGCACGCCGGATGACGCCCATTCGTTCGAGAGCGCTCGCGTAAGTCCCTGCAGACCGTGCTTGCTCGCGGCGTAGCTCGCCACGCCGATGCCGCCCTGGAAGGAGAGCAGGCTGGCGACGTTGATGATCTTGCCGCGCCCACGCTCGACCATCGGGGCACCAATGGCCTGGCTGAGCAGGAAGGCCGCGGTGAGATTCACGTCGACGACACCGGCCCACTCCTCGGGGGTGACGTCGATCGTCGGCCCGCGGCTGATGTGGCCGGCATTGTTGACCAGGATGTCGATGGAACGGCTCCGCGCAAGTTCGGTGGCCGCAGCGCTGGTCGCGCTCGCGTCGGCGAGATCCACGCTGATCGTGCCGGCGTAGCGCCCGAGTGCGATGAGGGCGTTCTGTGTCTCGACGCCGTTCCCGTCGCGCACGGCGAGCACAACATCGGCCCCGGCGTCGGCGAGCGAGAGCGCGATCGCCTGCCCGATACCCCGACTGCCGCCGGTGACAAGGGCTGTGCGCCCCTCGAGCGAGAAGTGGGCGAGCGCGCTCACCTCAGGTCCGCCACGGGCACAGCGGTGGTGTCGCCGTAGTCCGTGTTCTCACCGGCCATCGCCCAGACGAAGCTGTACGGTGCGGTACCCGCGCCCATGTGGATGCTCCAGGGCGGAGCGATCACGGCTTCGCCGTCGGCAACGACGAGGTGGCGGGTGTTGCTCGGCTCGCCCATGAAGTGCATGACGCGCGCGTCGGCGGGCACATCGGTGTAGAGGTACACCTCGGTGCGACGCGGATGCAGGTGAGGCGGGAGGGTGTTCCAGACCGAGTGCGGCTCGAGCACGGTGAAGCCCATCTGCAGCTGGCAGGTCGGCTCGCCGCCGCCCCAGATGACGCGGTACAGGCGCCGGGCGCCTGCACCGCGATCGTCACTGATGACGACGGGCTCGACCTCTGAGCGCAGGATGACCCGCGTCGGGTAGCTGGTGTGCGCGAGAGCGGAGACGAGATAGAACCGAGCGCCGTTTCCCCGGAAGACGATGTCTGAGCCCCGGCCGACGTAGATCGTGTCGAAGGTGTCCAGGTCGTGGGCGACGCCGTCGACGACGACCGCACCCCGGGCACCCAGGTTGATGACACCCGCTTCGCGGTGTTCGAGCAGGGACTCGGTCCCCAGCACCTCGAACCCGGACGGCACAAGATCGTCGTCACCGGGAACGGCGCCGGCAACGAGCATTCGATCGTCGTGGACGTAGGAGCCGCGGAATTCGCCCTCGACGAAAAGGGATTCGATGAGGAATCGCGAGCGCAGTTCAGCGGTCGTGGCTCCATCGACGTGGTCGGGAGAGCTTGAATAGCGAGTAGTGATCATGTGTCTGTCTTCATCCTTGAACGGCATCCAGCATCTTGTACATCTGGACGATATGCCGGATGATGAACATAGTCAAGTACAAGAACGCCATCCGATATGCTGAACGGGTGAGCGCAAACGATGAGGATGTCGAATTCATGCCGGTCAAGTCCGCCGACCGCACACTCGAGGTGCTGGAGTACCTCAGTGCGCACGGCTCAGGCGGCCTTGTCACCATGTCGAAGGACCTCGGCATTCCGAAGAGCAGCCTGCATAGCCTGTTGCGCACGCTCGAGCATCGCGGCTGGGCCGAGTCGGATCCCACGCGCTCCTTCTATCGCCTCGGACTCAACGCCCTGATCACCGGAGCGTCCTACGTCGAGCAGGACATGGTCGTCTCCCGCACATCCGAAGTGCTCGACGACCTCGCCGATGCGACGGGCGAGACGGTGCACCTCGGCCGTCTCGAGGGCGGCGAAGTCGTCTACATGGCCAAGCGAGAGTCGAAGCATCCGCTACGAATGTTCTCCGCGATCGGGCGTCGCCTGCCCGCCCACGCGACGGCCCTCGGCAAGGCGATGCTCGCCGAGCTCCCCGACGAGCGCATTCGTGCGATCCTGCCCGAGACGCTCGCGGCGTCGACCGAGTACACGATCACCTCCTCCGCTGCACTCGTCGATCACCTCGCCAGCGTTCGTCAGTCCGGTTACGCGATCGACGACCAGGAGGCGACCCTCGGTCTTCGCTGCTTCGCCGTGACCCTGCCGTTCGGCCACCCCGCGAAGGATGCGATCAGCTGCTCCGTGCCGTTTGCCCGCCTGACCGAATCCCGAGAGCAGGAAATCGTCGACCTGCTGCTCGCAGCCCAACGCCAGCTCACCAACCAGTACGACTCCCGTCGCACCGGCTGAACCCCGAGAGGAAACACCCGTGCCGAACATCACCGTCCAGTTGCTCGCAGGCAGGTCGATCGACCAGCGCCGCACCTTCGTCGAGGCGGTGACGCAGAGCGCCGTCGACGCGCTCGGCGCGCGCCAGCAGGATGTGCGCATCGTGTTCGAGGAGATCACGCCCGACATCGTGGCCAACGGCGGTGTTCTCGCCAGTGAAGACGCGAGCCGGGCCGGCGTCGTAGCCAGGCACGCCTCCGGAAGCGATGACTGACAGCATCGCCGCTGCGGTCGCATCGGCCGGGATCGTGCCGGTGCTCGTCATCGATGACGAGGCCCGCGGCCCGCAGTTGTTCGCGGCCCTGAGCGAGGGCGGCATCCGGTGCGTGGAGATCACCCTGCGCACACAAGCAGCGCTCGCTCTCATCGAGCTCGCCGCTCGCGACTTTCCCGAGCTGCTGGTCGGCGCGGGCACCGTGCTATCGGTCGGCGATGTCGACCGCGTCGCGGATGCCGGCGCACGTTTCGCCGTCAGCCCGGGTTTCGATGACGCGGTCGTCGCTCAATCCGCAGCTCGCGGAATGCTGCCCGTGCCCGGCGTCGCCACGGCGAGCGAAGTGATTCGCGCCCGCGCGGCCGGCCTCTCGCACCTCAAGTTCTTTCCCGCCGAACCCCTCGGCGGTGCGGCCGCGATCTCCGCCCTGTCGGGACCGTTCGCCGATGTGCGCTTTATGCCGAGCGGCGGCCTTACGGCCGCGAACGCGGCGGCCTATGTCGAGAGCCCCGCGGTCTTCGCGATCAGCGGCGCCTGGATGGCCACTCGGAAGATGATCGCCGAAAGCGACTGGGCCACGATCACTCGGCTGAGCCGCGAGGCACTGGACACGATGGGAACCCGATGACGGGGCGCATCGTCACGCTCGGTGAGGCACTGGGAGTTCTCCGCACCCGCGAGGTCGGATCGCTAGCGCATCTCTCCGAACTGTCGTTCGGCACGGGGGGCGCCGAGGCGAATGTCGCGATCGGGGCATCCCGGCTCGGAGCCACGGCGGTCTATGTCGGTCGTATCGGTGCGGACTCAGTCGGGCAGCGCATCGCGCGGGAGTTGCGCGCGGAGGGGGTCGACGCGCGCCTGACCATCGACCACGATGCCGCGACCGGCATTCTTCTCAAGGAGTCACCGCGGCCGGGCCAGACCGATGTCACCTTCCACCGCACGGGCAGCGCCGGCAGCCGCATCTCTCCCGCCGACCTGGACGAGCTCGAGCTGACGAGCGACGACATCCTGCACGTGACCGGCATCCTGCCCGCGCTGTCGCACAACGGCCGCGCGACCCTGGCGCGCGCTCTCGACCTG
>Ga0247807_10001711_pt1 | contig 12613 bp, 24 predicted proteins | sample UWRJL074202C1_FD_179931 | JGI IMG/M metagenome (GOLD analysis project Ga0247807, IMG submission 179931) | Plant litter microbial communities from Arlington Agricultural Research Station in Wisconsin, United States - UWRJ-L074-202C-1 | ecosystem: Environmental > Terrestrial > Plant litter >...
TCGGGTCGTAATGTCGCCTATCAGGTCCTCCGCCTCTATAACGTACATCGGAGGGGTCAATGAAAACATCATCTGGTCGTACATAAGTTGCCGAAGCTTTTCCATTTCCCGAAAAGGGGCTGCCACTCTCGGTGACAACCTCCTTCACTCCAAACTTCTCTGCAAGCATTTCCTCAGCTATTTTTTTGAGGTCATCAGGTAGGGTTGTTACCTTACTTGTCTGAACTTCCTGCGGTAAGTTGGTGGACACTGTTGAGCTCCTTCAAGTTTTCAGTTGATGTGTGACTTGCTGCTGATACCATAGCAATCTTCATTGCGTTCTCACGGTCAACTGCAGTAATCTCATGTGCTTTACGTAGTCCATCTGCAAGGCCATCGGCATATGCTGACTTCTTAACTTTACCTTCGGCTGCTTCAAGGTCACTTAGTTGGTCCTTGATTGAAGCTTCACGTTCGTCAAGACCCTCCTTGCGAGCGTCCAATAGTGCAGCGTTGTCATCATTCTTGATGCGTTGTGCAACTACTTCACGTACTGTGTCACGCTCTTCTTCGTATACTTCGATAGCTTCCTTGGCTTCATTCAACTCAGTGTGAGTCTTTTGGAAAGCTTTCTCTTTGCGTTCCAGGCCAGCTTCAAGCGATTCGATGCGAGTCTTACTAGCCTTGCCACCCTTTTCGTAACCGGTTGCTTCTGCATCTTTCAATGCTTTGTCTAATTCAGTCTTACTGATTATTACTGTGTTCTTGAATAGTTTCATATTAACTCCTTTTAAACTTCGTGCTTACCTTCAACTCCACGGTATGAACGTTCGAGCTGTCGGTCTTTTAATACTTGTAGTGCTGACTCTAGGTGAGTGATTGCCTGACTGTTGGCACGGCTTCGGTACTTGCTTTCATTAAAGAACTCAAGACGTTGCAGTGCTGCCCAGATTACATCCTCCACGAATGCACCATTAGGTGGTAACAACTGAGTTGTACCTTCTTGGCCACGTGGACCATTCTGCCATTGGATTTTGATTAGTTCATCATCTTCACTGTATGCAGGTTTATTAAGCAGAACCACACGACCGCCGGTTGGATTACCGTTGCCGTCTAGTTCGTTATCTGCTACGATACCTGGTTGAACATTATAGTGCTCTCGGTATCCTGGTACTGATTTTGTCATTGTTAACTACTTTCTTTCTTCGTAATATTTCTTTGTGATGCGTACAACATCACTCGTTCTTGCACGTCTTTTCGATAAAGGGTCAAAGACAAATACAACACTAGTATATTTAAGACTCCTAGGACCCCTAGGCGTGATAAAACGCCCGAATTCACCTTTGCTTTTACTACCACCCCAAGTCTCCTCTCGATAGACAACTAGTTCTACCTTATCATTAATACTTCTTGCACAGATGTCCCCAGGGTAGATGGTCTGCCCCAGGGAATCTTTCTTATCTCTAAAACTCATGGTGTGGGTCTCCGACTTGGAAAGTAAACAGTCCAAGGGAACGCCACATACGACAGACCGAAGGACGGTCATCAATTACATACTTAACATTAAAGCGGTTCTTTATATGTGTATCGTAAAGTTCTTTTTTGACTTCCGTATCTGGTCGTTCATCACCGGGTTGTCGTGAGTATATCTCATCGTAGTTGACACCATTTTCATCGAGCCAAGCTTTCGTGACTTCGAGATGACCTTCCTTGAGGCCCCTTCCTGTGAGGATGATGACCTTGTAACCGTGACTGTATGCCATGGCCACAACACTAGAAACAGCATCATCAAGACGGTCTTCCATAGCACGAGAAGCATCATAGATATCCCTAGGATTATCAAGGGAAAGATGAGCAAGAGTCCCATCAACGTCCACAATAATACATTCCTCAAAATCTTCATTATACTTTACCGGGCTTCCATTTCTCAACGCAGCAATATGCCGGTTGTGCATCTTTGTTATTACACTAATTGGAACTTTGTTTGCACGTAGTTCGTTACGCTTAATACATTCCTCAACTGGAGTGTCGATGAATAAAACTTCTAGGTCAGCATTGTGTTCGTCTGCAATTTCTTGTAGTCGAATCTGGTGCTTCGCTTCAAAGTTCGTGTCGTCAACAACTACATTCTTACCTTTGTTAAGGGCTATAGTAATCATGTTGTCTCTCACTTCCAGTACTTCTTTTTCATTACCCTTGCTGAATCTACTATTATGTAGCATAGAGCGTAGGTCATCCTTATTTACTCGGACATATCCTTGGTCTACAAGTGTCCTAGCGTGGGTGCTTTTCCCTGATGCAGGTAGACCTTTTAGCATCAATAGTTTAGGTCTCTTTGTCATTGCTTATCCTTTACTGACAGCCTTCACACATAGTGAGGTCGCTTGGGTCAACTGGTGCATCTGCTGGCCGGCCGTTCTTCTTATTGAAGTCCACGGCTCCTGTCGCCATCATTGCATCTATCGCTGCGAGCTTCTCATCTAGTGTCATCTCATCATTTATAACTTTACTTGCGTTCATTTCCATTTAATCTATCTGCTACAAGAGTAGCGTAACCTGCTATATCTTGCCAGTTATCGGCGTAATCGGGGTCTCCGTTTACAATCCGACTTATCTTAACCGCTATCATCCTTAGTGCGTCACGTTGGTCACTCTCCATAGCGTTCCATGCAGTAGAAGTACCATGATGCATTGCATTTTCTATCTTAGTAGAAATCTCTGTCTGTTTGAGGTAGTTCCCATAACGGGAACCACGCTCTTCCAGTGTATCTTCGACCTTAGTCATCCGACTTTTCTTCTACAATCTTTAGTGTTTCACCACGCTTGCCAGCTTCGTAGGCTGCTTCGAGAGCGTCCTTGATGCTGTATGCGTCGTTGAGGTCACGTCCTAGTGACATATCCTCTGGTTCACCACGTCCGAAGTCCATACTGAACTTGGCTGTATCTGTTTCTAGGATAGTTTCTAGGCTACCGTCTGAGTCTTCGTCATCCCAGTCCGGTCGTGTAATTGTCGTTATTCTCATTGTAAATCCTCATATTTCCATTTATATTCTAGTAACTCTTCGTTATATGCCCTGTAAATGAAATCCTCAATCCAATCGATGTCGGGTTTCATATCCATAAACTTGCTACTTGCTGTAGCTGCTGCCACCCTTCGGTCCATATCGCCCATGGCTGCTACAATTTCGGGAACAAGGGGACGGATTTCCTCAACACTGAGGGGCTTAATCCTTTTAAGTAACGGGTATAGGTCCGAGTCTTTGAGGTTGCATTTAAACTCCCCAGTGAGCAAGAACTGTTCACACTGCCACATAACACGCAAGAACGCCACGGCGAACTTAGCTGTGCGATGTTGTCCATTGCCCCCAACATCCTCGAAGTTATAGAATTTGTTCCACTGGTTGTGAGCATAACCACGAGAAGCGTCAACAAATCGTTTTGTGTCCATGAATTTCTTCCAGTTGTCTTGTAGTTCTTTATGAATGCTACTCGTTTCGATGACGGCATCTGAAAAAAATACTTCAAGAATCGTTGCGTTTCCATGCACTGCTTGTTTGCAAAAGTCTGCAAGCTCGTAACTTGTGTTGTCTTCATCGCCCTCTATCCATGTCGTATTCTTAAGCGTTTTAAACGGACTAAGAACGTCCTCCAAAGCACTGATATGTATTCCACGATAATCATAATCTGATGTAGGGGTGTCAAGACCGTGTAGCCTCGACCCCACTAGCACTTTCGCTAGCTGTTTCTGTATCTGTGTCATCTGTTTCTCCTAGTAGAATCTTCTCTTTCCACCATTGAGGCAGTCCATTCGTAGCATTTGCTAGGATGTCCTTACCAAAGATGTTCCAGAGTTGTTCCTTAATGTTCGCTTCTTCTTCCTCTTGTATGTCTCGCATGACTTCCTTAATAAGGGAGCCAATGTCACGTGGGCTTCTCTCAAGAGTACCTGCCTCGCTAAGGTGCTGTACGGCTTTGTTCCATCTTGCTTCGGACCTATAATTATCCTTAAGGACATCGAATTTTCCTTTGCCTGTATTAAGTTTTGTCCAATCCTTGTTGTGAACTTCCTTGAATGCTTCACTAACATACTTGCCGGACATAACTGATAACGGAATTTGTCCTAGGAATAGCCAGTCCTTGTAGGCCTTTACGACCACACCTTCGACTAGTTGTCCACCTAGATAGCTCGTCCGTTCCTTAACCATCGCCAGTACTGCTTCCGGTGAGCTAACACCTGAGTATAGTAGAGGGATGGCATCAACCCCAAGCTTCTCCGCCCAATCCGATATGGTTTTATGACCGTAGTGTTCTCTTGTTTCTCCATTGTAGACACTAAATAATGCAATATGGTGCGTTGGGATTCTGTCATATGCAAGTGTGGAGTGTCTAGGCTTTTGAAGATACTCTCCATAAAAGAAATAGTTGTCTGGGAGTCTGTCTTCAATTGACTTGACATATGCGATTCCTTCTCCGAACATCTTATCAAAGTTCTCTGGGTCAATCTCTCGACCTTTTGAACGGATGATTAGTTCGCCGTTTACTTTACCGAAACCAAATTGGCTTCCGTCTACTTTCTCAGTAATCTCTACTGGACCCTCAAACAAGTCCGAGATTTGCCTGTCCCCGATGTGTAGTATCTTCGGGAACGCTGCTGATTTGCTCATAATCTGGTAACTCCATTTCTCTGCTTAACTCAGGTAAATCAAAACGCTCGTACCATCTTCCAATGCAACCACCGCATAGGAGTACGGAGCTGTAAGGTGTTCCACTTACATCTGCTAGGTACGCCCACCCTTCAGGTATATCCTTGTATCCAGTGTCACCTGTACCGCAGATTTTACATTCACTCTCCCACTGATTCTTCAACACATCATCCATAATCCGGAGGACTGACTCGTAGTGATGTTTAATCTTATCACGAGCATAGTATATTGTGTCTGGGTGGAGAGATTTAATGTATGCACCTTCGTCACGTATGTCTGGAAGACTGTACTGCATTTATTCTCCTAATTTTTTTCTAATAAATTATTGAAATGTCAACACCTTCACCGGCATTGGCATCATCAACCATTCGGCATAGCATCTCTCTATCTGAGATTTGACTAAGCCATAGTCGTTTGTGAGCGATTCGCTCTTCCACACTCATACCTTCGATGTACTCAAGGAGTTCAAGGTCTGGTAGAGCTGGTTGTGGTTCGTGCTGGTCTTTATTCTGTTCCATTAAGCGTTCACTATCCTTCCAGTTCGTTTAACTGTATTTTCGTTACATCGCCCACCACAATCTTCACATCGATATGCCTTAACTCGGCCATTCCTTCGAGGAGATGAACCATAAGGTACGATATTAGGACTTGCACACTTAGGACAAATGTGGTCCGTCTGTGTTATATCTCCCATGTTAGGGTGATTCTTGATGAATGGTAGGAACTTATAGTATAAACCCTCCAGCAGTACAATATCTTGTTTATTATACTGTTCCATAAGTCTCTCAATCTTAGGAGTTGGGTTGTTGAGGAAGTCGTCCTCAAGGTCTGCATAAGTAATCTTACGCTTGCTACCGATACCAAGGTATTCACAAAGGTCATTAAGACTATTGCTCTGGAACTTGAATGTGCTCCGTGCTACCTGCAGTGTATCAACGCTCTTATAAGGTGCTACTGGTCCACGACCTTCTTTTACGAAGAATCGATTGGCCATTTTATTGTCGAATTTATTTCCGTTGTGAGCGATTACGATATCCGCATCGTCAAGAATATTCCATAGGTGTTGAACCATTTCGTCATATCCACCAACGTGGTTACGTGATACGTAGTGTATCTTCTTCTCGCCCTTCCACCTATATGCAAAGCACATAAGCTCCTGGTGCTTGTAGGTCTTTACAACCTTAAAGTCCCATTTATTACCGTATCCGCCTACGATGTCCCTTGAGACCTCGATATCGAAAAACAGTACTTTAGCTTTCGTCTTCTTCACTATTGGCTATCCTCTCTATATCCGCCTGCGTAGTCTTTGGGTCTAGCAGCCATTTTTCTGTATCATCTATCATAATTCCTCTTATTGTCGTTATTCTGTTCACTACCCCTCCATAATGTAGCAGCTTTTTATAAAGTCATTGAATCACTCCGCATTCGTGACACTACATATTATAGGAGGGTGGTAAACACAATCTTGGCTTACGAGGTAGGCATCGAACCTACAAATTCTGGCTTCAAAGGCCAGTGACTTTACCAATTTGTCTACTCGTAATCATGGCTCCACCGGAAGGACTCGAACCTTCGACCTCCGCCTTAACAGGGCGTTGTTCTACCAACTGAACTACAGTGAAATACTTGGTTGCCGGCCCTGGACTTAAACCAGGGACCTCTCCCTTATCAGGGGAGTGCTCTATCAACTGAGCTAGCCGGCATTATGGGGTAAATAACTGGGAATGCTCCAGTGTCTTCGGCTTCACAGGCCAACGTGGTAACTTCTCCACTATATTCACCATATGGTCAGGGCGGTAGGACTTGAACCTACGTTCTCTCAGTTCCAAACCGAGCGGATTAACCAACTTTCCCACACCCTGTGGCATACCCCTCTGGAATTGAACCAGACACAGATGGTTTTGGAGACCGTCTCGACACCTTGCCATTGAGATATATATTGTAGCGGTTATTAGGAACTCCGCCAAAACTAGGGTTGTTAACGTTACCCATCCAAACGTAGTCTTTTCGGTGTAGGAAGACTTATTGGAAACCATCCCCAGCAACTCCGTTCGGCTGGGAGAACTTTACAGTCAGGGGTCTAGCTTTCTCGAATTGGCTAGAGGCTTTACTGAAGGACCGTAGCCCAGAAGCACACACAAATTTTGGAGTATATAACCTGTTGTCTCATTATGCTCCACGCATAACGTTCCTGGTTCATTGGGCCAGTGATGAACTCTGTTTAACCCGTATTCAACTCGGCATGAATCCACCCTTATCGGTTCCTACTAATGGTTTAGTGGGTGAACGGACCGCCAACGGTAACTACTATGTGTAGCAACCCATCATGTTTTCTGGACTTTAAACCTCGTATTATAGTCACTCACAGTCATCAACTAAGAGGAGCCTTTGTCTCGCTACAGGCTTTGCGTTGTGTGTGCATCTTGGCGACCCACTGGGGAATCGAACCCCAATTCTCCGGTAGACAACCGGACGTACTAGCCGTTGTACTAGTGAGCCATTTGGTGGGAAGGGATGGATTTGAACCACCGTGCTTTTTACAGAACGGGTTTACAGCCCGTCGCATTCAACCACTCTGCCACCTTCCCGTATGGTGGACCTAGAAGGTATCGAACCTTCGTGCCGATGACTGCCCTTGTAGGGAGTTGTTCACCGGTCAAAGCCATTTTAGGCCCATATGGTTGCAAGTGAGTGAATCGAACACTCCTATTCGGCTTATGAGACCGACAAGTTCAACCAGAACTGATAACCTGCACTATTGGTGGGAAAGGTGGGACTCGAACCCACACGCCATTTCTGACCCCAGCTTCTAAGGCTGGTGCGTCTACCAATTCCGCCACTCTCCCTGGAACACGCTCAGTTTAACCTCAGAACGATAGACCGGAGGGATTTTGTAGGGGAGCTACCCCAACACCGCTGTACAGACTCCTGCTTGCACAATTACTACAGGGACGGTGGTATATATAAAATGCGACTTGGACTTGCACCAAGATTTCATGCTAACCTTTTTCATCACACCCGAAGGCTGAGGCAATACTCGGTTCCCAATAAAGGGCTATACATCGCATCAGAAAGGGGTAAGCCTGGACAGAAAACTTGTTCACTTACCTTTTTACGACAACATCTAAGCTGATATGTCTCCAGATTTGGTTTAATACCAGTGGTTGGCATTCCAAAACGCTACTGCTCCTGCCCAACTACCATACCTTCCGGTTACGTAGCCGTTCATAGCTCTCAACGCTGCTACTGGGTCATTCCATGCACCGGACCATTTACCACAAGGTAATTGTTGTCCTAGGCCACATGCCCCAGAGGATTTGTTGACTGCGTTCGGATTCCATCCAGATTCACGGGTTACGATTTGGTCAACGTATCCCCATTGGTCTGCTGGTATTCCAGATGCTGCAAGCCAATCTGATTTAGTGCCGGTAATATTCGTGACTGGTGCTGCCGGTTGGCTTATCTTTGCTACCTGTACGAGTTTCTTGGCTTCCGCTTCTTTCTTAGCTTGCAAGTTCACTTTTAAAGAGGCATTCTCCTGTTCGAGATTCGTGCTCTTTTGACGCTCTTCACGCAAAGACGTATCAATAGTCGTCTTTTGTTCTAAAGTCTCTGAGAGACGCTTAGATGCGGTCTGGTGGGCCTTTTTCGTTTCGACTACCTGAGCTTGTGATGTACTCAATGCGTTTGCAGTGTCTGCATACTTCACGAGGACTGTCACATTCAGTGCAATCAGGACTGTAACAAGGATTGTGATAATCCAGGTCTTAGACCTTTTCAGGATGGTACTAATATAGTGCCTTTCGTTTATCTAATATTAAGGGATAGACTTTCCGAGGTGAGGGGGTTGCCCTTACGTCACTTGACGTTAACCTCGTTCTTCAAAGTCAATTTCATCAAACTGATTCACTTGTTCTGAAACTAATGTTTTAATTCGACTCATATATTTCCCCTTTCTATCTACTAACTATAGCAAATCGGAGGCTAAAAGTCAATACATTTATTAAATATTACGTTGTAGAATTTACAAGACGCTTTAGTTTACCGGCATTTCCCTCAAGAAACTTGGTATCATTTGCGTTGTGACCACTGGCGATAATTTGACCGCTGTGTGTATGTGGTACGTTCTTATTCTTGTTCTTTTTCATATCATCCTTACATTTCACTTAATTTTCTGAGGAATTCATACGTTTCCCTAGTAACTTTGGGCTTCCATCGGCGTGAACCTTTAAGGTAGTTGCAGTATCCATGTGCCGGTTGGATATTCCAAAGGGCAAACATATTCTCCGCAGTACGGGGTTCGATGTGGTCCAACGTAACTTCTTCGGCAGGAACCCATCGTCCACAGATTCCACAGATGTAGTATCCGTTATCGAGGGGTGGGTTATCCTGGAGCCAATGCGTCCGAAATCTAAGCCAATCGGCTGTGGATAGATAATCTTCATTCCGCATACCACTCCTCTGGGATATCCTTGATAGCATAGGGGAACCCATACTTCTTAGCCCAGTCTGATTGTCGCATGAATGTACCATCTTTACGCTTAGGGCCACACTTACCATCCGAATAGAATAGTATACGCAGGTCTAGGTTGGGGTGTGCCTTCTTGACTGCAATCATCTTACGTTTGACATGTCCATCAAAACTCAGGCCGTTGCCTTTTGTTTCAATGTGCATGATTCCACCGTTTTTCTTGGTGATTGAGAAGTCAACCAGGTACTTTCCCTCTACCACATAATCAAACTTAGTCTTTTCGTACAGGAAGTCTGACTTGTGGGATGCTAGGTCTTCGGCAGTTTTCTGCTCGAACCTATTCCGGTATGGTTTGTAGCTCTTTTTCATCTATGTTTCCAAGTATGTCTGCCAGGTTCGGTGGATTTCCACTTTCACTGGCCTTCGTCTGCTTGGCTCCTTTGTTACTTCTATAGTTCTCGGCATTCTTTTTCCCTCCTTGGGATGCAATTTGCTTACGTCGTTCTGGTGGTAGAGATGCTAAACCCTTCTTCTTACGTACACGGCCTCCCTTTCGAGAGGCTTGCTCATGTACGATTGGTCTCATGTGCTGAAACCCCATTATCGTTCGTCTTTACGTGCCCCTTGCAGGTCAATAACACGGCTTTTAATGGAATCAATTAGGTCGTGAGTGTCACTAGTAAGATTCTTGAGCTTATTCCATAGGGCTTCAGCGTCATTCTTCTTCTTACTGGCTTCAATCACATCCTCTTCAGCGTACATTAGGTCAGGTGCTGCAGATTGGCTAATCTTAGCTCCACCTTCTTTAATTGGTTCCCCAACAAGACGGCGTATCGCTGCTGCTTTAACCCGTTTGTACTCTGTTTCTGCATCCAAGAAATCTTGGTGTGCGTCAACCTTGGTCTCTATGAGTAGTGATTTCATAGCTGCCAATTTAGTTCCGGTATAGGATAGTACATCCCCGGACAGTCCCTTGAGATGATTAGGGTCACTGAACTGCCGGTTGATGTACATTATATCCGTAACTATCTTTTGAAATTCTTCATCTGATAGTTTCATACTACCTCCTAGTAGTCAATTTCAGAAAGGTCTACTGGCTTCTCGCCATCAACCGGAGCACTTTTCGGAGCTGCTGCTGGTTTGGCGATACCCTGAGAGTCGAGAAAGTTTTCAACTAGAGAGATAAGGTAATCTACCTTGTCTTCTAGCTCTCCTGACGGTTGGCTCTTTGATGGTGCTGAGGCTGCTTGAGAGGCTGCAGGAGCCGTTCCAGCTGATTTAAGGGTTACTGACCCATCTTGTGGAAGTTGCATACGTGTGAACTGTGGTTTGCCCCAGTTGTTCTCTTCGAGCACACCGTACATCTCATCACCTTCATTAACAACGTTGCCTGGTTTCTTTAGAATACCAATCCAACCTGGGATGCTTTGGTCCTTGAATTGAACCATGAACTTGTGCATCTCACCGCCCTTAGTCTCTACGACTTGAGGTGTTTTGTCTTCCTTGCTTACTGTTGATAGGAATGCTTTTTCAACTACAAATACTTTTGGCATTATCGTCGGCCCTTCTTCTTAGCTGGTGCTTTTTTCTTAGCAACAACTTTTGCTTTAATTACTTCTTGTGGTTTGATTGTTACGTCAATACCTAGGTGTTCAATGATTGCATCAACTTTGCCGGCAAGAGTTGCCTCTGCTGGAGCTGCGTATTCACCGCCAGATAGATGTCGCATCAAGCTGGTCATTAGATAACCTTCTTTTTGTTCCTGTTCTTTCTGAGCACCAAAGATTTCTTTGTTGAGCTTGTTGATTGCTGTTGCAACACCGTTTGTGTCAAGTTCACTGAATCGTCGTTCGACGTATTCCATGAGGTCCTTTTGTTGACCAATGATACCGCTTGCAATCTTCTCAACCTTACGTAGGTCACGAATGACTCCGTTAGTTGCTAGTTCTTCACGAAGTTCATTGAACTCGGCTCGGAATGCACGGTGCTGTCGTGCCCATGCGTCAATTCGTCCATTGACATCGTTAAAACCTGCACCGACGTTTGCAAATGATTCATCGAGGTCATCGTTTAATTGTTTGAGTTGTTTCTTGGCTGTTGCCATATTAATTCTCCTTCTCACTTTGTAATTGTTCTTCTAGTAACGCAATGACCACCTCCGGGTCTTCTACGTCTTCGCTTGGGTCGTAATAAACTGCGTCCTTCATATTAAAGGTCAGCCTGTTTAACTTCACCTTTGTCTTCATCGCTTGTAGGGTCTACAAACTCAACGGTCATATAATCTGATGAGTAGCGACTAACCTTCAACTGAGGCACTTTACCTTCCGGTGCTAGTGCTCCCACTGCATTTAGCAGGAGCTTACCGGCTTCTTCTTCAGTGTATACAATCTTCATTATAGGCCTTTCTCAATGTCAATGACATCGTGGTTAAATTCTTCCCATGCGTTCTCGCCCTTAACTAGTTTTACTGGGTTCAACCAATAAACGTCAAGTCCTTCAACTGTGTAACCGTAGTACTTAGTAAGGATGTAAGCGTAGAAGCTTAACTGCAACCAGTGAAGGTCGAGTAGTTCTTTGCCCATAACCGGTTTAGTACCCTGAGTCAGTGCGTAGAATGGTGATTCCTTTAATTGGTAAGTCTTCTCGTGGATGTCACCATCCGTTTTGAAGTCCTGGATGCGAATGATTTTCTTCTCTGCATCGATAACCTTGACACGGTCGATAGAACCACATAGTTCTTCTTCGTGTGCCCAGATGAATTGTTCATTCAATCGGACGTAGTCACCACCGAACAATGCGTGGAAGTCTTCAACAATCTTTTTCAAGAATGGGTTACGACTCAATGCTTTGTTTGGTCCAACTTTTGTCTTGGTCTTGAGTACTTCAACCTTCTTTGTCTTGTCGCCAAGCTTGTAGTAAGTGTCATAGTTCTCTAGTGCAGCGTGGATAGCTGTACCGTAACCAGTCGATGCATCCCGGTTGAGTCCCCACATCGCCTTGAGAGCGTTCTTGAGGTCTTCCTTCTTTTCATCGTTTGCCTTAGGATAGTGCTTGTCAACAATCTTCTGAAGCATTTCCTCTTCGTTGAAAGCTGCAAAGAACTTCTTAGGGAAGGCACTACCACTGAGGTATCCTGGTAGGCTGATGTGGCCATTGGTGATTGTAACCTCTGTTGATTTACCAATAAGTCGTGAAACGAATTTGGTAGTCTTCTTTGCCGGTTCAATAAGCCCAAGTCCACTCAATGCTGCGTTGAGCATCTGTCGGTAGTCTACTGTAGTTTCAGCTACTGGTGCAGCCTCTGTTACTTCAACTTTCTTTGCTTTCTTAACCTTAGTGAATTCGATTTCGGTATTGACACCGTAACTCTTCTCACCACCACCGGTCAAGCTAGCGATTGCTATGTATACAGGTTCACCTGCATCAAGCGTTGCTGCGATATCAGCGTTCTTGTCTGCTG
>Ga0247807_10001712_pt1 | contig 12611 bp, 10 predicted proteins | sample UWRJL074202C1_FD_179931 | JGI IMG/M metagenome (GOLD analysis project Ga0247807, IMG submission 179931) | Plant litter microbial communities from Arlington Agricultural Research Station in Wisconsin, United States - UWRJ-L074-202C-1 | ecosystem: Environmental > Terrestrial > Plant litter >...
GGCCATGCTGGAAAGCTTCCGCCAGCGTATTTATGCCGCCACGACCCTGGCGTTCCTGATCACCGCGCTGCTCGGCTATGTGCTGTTGCGTCGCGGCCTGCGTCCGCTGCGGCGGATGACCGCCCACGCTGCGGACATTACCCCGGCGCGCCTGCACAGGCGCCTCGACAGTCAGGACACGCCGGTGGAATTGCAGCCGCTGGTGGATGCGTTCAACGCCATGCTGGAACGGCTGGATGACGGTTATCAACGTCTGACGCAGTTTTCCGCTGACCTGGCCCACGAAATCCGCACACCGGTGGGCTCCTTGATGGGCCATTGCCAGGTTGCGCTGCGCCAGACGCGCAGCGTCGATGAATACCAGGCGCTGCTGGCTTCCAATCTTGAGGAGCTGGAGCGCATTTCGCGACTGATCGAAAGCATCCTGTTTCTCGCCCGCGCCGATGAAGCCCAGGCCGTACTCAAACGTCAGCCGTTGGCCCTGCAAGACGAGCTGCAGCGGATTGCCGGGTATTTCGAAGGTCTTGCCGAAGAGCGGCAGATGAGCATTCAGACCTCAGGCGATGGCACCTTGCAGGCTGATCCGATCCTGTTGCGTCGGGCGTTGAGCAATCTGGTGGCCAATGCGATCCGCTATGCCGACCAAGGCAGCGAGATTCTGGTGCGGGTCAAGCAGCACGCAGGGCACTGCTTGATCGAAGTCGACAATCAGGGACCGCCCCTGGCCGAGGCGGCGCTGGCCAAGCTGTTCGACCGCTTCTACCGGGGCGACGCCTCCCGCCATCAAAGCTCGGACTCCAACGGCCTGGGCCTGGCGATTGTCGCGGCGATCATGCATTTGCACGGCGGCCGGGTTGCCGTGGCCCAGCCAGTGGCGGGGAGGATTAGTTTTACCCTGGTTTTTCCGGTAGGACCGGACTTGTCCGGGAAGACGTCGGCGCAAACACCCGATTGGTATCAGGCGAAATGATGTCGACCAATCCGACGCCATCGGGGACAAGTCCCCTCCTACCCAAAACACGCCCCAATCACGCCTTCTTGTCGTGATTGATCGTCAGCTTGTAGAACGTCGCTGCACCGCCTTCGGTGGCGTAGCCGGTGTTGTCCTGGGTATAAACCCCGGCCTTGAAATACAGCAGCTTGGTGCTCCAGGCCGCATCAAGTTTGGCGCTCCAGACAAAATCCGAAGCATTGACCGTCAGGTTGCCGGCCGGAGTCAGGTGGATGCTGTAGCTGAAGCGCTGATTGAGCGGGACGCCCTGGGCAATGGTGATGACCTCGATTTCCGCATCGGGGCTGCGACGGAATTTGGCGACGATGTTGCCGGTCTGGAGTTTTTCCTTGTACTGATATTCAACCTTGAGCAACGGCTCCGTGCTCTGGAAGCAATGGATCTGCCCGATCACGATCTTGCCCGTGGAAGGCACCTGATTGACCATCAGTGCGGCCCTGAGAAAATTGTCCGCTTGCGAGTACGTCCAGTTATTTACGCTGCCATCCGCCTTGGTCTCGCGCAATTCGGTTCTGGGATAAACCGCGTTCTCAGTGCGTGAGCCTGTGACTGGCGCCCAGAAAAACAGGGTGTTGCCCGAACGGAAATAGCCATCCTGATAACCGCCCAGCAGCTTGGGCGTATCAATCGTGACGGCAGGTGTGCCGACCGGTACAGACAGGTTCCACATGGCGAGATCGATCATTGCATACTCACGAGGTGCGCTGGCGCACCGACAAAGTGTCTATATCGGGCTTTTGCTGCCCATTGGCTTCGTCTCGGAGTATCGGCTGGATTGGCGCTTTAAATAGCGCGCACGACAGAGCATTGGCGTCAATAAAACAGCGCTCATTGGCAAAGGCTATTATTTGGCCAGTATTTGAGTTGGAACGTGTACAGCTTCATTTGCATGGCAGTTGTTAGCCCACGAGGCCTCTAGGCCGGGGCCATGCGTCATTTTTTTGCTGCGGTAGCGTCGCGGATACATTTTCTGAGGGGGATTTACTGCGGAGATTACGACGAACGGTCGTATTTTTCAGCTTGAGAGGGGCACTTTTCCAGCTTGTCACGGTCAGCCTGCGCACCGATGAGGCGCAGGCTGAAGGTTCAAGCGCTGTTCGCCGGGTTCAGTCAGTGAGGACCGGCGCTTCCAGACGCACGAAAACGGTGTATTTGCTGGCTTCCATGGCCTCGAAAGCAATCAGCTTCTGGATCAATTGCTCGCTGAGCACTTTGCCGGCGTTGAGCAACAACATGCCGTTGTCGGCACTCAGGTTGCGCGCCAGCGCCATCCCGGCCTCCAGCTCGCGGGTGGTGAAGCCCTTGACCAGCGGGTCGCCCAGGGTCACGTCGCTCTGGTAGATGGCGCACACCTTGACGAAATCCTCCAGCAAGCCCGGATCGTACAGACGCCCGCTGTATTTGCGGATGAAGGTCAGGGCTTCGTCGCTGTTCATCTGCCGTTCAAGGATCAAGCCATGCTGCAGCTCAATGAAATCCACAGCGAGCTTGAGCAGGCGCGAACCGAACGGAATGGCCTCGCCCTTGAGGTGGTCGGGGAAACCGGTGCCGTCCCAGCGCTCCTGGTGGTGAAGAATGAGCCGCGCCGCATCCTGCATCGGCTCCAGGGTCATCAGCACCGATTCGCTCTTCTTCGGATAGCTGCGATAGCGGTCGCGCTCGGTGTGATTGAGCAAGTCCGCCGGCGCACTCATCATGCTGTCGGTCCAGCTCAACTTGCCGATATTGTGCAAGGCCGCCGCCATGCTCAGGTCGCGCTGGCTGGCCTCATCCATAGGATGGACCTGGGCGTAGGTGCGGACCAGATCGATAATCTGCCGATTGGTCTGCTTGTCGTGCGGCAGGCGCTGGTTGAGCAATACCGAGAATACCTCGGTGCTGGTCGCGTAGCTGCGCTTGAGTTCGTCGTAAGCCAGATCGAGCATGTCGGCAGTCTGCTGCAGCTCGGAGGTGCGCGCCGCAACGCGGTTTTCCAGAGTGATATTCATCGACTGCAGGGCTTCGTTCTGCACCTTGGTGAGCTTTTCAAGGCGCACCCGCTCGCGTTCCGAATGCTGATGCGCAAACAACTGGCGCAAGGTCAGCAGCATTTCTTCATCGTTCCAGGGCTTGCTGATGTAGCTGTGAATACGGCCTTCGTTGATGGCCTTGGCAATCATGTCCACGTCGGCGAAGCCGGTAAGCAGGATACGCATGGTCGAGGGATAACGTTTGTTGATCTCGGCCAGCAACGTCGCGCCATCCATGTTCGGCATGCGCGCATCGCTCATGACGAGATCGATACGCTGCTGCGCCATGATTTCCAGCGCCTTGGCCCCGCTATCGGCAAGGAACAGGTTGTAGCCGTGAGAGCGCAGTAAGCGACGCAGGCTGCTGAGGATCAGTTCCTCGTCGTCTACCAGCAACACATTGGGCTTGAATTCAACCTCGGAAACAGATTGTTCGTCCATGTCGACACCTTGATTAGCATTTATATGTGCGCGTTATGTTCCATCGCTACTGGAGATAATGCGTTAGTCCATGAGCTTGGGGAAGGGCATTTATATTCGCCTGGCTGGCTCACTAAAATCCTGCCGCAGCCGACATACAGTTATCGGTCCGGCGCCCTGCCCTGTCTGCGTCGCTTCCCGGAAGCTCCATTCCATTGGCAAAGGACGCTCCAGATGTATTCATACGGATTGATGGTTTTTTTTGCCCTGGGCCTGGGCGTCTCGAGCGCCAGTGTCGCACAACCCTTGAATGAGCCGCTCCAGCCGCTGCCTGATGTCGTGGCGCAAGACCCGCAGCAGGTCGAACTGGGCCGCCAGCTGTTCAATGAGGTCCGCCTTTCAGCCAATGGCACGCTTTCCTGCGCCAGTTGCCATCGCCTGGACCATGGCGGCGCCGACGACAAGCCGCTGTCGATCGGTTTTCTAGGCGGCACATTGCCGATCAACACGCCGACGGTGTTCAACGCGGCACTGAATTTCAAGCAGTTCTGGAACGGCCGCGCCGATTCCCTGACGGCACAGATCCATGAAGTGGTGCAAAGCCCACTGGAAATGGGCAGTTCCTGGGAACACGTCAGTGCCCAGCTGGCCGGCGACAGTCTCTACCGCAAAGCTTTTGCCGCTGCCTACACCGACGGCGTCACCGTCGCCAACATCCAGCAAGCGCTGCAAAGTTACGAGCGCACCCTGATAACCCCCAACTCGCGCTTCGATCGTTACCTCAAAGGCGACACGGACATCCTTACGCTGCAGGAGAAATACGGCTATCAGCGCTTCAAGCAGTACGGCTGCATTGCCTGCCATCAAGGGATCAACATCGGTGGCAACATGTTTCAGAAATTCGGCGTCATGGGCGATTACTTCAAGGTCAGGGGCAACGTCACCAACGCTGACCAGGGACGCTTTCTCGTGACCGGCAAGGAGGCAGACCGCAACGTATTCAAGGTGCCCAGCCTGCGTAACATCGCGCTCACCGCGCCTTATTTCCACGACGGGTCCGCCGCTACCCTGGAAGAGGCCGTCGACGTGATGTTCACCTACCAATTGGGCCGCGTGCCGACCGACCAGGATAAATCGCTGATCGTGCAGTTTCTGAAAACCCTGACCGGTGAGCTGGCAGGCAAACCCCTATGAAAATGTCCCGACGCTCGAAAACCACACTGTTGGGCGCGATAACCCTGAGCATCGCCTCGGTTCTGGTGTTCTTGTATTTCAACTCCATCTCCCATGAGAGCTCCACCTACTTCGAATCCCGGGACGTGATACGCCAGCTCAAACAGCTGGATGCCCACTGGGAAACGGAAATCCTCAAATCCCGGATGGGCGTCACCCAGGACTATGACCTGCTGGTTGCGCCGCTGACGGAAATGAAGCGCCTGGGGTCCAGTTTTGAAACGATGCTGCACCTTGAAACCGGCCAACAAACCGACGAATGGACAACTCGTCGCGACGCTTACCTGGAGGCGCTGGAACTCAAGACGGAGCTGGTGGAGCAGTTCAAGTCCCACGATGCAGTGCTGCGTAACTCCCTGGCATTTTTGCCCTCGGCAGCCGACGACATCCAGTTTCAGCTGGCACAGGTCGAAGATCCGGTCCTGCTGCAGAACACCGCAACCAACATTTATGACCTGCTCTTGAGCGGTCTGGAGTTCGCTCAGTCGGCAACGTCTGACAAGTCCGCAGAAATCGAAGTGGGGATCAATCGGGTGCGTGCGGCGAATGATTTGCTGCCGGCGCCGCTCAGCGCCTCGATCAGCATCCTGCTCAATCACATCAACCTGATCCAGCGGGAGCAGCCTTTTGTCAATGATCTGCTGGGGCGCATCGCCGCAGTGCCCGTGGCGGACCGCCTGGATGCCATTAACCAGATGCTCAATGTTCACCAGCAACAAGCGGTGGAAAAAGAGCAGCAGTACCACCTGTCTCTGGTCATCCTTTCGGCGGTGATGGCGCTGTTGTTGGTGTATCTGGTGCAGCGTCTGGTGCGCAGTTACAAGGTGATCAACGACGTCAACAAAGCCTTGCAGGAAGCCAATGCGAGCCTGGAGCGACGGGTCGAGGAGCGCACGTGCGAGCTCAGGAATGCGCAGACCGAACTGATGGACACTGCGCGTCAGGCCGGGATGGCGGAGATCGCCACCAATGTTTTGCATAACGTTGGCAACGTGCTCAACAGCGTGAACATTTCCGCAGAACTGGTGACACGCCGGGTGCGCGACAGCAAGGCCCGCGGCCTGGCCAAGGCCGTGGCGATGATGAACGAGCATGCGACAGACCTGGGCAATTTCATGACCCTGGACGACAAAGGCAAACTGCTGCCCGGTTACCTGAATCAATTGGTGATCACCCTGGACATGGAACAACAAAGCATCGCCGAGGAACTGGAACGGCTGACCAAAAGCGTGGACCACATCAAGGAAATCGTGGCCAAACAACAGTCCTATGCCGGAGCCGCCGACCTCATCGAAACCCTGAGCATCACCTCCTTGCTGGAGGACGCCCTGCACATGAACTCCGGCGCCTTGACCCGGCACAGTGTCGCCGTGGTCCGCGAGTACGGCAGCGTGCCGGAAATACTGGGCGATAAACACCGGATCCTGCTGATCATGATCAACCTGATCAGCAACGCCAAATACGCCATGTCCCAGACCGACAATGCCGCCCGCAAGATAACCCTGGCGGTGAACATTGTCGGGGGCACGACGTTGCGCATCTGCGTCAAGGACGAAGGCGAAGGTATTTCGCCGGAAAACCTGCCGCGTCTGTTTGTTCACGGCTTCACCACCCGCAAGGAGGGCCATGGTTTCGGCCTGCACAGCTGTGCGCTGGCTGCAATCGAGATGAACGGGCAATTGACGGCCCAGAGTGACGGTCCCGGCAAAGGCGCCTCATTCACCCTGGATCTTCCATTCAATCCTGCCGCAGGTGCGCAATGAACAGTCTCAGTAACCGACGCATCCTTCTGATCGACGACACCCCGTCCATTCACGAAGATTTCCGCAAGATCCTCACGCCTTCCGAGGTTTCCAATGAGGAACTGGACCTGATGGAGGCGGCGCTGTTCGGCAGCGAGGTTCCGGTGGTCGGCAAGCCGTTCTCGCTGGACTCCGCTTACGGCGGCGAGGAAGGACTGGCCAAGGTCAACGAGGTGCTGGCGCAAAATCTGCCCTACGCCCTGGCGTTCGTGGACATGCGTATGCCTCAAGGCTGGGACGGCGCCAAGACCATCGAACATCTGTGGGCGGCGGACCCACGCCTGCAAATCGTCGTGTGTACCGCTTACACGGATTATTCCTGGGACGAACTGCTGGACCGGTTGCAAGGTCACGACCGCCTGCTGATTCTGAAAAAACCTTTCGACAACATCGAAGTCCAGCAACTGGCCAACACCCTGACCAACAAATGGGAAATGGCCCAACGCGCTTCGGTACAGATGGATTCGCTGGAAAACCTGGTCGAACGCCGCACCGCTGAGCTGACCCAGACCAGCGAGGCGCTGCGGCGGGAAATCGACGAGCGAAAACTGCTGGAAAGCCAGCTGGTGCAATCGGAGAAGCTCGCCTCGCTGGGGCAACTGGCGGCCGGTGTCGCCCATGAGATCAACAATCCCATCGGTTTCATTTCCTCCAACCTCGGCACGCTGGAAGGCTACTTCAGCAAACTCCAGGAAATGCTCGATGCTTATCGCGTGGCGGAAAAAGCCATGCCGCCGGGACCGACCGAACAGCAGTTGTCGGCCCTTCGTGAACAGGTGGAACTGGATTACCTGCTGGAAGACATTCCCGTGTTGATCGCCGAGTCCAAGGAGGGCATCAGCCGCGCCGGAAAAATCGTCAAGGACCTTAAAGCGTTCTCACGAGTGGATTCCAGTGAACAATGGCAATGGGCAAACGTGCATGACGGCATCGATTCGACCTTGAACATCGCCGCCAACGAATTGAAATACAAGGCTGATGTCATCAAGGAATACGGCGACCTTCCGGAGATCGAGTGCCTGCCCTCGCAAATCAATCAGGTGATCATGAACCTGGTGGTCAACGCCGCCCAGGCGATGGGCGCGCAACGCGGCAAGATCACGATCCGCAGCGGCGTGGAGGACGACCAGGTGTGGCTGGAAGTGGCCGACAACGGTTCGGGCATTGCACCGGAATCGCTGCAGCGTATTTTCGACCCGTTCTATACGACCAAACCCGTCGGCCAGGGCACCGGTCTTGGCCTGTCGCTGTCGTACGGCATCGTCAACAAACACGGCGGACACATCACCGTGCAGAGCGAAGTGGGCGTGGGGACCGCGTTCAAGATCATGCTGCCGATTCATCAGACCGCAACCGCTTGAAGTGAGCGCCCGCAGACCTGTGGGAGCGAGCTTGCTCGCGAAGCGTTCAGAGAGCTACTACGTGGGGTCAGCGGTAGTTGCGGTGCTGCGAAGTCCGGTTTCGCGCTGACGTCCGGCCCGACTTCGTCGGGTTCCTTCGCTCCGGTGCCGTGGTGTGGGTACGCGCCGACGCGCCATCCCTGGCGCAACGGCGCTCGACCGGCATCCATGCCGGTCGCCCCACACCACGACACCTCCACTCAGCCTCCCGACGCGCGTTTGGCGGTGTCTGCCAGATCGCGGCACGAAAAAGCCAGAATCAAAAGCCAGAGCCGATTTTCCAGATTGAGTGGAGCCTCGTTGGAGCGAGGCTTGCCCGCGAATCGGATTGTCGGGCTCCACGGTTGTCGACTGAGATAAGCCTCGGCGGACGCGTTCATTAGAGCGGGGAAAAATATAATTTCGCGAATAAATTCACGCCCCAACCTACGCCATCCTTCCCAAAAAACTCCCACCACCCGGCACTCCGGGGTTGACTGTAACTCTTTGTTACAGGATATTAATAGTTAGCAAGCTAATAATGTCTCTACGAACAATATCAACCCCAACTATTTAAATCCGGTCCATCTCATGTCCCTTGACTCACTGCAGATGAATATCAGCAGCGCCATGGTCGCTGCGTCCCGCCAGTGGCGGCGAATCTGCCAGAACACGCTGGTCACCTACGGCGTGTCCGAAGCCTGCGCCGGCCCCTTGCTGATGATCCTGCGGCTGGGCGATGGCGTGAACCAGGTCACCGTCGCCCAGGCTGCGGGCATGGAGAGTCCGACGCTGGTGCGCCTGTTGGATCAGCTATGCAGTGCTGGAATCGTCTGCCGCACCGAAGACCCGAATGATCGCCGCGCCAAAGCCTTGAGCCTGACCGAAAGCGGCCGAACCCTGGCCTTGGCCATCGAAGAAGAACTGATTCGCCTGCGCCGCGACGTGCTGAAAAACGTCGCCCGCGCAGACCTGGAGGCGACGTTGCGCGTTTTCAAAGCCTTTGCCGACGCGGCGCATCCGGACACAGCGGGGCCAGCTTGAAAGATTTCTTTGCGGGCGTTCCCCCAGCGCGCGACTGGTTTTACGGCGTGCGCACGTTTGGCGCTTCGATGCTGGCGTTGTACATCGCCCTGCTGATGGAAATGCCTCGGCCGTACTGGGCGATGGCCACGGTGTATATCGTCTCCAGCCCCTTCGTCGGCCCGACCAGTTCCAAGGCGTTGTACCGCGCATTGGGCACCTTGGCTGGCGCGGCGGCGGCGGTGTTTCTGGTGCCGATGTTCGTGCAGACGCCGATTCTGCTGGCGGTGGTCATCGCGTTGTGGACCGGCACGTTGCTGTTCCTGTCCCTGCATTTGCGCACCGCCAACAGCTACGCCTTGATGCTGGCCGGGTATACCCTGCCGCTGATTTCCTTTCCGGTGGTGGATAACCCGCAAGCGGTGTTCGAGATCGCCGTATCGCGCACCGAGGAAATTTTCCTTGGCATCGTTTGCGCGGCGGTGGTGGGCAGCATCTTCTGGCCGCGTCGCCTGGCACCAGTCATGCAGGGCGCGGCGGACAAATGGTTCAGCGATGCTTCGGCCTACAGCGATCGCTTCCTGGCGCGCATGGTCAATGCGGAAGAAGTCGGTGCCTTGCGCGGTTCAATGGTCGCCACCTTCAACAGTCTGGAGCTGATGATCGGCCAGTTGCCCCACGAAGGCGCGCGCAGCCAGACCGTGCGCAATGCCAAGGAACTGCGTGGCCGGATGATCCACTTGCTGCCGGTGATCGACGCGCTGGACGACGCCTTGTGGGCACTGGACCGGCGCACGCCGGAACTGGTCGCCAATCTTGCGCCACTGCTGATCGACACCCGCGCCTGGCTGGATAACACCGCCAGCGGTTTGCAGTTTGAGCAGTGGCAAGCCTTGCACCGGGAACTTGAGCGCCTGCAACCCACCGCTGCGCAACTGGACGACCGGCGTCAGTTGCTGCTGTCCAACGCACTGTATCGTCTGGGCGAATGGATCGACCTGTGGCAGGACTGCCGCACGCTGCAACACGCGATCAAGACCGATGATCAGACCCAATGGCGCGCGGTCTATCGCCATTGGCGGCTGGGGCGGATCACGCCGTTTCTGGATCGCGGGCTGATGTTGTATTCGGTGACGTCGACGGTGCTGGCGATCATCGTCGCCTCGGTGCTGTGGATTCTGCTGGGCTGGCCCGACGGCGCGGCAGCGGTAGCGCTGGCGGCGGTGTCGTGCAGTTTCTTCGCGGCCATGGACGATCCGGCGCCGCAGATCTACCGATTCTTCTTCTGGACCCTGCTTTCGGTGGTATTTGCCAGCCTGTATCTGTTCGTGGTCCTGCCCAATCTGCATGACTTCCCGATGCTGGTGCTAGCGTTTGCGGTGCCGTTCATTTGCGTCGGCACGCTGACCGTGCAGCCGCGCTTCTACCTCGGCACGCTGCTGACCATCGTCAACACCTCATCATTCATCAGCATTCAAAGCGCCTACGACGCGGACTTCCTGAACTTCGTCAATTCCAATCTGGCCGGGCCGGTCGGGCTGCTGTTTGCTTTTGTCTGGACCCTGGTGGTGCGGCCATTCGGTGTCGAACTGGCGGCCAAACGCCTGACCCGCTTCAGTTGGCGCGACATCGTGGCCCTGACCGAACCGGCGACCCTGGCCGAGCACCGCCGCATGGGTGCACAAATGCTGGATCGTCTGATGCAGCATTTGCCGCGCCTGACCCTCACCGCACAGGACACCGGCATTGCCCTGCGTGAACTGCGCGTGGCATTGAATCTGCTGGATCTGCTGGCCTGGCTGCCTCGTGTTCATGCCGCCCAGCAAACGCTGATGCGGCAAGTGGTGGATGAAGTGGGCGGTTATTTTCAGGCCTGCCTGACTGCCCGCGAACGACTGCCTGCGCCCAAAGGCTTGCTGATGACCATGGACCGCGCCCGCCGCGCCTTGAGCGCTGAAAGTCTGAGCGATGAACCGGCCCGCCCTCACCTGCTGCACGCCTTGAGCGGCTTGCGCCTGGCGTTGTTGCCTGGCGTGGAGATCGTCCATCCGGCGGCGGAAACCGAAGAACAACCGCCCTATGGCATTGACGGAGCACCTCTATGATCGGTGATCTGGACATCAGCGGGGTGTTCGTCCCCACGTTTCTGGCGCTGATGGGCATTACGTATTTGCTGTTTCTGGTGGTCCACGCTGGGTTGTCGCGTGTCCACTTTTACCGCCTGGTCTGGCACCGGGCATTGTTCAACGTAGGTCTATACGCTTTGCTCCTCGGCGCCGTGGATACTCTCAGTCGATACCTGATGAAATGAAAAAACCTCTGCTGACATTGGGCCGTGTGGTCCTGACTTTGCTCGTCGTGGTCTTCGCCGCCATCGTGGTCTGGCGCATGGTCATGTATTACATGTACGCCCCGTGGACCCGCGACGGGCATATCCGCGCCGACATCATCCAGATCGCCCCGGACGTTTCCGGCTTGATCCAGAAAGTCGACGTCCGCGATAACCAGTCGGTAACCAAAGGCCAGGTGCTGTTCACCATCGACCAGGACCGCTTCCGGCTGGCCTTGCGCCAGGCTCAGGCAACCGTCGCTGAACGTCAGGAAACGTACGAGCAGGCCCGTCGCGAAAACAAACGCAACCGTGGCCTGGGCAATCTGGTGGCCCGCGAACAACTGGAAGAAAGCCAGTCCCGGGAAGCCCGCGCCTTGTCTGCGCTCAACGAGTCGCAGGTCGCGGTGGACGCCGCGCAACTGAACCTGGATCGCTCGGTAATCCGCAGCCCGGTTGACGGTTACCTCAACGACCGGGCACCCCGCGCCCATGAATTCGTCACCGCAGGCCGCGCCGTGCTGTCGGTGGTGGACGGCACGTCTTTCCATATCGATGGCTATTTCGAAGAAACCAAACTCGACGGCATTCATATCGGCCAGGGCGTGGATATCCGCGTGATCGGTGACAACGCACGGCTGCGCGGCCATGTGGTGAGCATCGTCGCCGGTATCGAAGACCGCGACCGCAGCAGCGGCTCGAACCTGCTGCCTAACGTTAACCCGGCCTTCAGCTGGGTGCGTCTGGCGCAGCGGATTCCGGTGCGCATCGCCTTTGATGAAGTGCCGGCGGACTTCCGCATGATCGCCGGGCGCACCGCCACGGTGTCGATCATCGATGACGCGCAGACGCGTACCCGCAAGGAGCCCGCGCAATGAAACACCTCACGCGCCTGACAACGGTCGGGCTTGGCTTGCTGTTGTCGGCGTGCCAGGTCGTCGGCCCCGATTACACGTTGCCCGAGCAAGCCGCGATCAATCGAGCGGATTTGCAGGGCGAGCTGGCGGGTGAGTCGGTCAATACGATTTCCGCGCCGGTGCCTGCCGACTGGTGGCGCCTGTATCAAGACCCGCGCCTCGATCAATTGGTGCAACAGGCCATGGCCTCCAACACCGACCTGCGCATCGCCGCCGCCAATCTGCAACGCGCCCGCTACCAGACTGCCGAAGCCCAGGCCGCCGGTGGTTTCAGCAGTGGCGTGAAAATAGGTGCCGAACGTCTTCAGGAATCGGGCGAAGCGTTTCTGCTGGCGGATAAAGTGCCAGTGGCCAATGTCGGTAACGTCGGGATTACCACTTCGTATCAATTCGATCTGTTCGGCACCTTGCAGCGCGGCATCGAAGCGGCGAAAGCCAATGTCGACGCTACCCAGGCCGCAGCCGATACCGCGCGCATCACCCTGGT
>Ga0247807_10001714_pt1 | contig 12601 bp, 11 predicted proteins | sample UWRJL074202C1_FD_179931 | JGI IMG/M metagenome (GOLD analysis project Ga0247807, IMG submission 179931) | Plant litter microbial communities from Arlington Agricultural Research Station in Wisconsin, United States - UWRJ-L074-202C-1 | ecosystem: Environmental > Terrestrial > Plant litter >...
CCCGCGTACATGCATGATGGGTATAAGGGGACGCCGTGGTGTTGATCTCGCTTACATCCCATAATTCACACCATGCACATGTCACCTTACCCTGTGGATCGACTTGCACTACATATTACCCTAATGCGTCCAAATTCTTCCATATTTGGTTGTTCTCAACTTCAGGCTTTATCTAAGGCGCATTTTGCACCGTAGTTTCGTTTTGCAAATCTAAGACTGTATTTAAAGTAGCGTCGGCTGCTTACCTGCTCCCCAGGCAGGATACTTCGTGAGACTTATACACACGGCGTCTTGTGCTTGACAGGTCCCCACTAATACACCTTGTCGAATCTGAACCAAATGCCCGGAAAGCGACATGGTCCATGAGTGGGACTAGAAATACTACGGTCCATTACATGATCAGTAATTGAAATATTATGTAGAAAAAGCTCAAGAATAGAGAATAGCAAAAGGTTGTCCCTGGAGCGATCATCATCTAGCTAGATTCCCTATTGCTAAAGATGTTCTAAGCTACCATTATATGCAATTCGACTACATATGGCAGGAGCACCCCCGATATCAAGCTACTAACCGAGCACTATGACTTTACTTCTTCTGCAGCATACCTGTACATCTTTCCAAACGGTACAAATTAAAAGGAGATAAAAGGGATCTGCAGAAGTAAGGAAGTTTCAGATGGCTATCAAAGATATATGGAAAAAACGTATATCCAACCCTGCTTCTGAGGGTGCGTTTATTGTCTATTCATCTCTTCTACGAAGGCACCTGATGAACTAGAAATTCCAGTGCTGGCGCGGTACACACACACATTGGTGGGCGAGTTATTGGATACTCCACCGTATTTCTTACTTTATATTTCAACTCAAAATATGTTCTGACTAGTAGTTACGTTACAAATATTTTCGTTGACCTATCGTTGGTCTGAGATGTTAGGTTGCGATTCACCAATCAAGGTCTTTTCATAATCATGTTGTGATTTCCCATCCGATTTCCTTATGATGATATATTCTCTAGTGTGTATCTATCCTTGGATGACTCTCAATACTAGCAGCTTTTGCTAAGTTTGAGCTCGAAGGCCTGTTATGCTGTTGTGCTGATGTGCTGTTTGAATGCTTTTGAGCAACCTAAATGTCCTTCTAGTGAGTCGCAAATCAAGGCTTTTTATCTTATGAGAAGCAGTCTACACCATGTTAAATAACATGCCATAGGCTCGCATCATTACATCAGTTGGTCGAAATAATAAAGCTAAGCCATGAATTCTGATCTGCGTAAGTTTGAAGCACTTATATTAGTATCATAATATTATCTGTAATTACAAATTAGAATACCGATTTCTAACTCTCCGAAGCAGTCATAGTAGTACTTTACCAGCTTACTATGGGCTTCTCTGCTCTCATCTATACAATGTAAACTTTAGAATATTTCACAAATACTTGTGCTGGGAGGTGTTGTCTTCGCATATAATACGCTTGGTCGGTCACCAAATTCTGCTGGATGGTTCTCAGAAACTAGTTATTTCGTGATATTTATAAGCTTAAAAACTCACAGCGGTGATAGGGCATTAGCTCATAAGATAAAATGATTTGCTAGATGACTAGTCAAGTGCGAAAAAATGCACTATTCATTTGAGGTTGTTGTGGCCTGAGGCCACACACTCATTAACTAGTATACTTAGACCTCTCCCGTACGGAGAGCTTTCTTCCCTAGACTTTACCAAACCAAGGACCTTATTTCACGTTTTACGCACAGGAACCTCTCCTCCGCCTTCATCGTGAGTCCAGGTCCTTGACAGAGGTCAATGACTACTGATAAGTGAAATATTTGTCATGGTACCAAGAAACCGACATAATCAGAACATGGCATATGTTTCTGCATCAATGATTGCCGTTGACCTGCTCTTAAAGTTGTGGCCACCTTGCTCGTATGATAGGTATCAAAAATGGGTCAATCTGCATTGCTGACCAACAGCCGAGGTTGTGAAGGAGCCATAAAAAACCAACAACAATCCGACGCAACTCTTGCATAGCCAATTATGATGTGTGGTACGGTGGAAAATTACTGCGTCTTTACTCGCAGCAACCATACTATACAGGTTTTAAAATCCGTTTTCAGTTCTCTATTGAGCTTCCCTTCATCATTCAATGTATTTTGCATCCAGTAGATATCCGCCAGAGGAAGGACCGAATCTGCAGCACTTCGGCGAAGCTGCATGTCGCTTATGTGTCATACCACTTGTTTCATAGGTTTAGTGGCGTGTGATTCGTCATTTCAAGATATATCTTTGCTATTGGCTGAAGAAAATGAATTCACTGGCATCTCGACTTCCAACATTCGCCATGAGAACTAAAGGTCTAGCGGTGCAGACTGATGCTGCATGCATGCATAATATGCCGAGGAATAGAATGACCTTGGACACATAAGTACTCTGGGTATGCACCTCATGCGCCTCGCAATTGGAGGTGCTGCTCAAATTATTGCTATGAGAGAAGTCATTACAATCAACACCGCTACACTTATCCATTGCTAGTAATCGGCTTGTAAGGTTGATCTCCATTTCAATTTGCAAAGATCTTCTCAGATGGCGTTAGATTCAGGAATTCGGTCCCTGGTGGAGCCATATCGTCCGTCTTTGTTCGTTTTGGCTTCGCAAGTGGCAGCCGCCACTTTGAACGCCGCAGCAAAGTTCATTGAGACAATACCTGAGCCGGTACATCCATTCTTCATACTGTATATACGGATGTTGATAACAGGACTTGGATGTACATGGTATCTTTGGCATATTGGATCTTTCAAGTCAGCAGTCTTTATTGGAGAAAGCGATGTGCGGGGTTTTATTCTCCTACGAGCGTTCGGTGGGGTTTGTGGTGCGACGGGATTCTTCTGTATGTTTCTTGCTTAACTCCTAAGTGCTTGTATTGTTTTACAAAGAGTTTAATCATACGAGCGTGGCATTTTCAGTAGGTTAGTGCTCATGCTAACTGAGTACCCTCACACAAGTCTCTATACTATATCTAAGTCTCAGTGAAGCTACAGCTTTGAGCTTCCTAGGCCCTCTAGGGTCGTTGATACTCACAAGATATCTATCCTTCGCTACAGTCCAATGGACTGACTGTATCGGCGCTGTGGGAGCACTCATAGGTGTCGTACTTATAGCGCAACCTGAAGACATATTTGGTTCAAAAATGATTGAGGATCGTGATTGTGAAGCGATACAAGGCTACACGAAAGGCTTAGCATTTGGTGTCCTCGGCTTCTTTGGAGGTGTAGTAAGTGACGGAAAATACTTTGGCATATTTATGGTTTTTCCGGAGCAATTGGAAGGCTGATATAGTTCCAGATTGCACTCACTTCGATACGGCGCGTTGGCACGCGGGCTCATCCTCTTACAAGTGTTAATATGTTCGCTTGGGGTATGGTATTTGTGAGCGGATTCGGACTCTTGTTTATTCCCGGAGCAACATGGCCAAGAAGCCCATTTGTATGGGCATGTCTAATATATATAGGTACCTGCGGCTTTATCATGGTCAGTTTACCAGGTCTTTCTCTTACCCTTTCCAAATAACATGATGCTCAAGACCATTATAGGAGTATTTTCTTACCATTGGAATATCGAACGATACATCCTCAGCCGCTACACTCATGATTTACTCGCAGATAGTCTGGGCACTCATGGTCGACCGTGTTCTATTCCAAGAGACAATTAATATATGGGCCATTCTCGGTGCCGTAACCATTATTAGTAGCCTTTGCCTGGTGACCTTAGTTGGAGGAGGCAACAAACTTAGTGGTACAGCCTACAAAATTCTGAAAGCCGGGGATGACGAATGCGTGGAAAGATTGAGTTTAGAGGAAATACATACTGAGGGGACCAGTCATTAGAGAGCAACTGACACGGCAACATATTGCCACTCTATCCCGCACAAATTAGTTTACTGGGCCTGGCAATCTCTATACGTAGAGAGGATTATGCTTGCGAAGTTTTACCTGCAGAAGTAGAAGTGCCTAATGGATAGCTGGGATACGGAGCCGAAACAACCAACGAAGAATCTACTCAATAAGCATATCATCTAGTGCCATTGATTTCCGGAGTAAAGAAATATAATTAGACAGAGTTATAGAAATTTATTCATCTCCAGATTTTTTGGGTGGAGTAGTTTGATTCGCAAGGCACAAATAGCTTAAACATCACTAGAGCACTAGCATCATCTTTTAGACACTTGCTTAGTACAGAAGCTAAGATCACAACATGAGAACCCTCATATAGGCAATTCTAATTTGCGTCTTAAACATGAATAGTAGCTGCTCTAACCTGAGTCGATCCCTGAGCTGCCGTAGATCACGATGCATGAATGTCATGTTCTAGAAGCGAGACTCAGCCACACGTGTGTTTCGGCCCCAAGGCCCGGCTGTCTTACACAGAGCACAGTGAAAGTTTGCGATTCAGAATGGGGCTATAAAACATAGCACAGATTGAACCATGAAAGTAATAACCGCAGACTAACAAGCGTACGACTCTATCCAAGTTGCTTGAAGATGATAAATACGCCAATGACATTCTTTCCAACACTTGGGACATCGTTGCCTTGTATCTTGCGTGAAAGTAAACTAGGGCGGAGAACTTGCAAGTGTGAGTAATCTTGTTGGCCATTTGTCAGTTCATTTATTTCCAACACTTGGCAACGTTTCTGGCCATTGGTTTAGTCTTTTGCGTTGTTCGAATTAAATACTTCTATTATCTCACTTGCTGTATATGCCGTTGTGGTAGTCTTCATTTAATGACGATCTTTATACGTCTTGTATCACTTCAAGTCTGACACAACACTACCAAGCCGAAAATCACCAATCATCATGTCTAGTAGTACGCCTAAGACTGAGATCAAATCTGCCCTCGTTATTGGGGGATGTGGTTCTCTCGGTCATCGGATTGTCGAGCAGCTCTTGGAGCTCAAGCCCACTCCTCAGGTAGCTGTCTTTGATATCCAGAACAAGACCAACAGGATACAAGGTGTTGAGTACTATAATGTTGATATCACGTGTAAAGACCAGACCTACTCTTCACTTATTAAATCACGCCCAGAGGTGATCTTCCATACAGCTTCGCCACCAGCTGGTCTATCGGATCTTCCACTTTATATGAGAGTCAACGTTGAAGGTACCCGCAATCTACTCGAGTGTGCTAGTGTAAGTTGCGATCTCTTTTGTAGACTTTTCCAAGTACTAGCCTGTATGAATGACACTATGGCATGCATCTTCAACATTTTGGACGATGCTGAAAAGAACATATTACAGGAGCTAGGTGTGAAAGCGTTCGTTTACACGTCTAGTGCATCTGTTGTGCATGATTCGGTCAGTGATCTAACCGAAGGAGATGACTCTCTACCTCTCCTTTACCTGCCACATCAAACAGAAATATACTCGCATTCAAAAGCAGTAGCCGACCAACTTGTCCTTGACGCAAACAGCAACACCTCAGGTGGTTTACTAACAACATGCATTCGACCCACAACGATGTTTGGCGAAGACGATGCAGTTACCAGAGCAATTGTTGAACGTGCCGCAGAAGGGAAACTTAAGTGGCAGGTCGGCAACGGCAACAATCTCTGCGATTGGACTTTTAACGAAAATGTGATTCATGCGCAGTTCCTAGCTGCGGAAGCTTTGCTCAACTCCCCTGCTCAGAATTCAGCATCTGAAGACATGCGTGTTGCCGGTCAGGGTTTCATCATTACGAACGATGAGCATATATCGTTCTGGAAGTTTGCTCGGATGATTGGAAATGCGGCTGGGTATATTACTATGGAAGAGGACGTAAGATCGATGCCAAAGGGAATTGGGCTCATGGTAGCGGCGATCGCTGAGTGGGTGACTTGGATCATCTCCTTTGGAAGGCAGAAGTCGAGGCTGAATAGAGTTGGCATCAAGTTCAGTTGCATGACTAGGACCTTTCGCATTGATAAGGCGAAGAGGGTTTTGGGATACAAGCCAAAGGTCAGCTTGCTGGAGGCTATTGAACGGAGTGGAAAGTCTTTCCGTCGTCATGAATCCAAAAAGAAAGCTTAGATGGCATGAGAACTCAGAAGCTCTGTTCGTCTCGAAGGCTGGCTTGGACCTGAAGAGGACGAGAAATCTAGTCACGCACGGTCCATTCAGAAATTTATCTTTCCTATAGTAAATAACTCGTGATACATCCGCCATCCTCGTGTTCGGCAATATCGCCTGATAACAATGTTTGTCATCGACTTATCGATCGGGTGAATGGTTGATAATAAATACCACTACTCACCACAGGATATCTATACTGGATTGGCTGAGATTATATACGGCCGCCGAAGTAGACATTTTTCTCAATGAATGACTATAATGTAATCAGCAGCCTCATCCACTGCGCAGTTTGGGTTTTATGACTAAAACAAGACAATCCTTGACTTATCTATTGCTAGATCAGATGTTTCTAGTACGATTGTAAAAACAAAACATGACTGTGTGAAATTAGAAAATTCTGCTCTCGAGGGATGGCCTAGCATCCAGGATCATCAGGTGATGTCCTATAATGGCGCTTCTATCCCATCGACATTTCCGTCCCAACTAGCGCGCCTTCGTAAAATGCTATTCCAAAAGATCTTTTGTTGTACTCATACAGCAGCCGAGATGGAGAGAGGGGTTCTTTTTTTTTTTTTTGGAGGTATTAGCTATTATCTGCTTGAACTGATGCATTCTATGCTGAGATAAAATGTTGGAATTAACAAGTACACGCCCCAATCGCTTCCCTTAAATTACCTCATCTATTCACTTGTCTTGAATCGCAATTCTCTTTGGTCCAAAATCTCAGGCTTACAACTCAATTGGCGATGGTCGGTGTTCTTCTATTCCAAATATTCTGCTCAACAGCATCCATTAAAAAGCTCGCCACACTAGCTCTCGAAATTGACATGAAGCCTCCCATTCTCTTTCCTGCATCATCAAATACCTTTACAGGGGCTTTTGGCCCATTTGTCAGACGATTTGGGCGAACCAAAACAAAATCCAGACCTGTGGCCTTCACTTCTTTGTCAACCATTCCATGGTCTACGTAAGAGACGCCAAGGTTCGTATGCTGAATGGCAAATCGCATTGGAAGAATCACATTTGGAAGTGAATCTGCTGTTCCAAATGATGACATAACGACGAGCTTCTGGATGGAATGCTTTTCCATCACGGACACAACATTAGCTACAGAGTCCGCCATAAGTCGCTGAGGCGTGTCGGGGGCTCTCGCGTTCGCGAGAGTGACAATCACTGAAGATGGTTGATCAAATTTTGTGGTTTGATACGCATTCTCAATATCTTCGAGAACTAATGGAGATCCTTGGTCGAGCAAGTTAGTCACCGTACTTCTTCTAGCTGCAACAATATCCGTACCTTTGACAATGGTTAAACCATCTCTAGCCTCCATAGTGTCTGGATTTCTGACAAGAGCAGTCACTTTAAATCCTCTGTCAAGAGCTTCGTTGACTGCATGGACTCCTGTCTGCCCATTTCCGCCGAGGATTAAAATTCGAGACATGATTGGTTTGTTGGGCTTTGCGAAAGGTATTAGATTGAGATGTCAAATTTAGGCGGCTTTTTTCAAACAAGTTTGTGATCAGTGAAAGAAGATTGTTGATATGCAATTCATTTGGTTGGTACAAAAGATTTGTTGGCACAAGACCGGTGTTTATATACCTCCGTCTAAAATGTCCAAGCCCTACGCTGATCACAAATTCTCTATTGTGTAAGCAACCTATTCCAACGTACATCGCCAATTAACAGCGTGTCTAGGATGCGTTCCTTTCGGCATTACGTTTGGACTCGGGTTTTAGCACTGCCTTATAAGATCTACGACATTATCGCTTCACTTATTGGCCAGCCTGTTAGAACTCCAAGATTTGAAGGAAACTGAATTTTTTGAGAACTTCATTGAACAAATAAGATTGCTACACAGCCTCCTACTTCAATGGGTGCCCTATTCTAGTCCATAATTCCTGGCGATAATGCCAATATATCACAATGCTGCTTACGAACAACCCAATCACTAGAGGCGCCTGCAACGAATTTGCCGATTAAAGCGATATCTCCGGCATGACACGTGATATCGAAAACTGTATATACTAAGCAACTTAACACTTATTTATCTCTGAGCAATAGAACTTTCAAGTCGTTTTTACTCATATCTTCTACTATCGAAATTATAGCAATCAAGTAAACTTTCCTTCTCCGAGCGCGATGTCTACTCCTAGACCTAAAGAAATCACCATCATTGGTGCAGGCTTGGCAGTAAGTCTCTAAAAACCGAATCTGGCTATACCATACTGACAAAATTTAGGGACTTGGTCTTGCTCTAGCTTTACATAGGCTATCAATACCATGTGAGATTTACGAATCACGGGAGGGGAACTTCGAATTAGGTGGAGGTCTCATGCTCTCCCCAAATGCTCTTCGTGTTCTCGACTCGCTTGATGTCTATGAGAAAATCAAAAAGCAAGGCTATAATTTCGAAACTTGCAGTTTCAAAACATCAGATGGGGAAACTAAAGGTGTCTACTACTTCGGCCATGAGAAGATTTATGGTTACAAAGGCTTGCGTATATATCGTATGGATATATTCAACACTTTACGGTCTATGCTCGAGGAACGGAAAGTGCTAATACACTTCGGGAAAAAGTTCTCCCACGTAGTATCAGAGAGTGAAGAAAATGTCACCTTTCAGTTTGCGGATGGGTCTGAGAAAACGACACCTCTCCTCGTTGGAGCCGATGGGATACATTCTAAAGTCCGCCGATATATATACCCGGGCCTCCTCCCCAGCTTCTCCGGGATTGTCGCGGTCACAAGTGCAATCCCACGCTCAGCGATTCGTCTTCCGGAAAACGACCCCAATTATTCTCTTCCAGCTCAAATTGCCACCTCGACTGGTGGGTTTATCTTAGCACCCCAGGGTGCTGACGGCTCGGAGTTGCTCATCGGAAGACAACATGTATTTGCTGAGCGTAATCGCCAGGGGTGGGACGATTTAAATGCTGATAAAAAACAGCTAGCAGCTCTTATCCAAAGCGATATCGACTCTCAACCAGACATTGTGAAGTCAGCACTGGAGGCCATCAACCCCGAAAGAATCCAAACGTGGCCTTTCTACACCGTCCCTCGCCTTGAGTCGTGGTCATCAAAAAGCAATCGCGTTGTTATCCTTGGCGATGCTGCTCACGCCATTCCCCCTACGACTGGACAAGGTGTCAACCAGGCGTTCGAGGATATTTATGTTTTCGCTCTATTGCTCGGCAAGCAGGCGGAGGAGCTAGATTGGGATCAAGCAATCAAGCTGTGGCAGAGCTATCGAGTTGAGAGGGTTGATCGGCTTCTGGAGTTGACCAGAAAATTGAACAATAACCGATTGCCTCTTAGTGAGCAGATGAAACTAGCGAAGAATGATGTCTGGAACGACGAAACTGGGAAAGGCGACCCAGAGGAGATGAGCTGGCTGTTCGGTCCTACATTGGACAATGTGGTGAAAGAATGGGTCAGCAGTAGGTCAAATATCAATGCCTAGCGGTTTACATCGGTACGAATCTTTCTTTATACGGAATTTGCAGTGTTGATTGGATGGTTCTTAAAGTCTCCTTCTAGAGAGATCAATGTTCAAACTTCAGATTCGAGGTCTCGAATTCTTCAAAGGCAGATTATTATTGATTAAACAGTTTGCCTGCTTGGTATAGAGTGTTGTCTGGAAACTTTTGCGTCATTATTCATTGTGGAAGCGAGAGCCCATGGCTTAGAAGTTGCAAAAACATCTCATCAATTGTGCTTTAAAAGTTTGCGATCGCAGAATATAGGAATGACATGATGCATGCACAGCACAGTGCCTACCAGTACTATCACCGAAATCCGTATGTACCCAAATTGTCATTCGTGGTATATCCACATAAACAGAGTCTTACACTACCGACAAGGCTAAAACGTGGGCGTTGAAATCAATCCTTGTACCCTTGCTGCAAGATTACAGTACTGCCGACCATTTGCACAGTAAACCTTCCAAGTAATTGACATGCCTATCCTTAAAAATCATACCCAAACTCCAACGCCACCTATCTCATCATACCAGAGAAGTCACCTTACAATTCCTTTTCCAATGACACTGTACAAGGGAATTCACAACTCCAGCTCTCCCTGCCCGCGGAGAATGCAACATTTACAGTGTCACACTTATCCGTTGTCCAAGTTGTATTCCCATCCTTGATGTCAAATTTGAGGGTCACCTTCGGTACTCCCGTCTTTTCGTCTGCATATGAAGCCTTCAGCTCTGGCTCATTATATGTAAAAGTGGGCGCGTTATCAACGTTTGTAATGGTGATCTCCTTAGCTGGGGAGGGTACTTTTATCGAGTCACCTTTACCCATATGTTGGTTGACCACCTTTGCGATGATATTGACGTCCTGCCGTTGGGGTTGGGGAACATTGTACACGGTTATGTCCCAGTAGGGGCTGTTGAGTTCGCGACCGATGCCAATGCTGCATGAACCTTTATTGTTGATAGCAGCGTCTGCTCTAGTATCGATGTTTCTTTCTTCACTTTCTGGAAATGAGTTATGGCGCTAAGCTTTTGGATGGGGTTGACATACACTTGCGATGCCTCGGATGCTGCTATGTGGGAGATGCCGTACGCACAGGCAACGAGAAGGGTGGGGAGTAGCATTCTGGCGTGTTTACACTGTAATCTTTTGGCAGGAATAAAGGAGGAAAGAAGGAAGTGAGGTTGTAGTTGATGTCAGAGTGAAAGTGAAGTGGGGTGGAATTAATAGCGCTGCTTACATCCCTATGCTAGGTTATATGTTCCGAGATGCAAATAGGATCAACACGCGAGAACTTTGAGCACACCAATGAAATACGTATACATGCAGTAGAGCCTTGGGGGTTCGAATATGGCCTGTTCGGAGGTCCAATCAAAAACCGGAAACCTGACAAGCCCCAGCTTGGTTTAGAGGTCAGCGCTTAACGAGTGTTCCATAATGGGTACGCTATGAGCCCAAGGGTCGGGTCTTGGGTAGTAAGATAAAATCCTTAACAAATCTTAATGGATGGTGCAAATAATTAATGGTGCAGTATTTGCGTCCTAAATATTGCTTCCTGATTGGCTTACGGACCGGCTTGCTAGGCGGACTTTAATACCTACGATCACTCGCCACAGTTCTTTTGAGGCACTGGATCTACCAACTCTTAGTATTGTCAGGAGACAGAAGTAAATAAATGTTAAGAAACTTCATGAGCTTCAGCCCTTTGGAACTGCTGTGCAATTCAACAATTCTAAAATTAACAACTGGAATTTCGCTCCGATTTTGTATCTTTCTCTAAGCGGGCATTTGAAGGCAAAAACCCTAGCGCATATCGCACAGATTCATGTCCCACTTGCATCTAGCAGTGATGATGCTCGCGTTAGATAGCCCTTTCCAATGCAAGCAACCGGACCATGGAGTGACGACTTTACAATTGTTATCTAGTCTTCTCTACAAGCTGATCCCCGACCTCTTCTCCCTTATATAGCTCGGATAATAAGCGAATAAAGGATAAAAAGTGGGAGCGGGATCGTCCGTAGCTAACACTGGACCTAGAGATTTCCACCTCAGTCTTGAAAGTGACTGCTGACTCCTCTTAAATTGTCCATTTCCAGGGAAAATTAAAAACACATTGAATGAGTCTATTTCAAATAGAATGTTTTACATCATATCTTCCAATCGTAATGGCTAACCCATCCCTAACCCCCCGAACGCCTGGTATGCACTTTCATCGTACAATTTACATGTCTTTCCCACCCTTCACCCAAAGATGTCCCGACAAACATCTAGCCCCCAACAACAGCTAGCCCCTCATAAATACGACTTCTTACAGCGTAGAAACTCGGTGCTCTTACTCCACCACCTAAAACCCCTACACTTTCGACCTCAATCCTACCAGTGCCTGTCTTTCTCACAATCACACTCCCATCGATCAATAGTGTGCCTTCGCCACGAAATTCTGCTGCGTGTCCTGAGCTCTGCATTATCTTTCTCAGATCCGCCAATCGAAGGTCACCCACATGCAATGGCTGGGCGACTGTTCGTGTTGCGGACTGCATGCTTGAGGGGAGGATATCAAGTATGGGCATATCGGACGATTGAGCTGCGTTAACTAGCGCTGTAGATGACTCCGCTTCACCCCCAGTGAGTTTCTGTTTCTTATTGCTACTCTCTTCATGGATATCAAGCTCAAGCAATTTTTTAGCTTGCAATCGGCCAGTGACTGTTACGACACCTAAGCCTTTGACATTCTGCCAACGTAGTCGTTTAACAAGAGAGTCTGTCAATTTCACTACCCACGCATTAGTGTCTACACTCGCATCTACTGCAACCCCCATTTCTGGTGTGTAGACTATCTCCTCGTCAGCACCGAAACGTGCCGAAAGAAGTCTACGACAGTCTTGGGCTAGGCTCAGAGTTTCCTCCTTCAAACCCCCGACTAAGATTAGTTTTCGTGGCTCGATGAGTGGAATGAGCATTTGCAAACTGCGTTTGTCATGAAGACCTGCGAAGTCTACGAATGCAATGCGAACGTTTAT
>Ga0247807_10001715_pt1 | contig 12598 bp, 15 predicted proteins | sample UWRJL074202C1_FD_179931 | JGI IMG/M metagenome (GOLD analysis project Ga0247807, IMG submission 179931) | Plant litter microbial communities from Arlington Agricultural Research Station in Wisconsin, United States - UWRJ-L074-202C-1 | ecosystem: Environmental > Terrestrial > Plant litter >...
ATGAGGTCGTCGACGAAGGCCTCGGTTGCGACATCGCCCTCGAAGCTGACGCGAACGAGCACGGCGCCGGTCAGGAGCGCGAGGGACGGCTCGACGTCGCTCGCAGGCAGGTGGGCTTCGAGGATCACCCGCATGCCGCTCGTGCCCGTCTCGTAGAGGCGCGTTCGCAGGTCTCGAACGATCTCGCTCGTGTTCGCCCGTTCTATGACCCCTGCGAGCAGGCGGTCGAGGTGGCCGTCGGTGAGGTCGGTGGCGAAGTCCAGAAGCGACGTTCGCAAATCCCCGCGCAGGTCGCCGGTGGCGGCCGGATGGTGAGACACATCGCAGATCTGGTCGATGGCCGACCGGATGAGGTCCAGCCGGTGGGGCCAGTGCGTGTAGATCGTGGCTTTCGAATAGCCCGATCGCTGGGCCACTTCGGCGTGGGTGACGCCATCCCAACCCCGTTCGAGCAGAAGGGTGGCCGTCGAGTCGACGACGTCCCGCCGGGTGCGGGCGACGCGCGGGTCGGTATCCGTCATAACGACATTCTAGGACTTCCTGGATTCTCTGCGTAGTGTTATACATATAGTTCAATAGTGAACTATAAGTTCAATAAACACCGAGGAGAGTCCCATGACCGCATCCGTCGTTCGCCGTGACGCGAGATTCCATCGCACCCTATGGGTGTTGCAGTGGCTGCTGGGCGCGTCCCTCGTCGCCGCGGGAGCAATGAAACTCCTGCTCCCGTCCGACCAGGCGGTCGCGATGTTCCCCTGGGCTGCCGACGTGCCCGTCCTGTACACGGTCACATCGGTGCTCGACATCCTCGGCGGACTGGGGATCGTGTTGCCCTCGGTGACGCGGATCCTCCCGAGAACGACGGTGCTCGCCGCGGTGGGAATAGTGCTCTTGATGCTGTCGGCAGTGGTCTTCTATCTTCTGCGCGGAGAGGCTTCGGAGATCGTCGCCAACCTCGTGCTCGCCCTCGTCGCAGCGGTCATCGCCTGGGGCCGCTGGCGCGTCGCGCCGATCACCGGCCAGTTGCCCGAGCCGGCCGTGCTGGCCGAAGAGCTGCCGCACGCCGCTCCGCCGGAAGAGATGCGGATCTTCCAGCTCCCGACCGGCAGCTACCTGACGCGAGGCTCCTTCGCCGTTGTGGGCGGGTCCTCCCGCGAGCAGCGGCAGTTCGTTTCGACTGGCGTACTCGTCCAGCATCCGAAGGGCGACCTGCTCATCGACGCCGGTTTCGGAGCGCAGGCGGATGCGCACATCGGCTCCCTGCCCTCGTTCCGGCGCGCCCCGCACGAGCTCCTCGACACGGCGAGCGCGCAGCTCGACGCCGCCGGCTACGACAGGGGCCGGCTCCTCGGGGTACTGCTCACACACTCGCACTGGGACCACGTGAGCGGCCTCGACTCGCTCGACGTTCCGATCTGGATGACCCGCGCCGAGCGCGACTACGCGAGCGCATCCACGAGCGACACGGTGTTCGCCGCTGTCTCGCCGGGTCACGAGATTCGCGAGTACACCTTCGATGGCCCCGCCTACCTGGGCTTCGACGCGAGCTTCGATGTGCACGGCGACGGCTCGGTCGTCGTTGTGCCCGCAGCCGGTCACACCACGGGCTCGGTCATCGTGTTCGTCACGCTTCCCACGGGGCAGAGATACGCGCTGATCGGGGACCTGACCTGGCAGCTCGACGGCATCACCGATCGTCTCGAAAAGCCGCTCCTGATGCGCATGCTCGCCGACAGCGACACTCGCCAGGTGCGCCGCGACATGGGGCGGATCATCGCGCTCCGGGCCAGCATGCGGATCGTTCCGGCGCATGATGCCCGCGGCTACGAGGGCATCCCGCTGCTCGCGACCCTGGCGGTGCCGAATGCCTGAGGCGACTCGCAGCGACCGCTGGCGCCTGGGTCGAGCCGTGTACGCACGCAACTTCGACGTCGACGAGGCCAGCGCCGAGTCACTGATGGCAGAGCGGGCGGGTGCGAGCTACACCGCCGAGGCCTACGAGGCGGCGGGCGGTCCCGGATGGCAGGGCGCCGCGTTGACCGACCGCGACCGCAGCATCGCGGTGATCAGCGCCCTCGTCGCCAGTGACGTGAGCGACAAACGGCTCGACGTCTACCTGGGCCTCGCCCGCAGGAACGGCCTGGACGACGAGGGGCTCACCGAGCTGATGATCCTGCTGACCGCCTACGTCGGCCAGCCGTATCCGTCGGCGGCGATGCAGGCCGTGCGCCGCACGAGCGCTCCCGTGGGCGACGGCGGGGAAACACGGGACGGAGGCCCGCTGCTAGCCTGACCCCATGCGCTGGGGTCGGATCTACTTCGCCGTCCAGGCGCTCGCCGGGGCGGCGTGGTGGGTCGCCGTATTCACGATCCCGGCCGTGAAGACGCTCACCCTCGGCAGCCTCGATCCCGTGCCGGTCGCCGCCCTCGACATCCCCCTGTTCGTCATCGCCTCCGCGCTGGCAGCGTTCGGCCTGAAGCCTGCCGCCGTGGTTGCCACGGGATGGACCGTGCTCGTCGTGCTCGCCATGGCGGTCTACGCGACGATCAGCACGCAGGCCGGGTGGGGTGTGCTGGTCATGGCGGCGGCGGCCGGCGCCTCGGTGCTCGCACTGTTCCTGGTGCTGCTCGGCCGCATCCCGACCGAGTGGATGACGTCCGGCCCCTTCGCGTTCCGGTCCGCAACGGGCACCCGGCACGTGGCGAACACCTTCGGGCAGCTCGTGCTGTTCTGGGGCTTCTTCCTCGTCGTCGCGCCGCTGGTGATCCTGTTCCTCGAGAACAGGTGGCGCCTGCACCTCGACCTCGGCTGGCCCGTTGCGGCAGCGGGGATCGTCATCCTCGTCGCGGCCAGCGCACTCGGGCTGTGGTCGGCCGTCACCATGTCGACCATCGGCCACGGCACTCCGCTGCCCTCCGCGATGCCGACCAGCATCGTCATCGCCGGCCCGTACCGGTTCGTGCGCAACCCGATGGCGGTCGCCGGCATCGTGCAGGGTGTGGCCGTCGGGCTCATCCTCTCGTCCTGGCTGGTCGTCGCCTACGCGGTGATCGGCTCGGTGCTGTGGAACTACGCGGTGCGCCCGCTCGAGGAGGCCGACCTCGAACAACGGTTCGGCAACGAGTTCCGCGCCTACGCCGCGTCGGTGCGATGCTGGATACCGTGACAACGACGTCGAAGATCGAAGCGATCGAGCGGGCCACGGGCCGCGCGTGGGACGACTGGCTGGCGTGGTTCGACAGCATCGGGGCCGCCGATCTGGATCACCACACAATCGCCACCCACCTGCTGACCGAGCTCGAGGGGCTGGTCGACAACCTCGGCTGGTGGGCGCAGGCCACCGCCAATACCTACGAGCACTTCATCGGCAGGCGCGTTCCCGGCCAGCAGCCCGACGGCACCTTCCGGCTCAGCGTCAGCCGGGCAACGACGCTCGCGATGCAGCAGCTCATCGACGACTGGACCAGGTTCGCGGCGAGCGACACCGCGGTGCTGGCCCTCCTGGCGGCCGAGCCGCGCGTGAGTGGAACCGAGAAGCGCATCAGCTGGCGGGCCAGGGGCGCTGGCGAGACGGCGATCACGGTGATCAGTGAACCGAAGGGCGAGACCGCGAGCATCGTGGTGCAGCACGGCGGGCTCGCCTCGCCGGAGGTCGCCGCTGAGACGAAGGCGACCTGGCTCGCCGCGGTCGACCGCTTCCTGGCCTAGCCGCTCACAGCAAACAAACAGGTGCGCAGCCCCGTCGTGGGAACGTATCGCGACGTATCACTGTTCTAGTAGACGAGCGCCGCAGCCAGCGGCACAAAGGAGCAAGACCCCATGACTACAACCGAGTACCGCAAGGACCCGACTGCCATCGAGCAGCTCACCCCGCAGCAGTTCGCCGTTACCCAGAACGATGCGACCGAGCCGCCCTTCCGCAACGAGTTCTGGGACAACCACGAAGACGGCATCTACGTCGACATCGTCTCCGGGGAGCCCCTGTTCTCGTCGACCGACAAGTTCGATAGCGGTTCGGGATGGCCGAGCTTCACCCGCCCGATCGAACCCGCCCACCTGGTCAAGAAGACGGACCGCAGCTTCTGGTCGGTGCGCACCGAGGTACGTTCCGCGAACGGCGACAGCCACCTCGGCCACCTGTTCGACGACGGTCCGGTCGCCGATGGCGGCCTCCGCTACTGCATCAACTCGGCGGCACTCCGCTTCGTCCCCGTGGACGAACTGGAGAGCCAGGGCTACGGTGACTACCGCAGCCTGTTCACCCCTAAGGAGTCCTAATCATGGCCACTGAGACCGCAAACCTCGCCGGAGGATGTTTCTGGGGCGCGCAGCAGCTGCTGCGTCGTCGCGAAGGAGTCATCTCCACTCGTGTCGGCTACTCGGGCGGCGACGTTCCGAACGCGACCTACCGCAACCACGGTGACCACGCCGAGGCCGTCGAGATCGTCTTCGACCCCGAGGTGATCTCATACCGGGACATCCTGGAGTTCTTCTTCCAGATCCATGACCCGTCGACGAAGGACCGCCAGGGCAACGACGTCGGCCGCAGCTACCGCTCGGCGATCTTCTACACGAGCGACGAGCAGAAGCGCGTGGCGCTCGAGACGATCGTGGATGTCGATGCATCGGGCCTCTGGCCGGGAAAGGTCGTCACCGAGGTCGAGCCCAGCGGTGACTTCTGGGAGGCCGAGGAGGAGCACCAGGACTACCTCGAGAAGCTCCCGAACGGCTACACCTGCCACTACGTGCGACCGGGTTGGAAGCTCCCGCACCGCGAGGAGCAGCTCGCCAACTAGCGTCATCCACTCGCGGCCCATCACCTCTCCGGTGGTGGGCCGTTGGTGTCTTCCTCCGCCTCAGTGAGCCGACTGTGCGCGCGCCGCGCGCGAGGTCCAGCCGCTGTCTCGCAGCCGCTCGAAGCCGTCGAGCATCAGGTCGAGGGCGAATTCGAACTCGAACTGGTCGTCGCAGCCCTGTCCCACTACCGAATCCGAGTCGTGAGCAGCCGATACGGCCATGTGCGCCACGTTCGGGAACGCGGCGGCCAGCTGCTCGAACATCGCCGATTGCTCTTCGGGGGATCCAGCGGGTGTCGAATTCTCCGCTTCCTCGAACACCTCCTGGGTGAGGCCCCACATGCGGCTGCCGAAGGCGTGCATAACGTGATGGGTGAGGTCGGGGCTGAAACCGCCGGCCAGGAAGATCCCGATCATGGAGTCAATGTAGCCGAGGACGGTCGGAGTCTTGGCCGTCCGCGACTCCAGCGCCGGACGGGCCCACGGGTGCCGCAGCAGCGCTGAGCGGGCGGAGAGCACGCGCTGTCGAACAGTCGCCTTCCAGTCGAGGCCCAGTGCGGGCGGATCGATCTCCTGGATGAGGGCGTCGACCATCCCCGCTATCAGCTCGTCGCGATGGGCGACGTGCTTGTAGAGCGCCATCGGCACCACATCGAGCTCCTGCGCGAGCCTGCGCATGCTGAGCGCATCGAGCCCGACCCGGTCGGCGAGCGCGACGCCGGCCCGCAGCACGCGCTCGCGATTGAGCGGCACTCGGCGGCTGGTGTTCGCGGACATGGGCGCCTTCCGGTTGACAGGAGTACACCGTACACCTTACCCTGTGAGAAAGGTGTACGCCGTACACCTCCGTGCGAAAGGGAACCATGTACACCGCTCGTCGAACCGCACTCGCCGCGGGGATTCTTTACCTGGTCACGCACGTGACGTCGGTCGTCACGCGCCTGTTCCTCTACGACGTCCCGCTCACCGACCCTGACTACCTCGTCACGGGAGGGCGACACGATGCAATAGCCCTCGGCTCCGTGCTCGAGGTGATCCTCGCGCTCGCTGTCATTGGCACTTCGGTGGCGCTCTACCCGATAGTGCGAAGGTCGAGCGAGGGGTTCGCGATCGGCTACGTGGCGCTGCGGGTGGTGGAGGGCGGCGTGATCCTCGTCGGGGTGGTCGCGATGGTCGCCTACAACGCGATCGAGGCCGAGATCGCTGCCGGCGCCGACCCGACCGTGCTGCTGCCGATCGGGCACTCGCTCGTCTCGCTGTACGACTGGTCGTTCGTCGTCGGACCCGGCCTCGTATGCGGCGTGAATACCGTCGTGCTGGCTTGGGTGCTGTTCCGGTCGGGCCTGGTTCCGCGCTTCATTCCGGTGCTCGGACTCATCGGCGGGCCGCTGGTGCTCGCGGTGAATCTCACCAAGATCTTCGGCACGTTCGACGCCCTGCCGGGCTTTGTGGGTGTGAGCGTCCTGCCGATCTTCGCGTGGGAGATCTGCCTGGCGGTGTACTTGATTGCACGCGGTCCGAGGTCGAGCCGACTACTGCCGGCAGAGTAGCCTCATTCATCCCGTGGGTGGACGTTCTCTCAGGCTGCCTCGGGCACAGTTGAGGCATGGCTTCTCCCGTCCCCCGCCCGGTTCGTGTTCTCGTTGTCGATGAGGAGCACGCCCTGACAGATGTACTGCGTCGGGTGCTCCAGCTCGAGGGCTGGGACACCCGCATCGCCTCGACCGGCGCCGACGCGTTCGCGGCTGTCGCGAGCTTTGCGCCGGACGTCATCCTGCTCGACATGATGCTGCCGGACCTGCTGGGTACGGAGGTCGCCACCCGCCTGCGCACCGAGGGGATCACCACCCCGGTCGTCTTCGTCACCGGCCGCTCCGACCACGAGGACCGCATGGCGGCCTACGCGGCGGGCGCCGACGACTACCTGACCAAGCCGTTCGGGCTCGACCAGTTGGTCGATGTACTCCAGCCGATCGTGCGCCGCCTGGGGCTCACCGAGCACAGTCGGCGGGTCGGTGATGTGGTGCTGGACGTCTCGACGCACGAGGCGTGGCGCGGTGAGGAGCGGCTCTTCCTGAGCGATCGCGAATTCACCGAGTTGCTCGACCAGGCCGAGATTCACGCCTGAACAGCTGGAGAGACTCCGGCGGGCCGTGAGCACAAAACCCGCCAGCCTGAGAATCGGGCGTGGGGCCGCCGGCGTCGGATATTCTCGACGCATGACCCCACGCCGCCGTACCATCTCCGCGATCCTCGTCGCCGTCGGCGCGATCGTCTACGGAGCCTCTCCCATCGATGTGATCCCCGAGTTGCTCACCGGACCGCTCGGCCTCGTCGACGACGCGGCAGTCTGGGTCGGCGCCGCCGTCTGGATCTACAACCTGCTCAAGAACCGGGGACAGGGACCGGTAGACCCGCCCCGGCCCAAGGTCTGATCACGCTCACCGGATTCCTCGTCCGGCGGCGCTGACCGCTCCGCCATGCCCGATACTGGGTGCCATGAAGCGCCGCCACGCGACCAGCCTGCTCGTGATCCTTGCCCTTGCGGGCTGCGCCTCGGCACCGGCTCCGCAGCCGACGGAGTCGGCGCTCGAGCCGGAGGCTTCGACCGAGGTCGCCTACGAGCAGTACATCATCGCCGTCGAGCAGCAGGCCGGCGACTGCTTCGCCGAACTCGGTGTCACCCAGCCGCTGAGCTACGCGGAGCAGGAGGGCGAGATGAAAATAAGTGGGGTCGTTACCGCGCAGGGCTCGAAGGGGCCGCTGAGCTGGACCGTCGGTCGGCTGAACGCGGGAGGGATCATCGTCGAGCCGCGCGACCAGGTGACCGCCGACGCGCTCGCCGGTGCCGGCTGCTAACCGAGCAGTGCCCCGACAAGCCGACGCGCCCCGGCCTCGTCGATCGGCGAGCGGCTGAGCGCCCGCAGGATGACCGCGCCCACGATCGCCTCGCCCACCTCTTCGACCGGGGTGTCGGCGGGAAGCCCCTCCTCGGCGATCGCCTTGCGAATGCGGTCGGCCATGGATGACGAAGCGCCGAGACCCTCGTAGATGCGACGGCCGACGTCTGCGTTGCCCGCTGCCGCGGCGATGATGGAGCGCAGCAGTCCCTCCCCATCCGGCCGGTCGAGCACCAGGAAGATCCCCGCGACCCAGGCGGCGAGGTCGGCGCGGATGTCGCCGGTGTCCTGGGGGCGCAGGCTGTCGGGCAGCAGCAGCCCATCGAGCAGGCAGTCCGCAACGACGTCGCCCTTCGAGGGCCACCAGCGGTAGATGGTCTGCTTGCCGACTCCGGCCTCGGCGGCGATCCCCTCCATCGTGAGGTGGTCGTAGCCCTTCGACAGGAACAGGCGCGCTGTCGCCTCGAGAATGGCGAGCCGGGCGGCTTCACTGCGCACCGGGCCCTGGCGATGGTCCGTCATCCTCACATCATATGTTCAGTTCATAGACGAGACGTTGCGTATAGTCTGGAACGTCTTGATTCTCTTGGGGGAAAACCGTGGCTGAACTGCTGTACCGACTGGGTGTCTTCTCCGCGCGCCGCGCGTGGACCGTCATCATCGCCTGGGTCGTCGTCTTCGCGATCGCGGGCGGCGCGTTCGCCATCGGCTTCAAGGGCCTCGCCTCGAGCTTCGACGTTCCCGGCACCGCCTCGGGTGAGGTCATCAGCAAGCTCGAGGACAAGCTGCCCGACTTCGCGGGCGCCTCGGGTGTTGTGCTGTTCACCACGGAAGACGGCTCCGCCCTCACCGACGACCAGCAGTCACAAATCACCGCCCTCGTCGACGAGGGCAGGGACCTGCCCGACGTCACCGATGTGATCGACCCCTTCGACACCGAACAGCAGCGTGCCGACCGCCTCGACGAGGTCGAGGACGGCCGCACCCAGATCACCGAGGGCACCGAGAAGCTGGATGACGGCCAGGCCCAGCTCGACGCCGGGCGCACCCAGCTCGAAGCGGCTCAGGCCCAGCTCGAAGCCGGCATCTCCCAGGCCCAGGCGGCCGGAGCTCCCGCCACCCGGACCGCGCCGCTCGAAGCCCAGCTCGCGGCGGTGAAGATCCAGCTGACCGGGCTGGACACGCAGCAGGAGACCATCGACACCTCACGTGAGGATCTCGCAGACGCCACCACCCAGCTCGAGCTCGGTGAGGAGCTGCTCGGTCTCTCCAGCGGCATTCGCCAGGTCTCCGACGACGGATCCACCGCTCTCGTCAACGTGTCGTTCGACAAGCCCCGCCTCGAACTCTCGGCCGCGACCAAGGAGGGCGTGATCGAGCACTTCGAGTCGAAGAAGATCGACGGCGTCGAGGTCGGCTTCTCCACGGACATCGCCCAGGGCATCCCGCAGATCTTCGGTGTCGGCGAAGCCGTCGGTCTCGTCTTCGCCGGTGTTGTGCTGCTCGTGCTGCTCGGCTCGCTGCTCGCGGCCGCCCTGCCTATCCTCACCGCGCTCGTGGGCGTCGGCATCGGCGTACTCAGCGTGATGTCCTTCTCGGGCGTCATCCAGATGGCCTCGGTCACCCCCGTGCTCGGCGTGATGCTCGGCCTCGCGGTCGGCATCGACTACTCGCTCTTCATCATTAACCGGCACCGCAAGCAGCTGTTGCAGGGCGCCGAAGTGCGCGAGTCCATCGGCCTCGCGAACGGCACGGCGGGCAACGCCGTCGTCTTCGCGGGCCTGACGGTCATCGTCGCGCTCGTCGCGCTGAATGTCACCGGTGTCCCCTTCCTCGGACTCATGGGCACAGCGGGCGCCGTGTGTGTCGCGGTCGCCGTGCTCATTGCGATCACACTCACGCCCGCCCTGCTCGGGCTCGTCGGCGAGCGCATCATCGGCAAGCGCTCGCGCGCCGCCTCGGTGAAGGCCGCTGCGACGGCGAAGGCCGTGCGCCAGATGTCCACGCTGCGCGCGGTTGTGACTGCGGTGCTGGCCGTGGCCGTGCTGCTGGTGATCGCCATCCCGTCATTGTCGATGCGGCTGGGCCTGCCCGACGGTTCGACCGAGCCCGAGGACTCGACGTCCTACCTGGCCTTCACCGTCACCGAGGAGGAGTTCGGCGCCGGCGCGACCGGACCGCTGCTCGTCACGGCGACCCTGCCCGATGGTCTCGACGACGACGAGGTGCTCGAGCAGCAGGCGCTCATCGCCCGCACCATCGCGGACGTCGAGAACGTGACGGCGGTCGCACCCATTGCCGTCTCCGACGACTCCCGGCTCACCGCGTTCCAGGTCATCCCGGAGGGCGGCCCGAACAGTGTCTCGACCGAGCAGCTCGTGCGCGACCTGCGCACCCTGCCGTCGATCGACGACGGCATCACGCTCGGTGTCGCCGGCCAGGCCGCGATCAACATCGACATCTCCGAGGGGCTGTCCGATGTGCTGCCGACCTACCTCGCGCTGGTCGTGGGGCTCTCCCTGCTCATCATGATCCTGGTGTTCCGTTCCCTGCTCGTGCCGCTGATCGCGACCGGCGGGTTCGTGCTCTCCCTGTTCGCGACCTATGGGGCGACCGTTGCCGTGTTCCAGTGGGGCTGGTTCGGCGACCTGATCGGCCTGCACAGCACGGGCCCGATCCTGAGCTTCCTGCCGGTCATCCTCGTCGGAATCCTGTTCGGGCTCGCAATGGACTACCAGCTGTTCCTCGCCTCGGGCATGCGTGAGGCCTACGTGCACGGGTCGACGGCGAAGATGGCGGTGGTCGAGGGCTTCCGGGCCGGTCGCGCTGTCGTGGCTGCTGCCGCGCTGATCATGATCTCGGTGTTCGGCGGCTTCATCTTCTCGGAGTCGGCGATGATCCGCTCGGTCGGGTTCGGCCTCGCGTTCGGTGTGCTGTTCGACGCTTTCATCGTGCGCATGCTGCTCATGCCGGCGCTGATGCACTTGCTGGGCCGCTCGGCCTGGTGGCTGCCTCGCTGGCTCGAGCGCATCCTGCCGAACGTCGACGTCGAGGGTGCGGCGCTCGAGCGTCGGCACCACCTGGTGGCCGAGGGTCCCGTTCCCGTCGCTACGCCGTAGCCGCCCGGAATCGCTCGGCCAGCTCGCCGAACGCTGCCGCCAGCTCCGGCGGGCCGACGACCTCCATGGGCGCATCGAACCGCCCGAACGAGGCGGCGAGTGCACGCCACGACCACGCGCCGAGCTCGAGCCTGCAGCGGTCCGGTCCTAGCTCGACTACCGTCCCGTCACCAGCGAACGGCAGCACCCGGCTCATCGGCAGGTGCAGGATGACGCTGCCCGTGCACGACCACCGGTTCACCTCGGGCGACCCCTTGAAGCGTGCGGCGACGAACTCGCCCACGTCCCCGCCGGGTACCTCGCGCGGGGTGAAGCGTGGACCGGTCGGCGTGCGCGGGGTGATGCGGTCGGCGCGGTAGATGCGCCAGTCGTGCACGTCGAGATCCCAGGCGACGAGGTACCACCGGCCGTTGGACGTCACCACGTGGTGCGGTTCGACGCGACGGGGAGCTCTCGGTGTGGCGTCATCCCGATCTGGATGCGGGCTCGCGTCGTCGAAGCGCAGCACCTCGCGGGCGTGGATGGCGGTCGAGAGCGCGACGAGAACCCCCGGATCCGCCTCGCCCCGCTCGGCGCGAAGCGGGGTGAACTGCAGGGCGTCGAGGCGGTGGCGGAGGCGCGAGGGCATGACCTGCCGCACGGTGGTGAGGGCGCGCACGGCCGCCTCCCCGGTGCCCGCGCCCGCTGCGGTGGCTCCCTGCAGCGCGACGGCCAGCGCGATCACCTGGTCATCGTCGAACAACAGCGGCGGGAGTTCGGAGCCCGCATCGAGGCGGTAGCCGCCGTCCGGCCCCATGGTCGCCCGGATGCTGTAGCCGAGCTCGCGGAGGCGTTCGACGTCTCGGCGCACCGTGCGATGGCTGATGTCGAGGCGCTCCGCGAGTGTCGCCCCTGGCCAGTCGCGACGCGTCTGCAGCAGAGAGAGCAGACGCAGCAGGCGCTCGGTCGTCGTGGGCATGTCTCGATAGTAGTTCGAGTGGAGGACCGGAGCTGTCCTGCACTGCTGTAAGAGTGGTCGTCATCACCCCCTCAACCAAGGAGCAACATGTTCGATGTCCTCACTCAGATCAACTGGCTGGCCGTGCTGGCCTCCACCCTCGTGTTCGCAGTCCTCGGTGGCCTCTACTTCACGGTCCTCATCGTGAAGCCGTATGCCATCGCGCTCGGCAATGAGAATCGCGAGCTGCCGAAGCCCGGGCCGCTCTTCATCGTCGGGCCCATTCTGTCCAGCCTGGTGATCGTCATCACGAGCGCGATTCTGCTCCGAGCGCTTTCCGCTGAATCGCTCGGCGACGGTGTCGCGTTCGGACTGATCGTGGGTATCGGCTTTCTCATGGCTCAGACCGTGACCATCGCCATCAACCCGAACTTTCCGAGGCCCCTGTTCTACGCGCTCATCAACGCGCCCTATTTCATCGTGTGCACGCTCGCGGCGAGCGTGATCCTCACCCTCTGGCGATAGGTGGGATGGTGACGCCGCGGTCGGGCTCGAGCGCCTGGCCCACGGGTGACCTCTCAGGGTTGGGCGTCATCCGTTGCCTAAAATCGGAGCGCAACCACCCCTGGAGGAATCATGAAGTGCCCCAACGACTCCGCGACTCTCGTGATGAGCGAGCGCAGCGGCGTAGAGATCGACTACTGCCCCGAGTGCCGCGGAGTGTGGCTCGACCGAGGCGAGCTGGACAAGATCCTCGAGCGTGCGGCCGGCGAGTTCGCGCGCGCGAACGAGGACTTCAACCGCACCGCAGCCGCACCCCAGCAGCCGCAGTTCCCGACCCAGCA
>Ga0247807_10001716_pt1 | contig 12597 bp, 12 predicted proteins | sample UWRJL074202C1_FD_179931 | JGI IMG/M metagenome (GOLD analysis project Ga0247807, IMG submission 179931) | Plant litter microbial communities from Arlington Agricultural Research Station in Wisconsin, United States - UWRJ-L074-202C-1 | ecosystem: Environmental > Terrestrial > Plant litter >...
ACATTAGTGTGCGTTCAATCGATATAGTTCTGCAAATTGTGTCCCGTCAGCTAGTAGTGTTTCCCGCTCGCCATATTCTAATAGCTCGCCATCGCCTAAAAGAGCAATCATATCATAACGAGCAACATGTTTCAGTCGATGCATGACAGCAAGTACTGTACATTCTCGGAATGTAGTGTCTATAATCCCCTGCATGATGGACTCAGTCTCACTGTCAACGCTGTATAAATTTAGTACTGCAACGTCAATATGATGACACACGCGTCAAGAAATACAGACCTGCTCATCGCTTCATCCAACACTAAAATCTTAGCCTTTTTCACTATTGCCCTTGCAAGGCAAAGAAGTTGTTTCTGGCCTGCCGACCATGCTTTCGTATCTATGTCCTTGTTTAGGCCCCCCTGATCTTGAACCATGGTCCAGAGTCCCACTAATCTCAGCGCTTGAGTAACCTCGACCTCCGAAACGGCGAGGGAAGGATCGATATTGAACCGTATCGTCCCTGGTATTAGTAATGGATCTTGAGATACTACATTAATATGAGAGCATATATTTTCGCGAGTTATAGTTGAGAGATCAACGCCATCAAGGGTGATTTTGCCCTCTGGTACATGGATCATCTGCAGGAGACTGAGAATCAAAGAAGTTTTCCCGCTGCCTGAGCGACCACATATAGCAACGTGTTGTCCAGGTCTGATGGACATCGATAATCCTTTAAGGACCGCTTCTGTACCAGGTCTTGAGATTATTTCAGCTGAGCACTCAAACGGGAAAATTAGGAAGAAAATCTTACTCATGAAAAGCAACCACGCGACTGAACTCGATCGCACCAGCCAACGGCCAGTCAGGAACACTATTCAAAGACCTACTCATGACCTCTTCAGATTCGGTTTCGATCGTGAACCGCTTAACTCTTGCCACTGCCCCTATGCTAGACTCGAGCCGCGTCCAACTCTTTATGAGACGAACTAGCGTTTCACTAAACCCTAAAATCATAAGCAGACTCACACCTACACTTCCCGCGCTAAACTTATCATGCCATCTCACTACCGTTCCAACAAGTACAACGGCTAACACAGCAACTAGTAAATTCAAAACAAACGTGAGCCAGGCTTGGATACAATTCTGAATGTACATTGGTCGCTGTGACGTATCGATAAGGCGATAATTGCGATCTTGGTAATTCATTTGCCAGCCAAAAGCACGAATGTGTGATGAACCACTCACAGCTTCAGAAAAGTGAGTATATAAAGGTGCCTGGGCCTCAATCCCCAGCAGACGAACTTGGCGCGAGGTTTGGAGGTAGAAGCGCTGAATAATAAAGACTGCAAGGCCAAGAAAAGGAATAGCCGCCCCAAGATACTGTGAGAATATTGCAAGGATGCCGATTTTGACCAGAATTGTGAAAGCAGCTGCGGAATCTTTTAGCACCTTTTTGAGAGCACTAGCCTAGAGTTGAGACCCACTTGAGGTGTAGTTCACCATAGCCCACGGCAACTCCATATCTATTAGCTCCATATCTTGACTGAATCTATGTAGCAAAATCGTTAGACACCGCTGCACTCATTAGAATGCAGAAATACCTGTTCAAAATGTCACCATTGTCATTCTTTGTAAAGAATTGTAGCGGAGCCCTAGATACGTTAGTATATAACTACGCAAATAGCTTTGAGATAGAAATCGAAAAATATACCGTAAAGTCGTTTCAAGCAGGTCGTAGTGCAGCTTGGTAGCGGTATTAGATATGACTGGGATGAAGGCAAACCTGAACCGTCTTTTAGTGATGACCTCCGATTGGATTCTGGAGCTCGAAAGCTTACCATGCAGCCATTAAAATACCAAAGGTACCAATGACACCTAACATCGCGTAGATACCCATATACAAGCCAATATCCTTATTTGGCTGTCTAGAATTTGTCTCGGACCACCACTTGATCCAGACGCCTAAAATTTCATTAGTGTCAGGATATCGGTTGATAAATAATAAGACGTTCACTCACTGGAGAACTCTATACAAAATACCCATATGATGACAGAAAGCACATAAAACCCAACCACCAAGTACCCGGCATTTGACAGGTAATATTTGTAGACTGACATATCTCCATTCTTCCGTCTAATATCGTCGAGGGAATGAGACTCTCCACTTGTACTGTCCGAATTGCGATATTCTCCATGGAAACGTTGAGGATCCTCATCTAAACATGATATAGAATCGTATTCATTGTCCAAAGAGGGTAGTGATAGTCTAAGCGAATTAACGTAGCCATCATTCTCTATTAGTGTAGCTGGTTTTCCAGTTTCAATAATCCTACCATTATCGAAGGCAATGATAAAGTCCATAAGAGACATGATCTTGACTGTCCGGATTTTAGACCGATGATCTCAAACATAGAAGGAGGCTAAAATCACTTACGGCTGTGTGTAGCGATAATGACGGTCGTAGGAATCATTCGGAGCAGGCCCTTAGGTCCTAGTAGGCGAGATGAAACAATGTCCGTAGTATGGGCGTCCATACCACTGAACACATCGTCAAGAATGATAACACTGTTTCTAGCATATATAGCTCGTGCAAGAGCCTTAAGGTTACAGGTATTTGTCAGAATAGACCTAAAATAGCTTTCGGGAAAACTCATTAAGAACGGAAATCTGTACTTACGAGACGTTGCTTCTGGCCGCCACTGAGGCTAAGACCTTTACTCCCCACACGAGTATTATCTCCATTCTGAAGCTGTCTTATATCGTCATCGAGACCGCAGGAATAAACAACCCTGGCATACCAATTTTGATCTATCGCAGCTAGGCCGGTAATATTTGCACGAACTGTTATATTTTCTAGCCAAGGCTGTTGTGAGCAGTATGATATAGGCTCATGCCCCCGTTGTCCGGTACAACTCTTCCCAGATGCTTCTGATAACAAATGCATCTCGCCCAGGAGACTACTTAAAAATGCTGACTTTCCACTTCCAACAGGACCAATGATTGCGGTTAGTGCCCCCGTCTGGATCTCAACTTCTAGTGTTTTGAGAACAGCTGGCCCATTCTTGTTAAACCCAAGGCTCTGACCATTGAATAACATAAAAGGCGGCGTCTTGAAATTCCTTTTCTCATTCTTTACTTTGAGACGCTCTAGTTTTATGTCTGTATTACCCTGGTTCATTGTGAAATGTTTGCCTTCATCACCCAGGTTTGGTTTATAGTTGCAGTACTCTTGGATACGATCGAAGCATGCGATGCATTGTACCACCACTGGAAGCACTTGTAGGAAGAAGACAACGGGATTAACGAGCAGTGAAATTAACGCCGTAGAAGTAAAAGCCTTATCAGTCAAAAGTGTTTCGTTTTTCCAAAAGACAGAAATGATAACGTATAACGCAAAGGTGACTACTGGTGCGAGATTGATAGGAGCAAGAGCTATTGGTATGTGAACTGGAAGATCTCTAACATCTTGATGGGTTTCAACTTACATAGTAAAAGTGTTAAGACTAAAAGCTTTCTGAAGACTTGTGAGGTCTTAATCTCATCAACACGCAAGCTATGCACAATATCTGACATTACTCCTGTCAATCCCAACATCTTGATAGCCTTGATTTCATCCAACATAGTTGATGAAACTCGAAGTCGCTCCTGGACCTTTTCGATCCATCGAAGCTGCGCGGTCTTACTGGACAGTGACACCTTTGAGGTAATGGCAATGAGGACTGTATTATTGACAATGTTATCATCAGTAATTTTGTGGTAGGGGGAGAGGAATTACCAAGTACAAGAACTATGGGAGCAATGCATGCCAAAAATAGCTGCCGCCCAAGAAGCCAACTGGCGATAGCAATGTCGAGCAGTGAGCCCCATACTTCATGAAAAAATTGCATTCCTTCAACTATACGCTCTACATCTGTGCCCATTAGACTTATAGCAGTAATTTCACCCATATCAGCTTCTCGTATTTGTAAGGTTCGCTGATATATCAGGCCAATTAAGCCTCCTCGTAGCCTAGTGGTAAACCTAAAAGTTTGATACCTGTATATAGAACTTGAGACCTATTTACTTGTTGGTTAAACTTTGATAACTCTATGCTGTGTAGCTGTTTTACTCACTGCTATGCCTAAGTAAACCAAAGCCCATGCGCCAATCAAGCCTTTGCCATAGGTAGAATCTGGGTTTGTTTTGCTCACAAAATTTATAGTAGTGCTTATGAGAAATGGTTGTGCAAAGGTGAATGAAGTCAGACATATTCGGGGAATGATGGGCGATAAGAAGGAGAGAAGATAGCTTCGGAAGCATGCTCGAAGTAAGCTATGACGTTCATGGTGATCATCTGCTGGCATGATGAGTGAATGGCTCATATTTTAGGCGACTCTTGACACTCACAATGCTCCCAACCTAATGCCAGTTCTCTACCAAGGGTTTGACTCCGAAGCTTAGTGTCAAGAGCTGGAAGATCCTCTACCGAGATTATCTTTTTATGCCCTAACCAGAAGGTAGTTGCTAGCCATGTAAAACATGTCCTAGCCCAAAATCCACTGCGTTGTTCTGAAGTGAAGGATCTGTACTCGGAGTTATCTTTCGTTGCTGATCTCAAGGCTGGGTTTTCGATCGATTCAAGAAGTAGTGCAACCACCGTCAGTGAAAGTATCACTGTTATAAGAGCCGGCATGAGATGGTCAGGTGCAAGTAGCCACAGTGTGCGTGTCCTAACAACACCAAGTATCACTGACGCTGACAAATAGAGGCTGAGCAAAGTAGATGGGCGAGGTGATCGTTTATGACTCAAGAACGAGAGTGTTAATGCCGTGCTCGTAGCTAAGAGACATAGAATATCAGCAGCAGTCGATGAATTTGTTCTTAACAGCGAGTCCTGTATGCGAAGAACAATAAATGTCAATTGGATCCCGAAAAGTCCGGTCAGTATTATCTGCGAGAAACTGTTAACTCGACACCGTAGAGTAGAGTTATATGTATTACTAGTTTACTCCATAATACTTTATGATTAAGGGAGGACTCGATAAGAGCTGGTCTATACAGCAATATAACAATGCGCAAGGGTGAAAGAATAAGAAATAAACCAGCGGGTAAGCATGCAAGAAAAATGTCCTCGAATTGCAGAGTAAAGTCGAAGGACCGGCAACTTGTGTCAACCCGAGGTCCAAAAGATTGGTCGCTGGCTGCAGGACAATGCATCATAACTCAAAATAATCGGGATTATCACATTGAACTCCTGAGTTGACTTCTGGAGGCTCAGATAGGAGTATTTTCCTTATAGCTATTGCTACAATAAAAAGAAGCTATGCGCGGGCGTGCGGGTTGACGTAAGCTGAGGTCAGCCACGCATGTGCTGGTGCCTTGCTGTCGGTTCAAACCATACGCATGGTTATTGGGGTTGATCACTTCGAATACGGGGCACCACACGCTCGTATTAGCGTAGTGCTCGTTGTATTTCAGTGGGATCAAGTGTGTGTTGTATTGACTACGTACGAAGGGGTGTTTATATACCCAAATGGTATCACGTAGTCATGTGACTAGGTCACATGACTAGTATACACCAACACTTGCATTAGAACCTGATATACATTATGTCAATCTAAGCTGGAATGTTATCGATTGAATTTTTAAAACGTATAAAGCAGTATAACAGAAATAACGCATTCTTTTTGTCAGTCCAAAGTAAAATTTGGAACACATGTTGAATTTCAAAGTTCTTGCACGCTGATATGAATTTAGTCCGGTCCAGATGTATTCAAGAACGATGCCGCAGCGTATGCTTCACGTTTATGATCTCAATAAATATACTTTGATACATGTTAGAACTGAACGAAGTTGTTTTCTGAATAGAAAGTACGAACAATGATTTGAAGTCATTTATTGAAGGGACCCGGATTTGCTACTTGTGGATTTTCCTGTACACCTGGTTTTGTTTTACTTTGGAGAATGACAGCTTTGCTCACTTCTCAAAACTATGAAGTGTGTAGATACTACCTTTGATTATATATATGAAAAGTTATCGATTCATTTCTCTACAGCTATACTCACGCTTGTCTTCGCTTCCTCTTCCTCTTTTTCTTCATACTGTAATTCACCAGCGGGTTTTCCAAGGAGAAAGTCGGAAAGGACAAGTTTTCCAAGTATACCGATTTGCTCACAGAGAATAAAGCTACTATATAGCTAGCTTCAGGGGCTCGCTTAGGTTTAGAGGGTTCTGGTCTGGCGGTACTTAGCTTTCCTCACACCACTTGTGCCGTCCCAGTGCCTCATTCGGGTTGGGCCCTTAAAGGGCTTTGCCTTTATCGATTGTAGTTTAAAATCCGGAAAGATAGATTTAGAGTTGTATTAAACTGTGTTGTGGTAAGAGGTATTGTCGTGTTTCAAAGATCACGAATATTGAGAATGTCAGAAGAGGATCTACCGCGTCGAAGCGACCGACAAAAACAAGCATCGTTTACGATGCCTCAGCTCGCGGCTTCGATCCAAGTTGTCATAAGGCTGAGGCTGAGTATTCCCTAACCTTCAGTGTGGTTTCACGAGAAGCCCAAGTTAATTAATCTTCATGGTTGCCTACACGGGTAAACACTAAGATCAGCCGAGCTCTCTGAATAAACCTCCCAGTCTATCAGTTCTTCAATCTCAATCTTTATATGTGAGAACCTCAGAACACACTATCCTGCATCCAACCGACAATGCTTCCGTACACCTATAGGCCACTCCCAGATCCAAGTGGCCAAATACGCCTACTTCATGTACGACAAGGTTTCTTAGATGACTCCATTGAGTGTTCACTGGAAGTGGTTTCACGACAAGATGCACCTAAGTACATCGCCATATCGTATACTTGGGGAGAGCTCTTACCAGTTGAAACAATTCGTGTGAACGGAAGGTCAATGATAGTGCGCCGTAATTGCTACTTTGCACTTTGGCAGCTACGTTTACATAAATTCGACATGGCTGTTTGGGTCGACTCTATCTGTATCGACCAAAGCAACAACAATGAGAAAAGTAGTCAAGTGCGGCTTATGGGTTCAGTTTATGCCCGAGCGGAACTCACCGCTGCCTGCATTGGCGAAGGCCTTCAATTACGTGAAGTAGCTCGCGACATCGCCAACATTGATCCTGAGTCATCGAACTTGTCCCTTGGTGCTCTATTTCGTTATTATGAAGACTTCAGCGATCCAGATGATCTCATTAGAGCATGGAGAAATCTGTACTCGCTAGCAAGCATAGAATATTTCAAACGTCTATGGATTGTTCAGGAGCTCTACCACTCCAAGCATATAGCGATGTTTTGTGGCGTTGATGTCTTGTTATGGAAGGACCTGGAACCATTTTTCTTACAGGTTGCCGAAGTGACTTTCAAATATGCCTCTGAACACGAGGGGGTGCTAGAGAGCCTCCCCGAGCTGGATGAAACAGAACTTGCTCGTTTTATCCATTTCCGCAAGTTCAGGATGGCGCAGATGACGGCAAAGACTGAATGGACCGACGAGATCACTGGCCATGGCTTCACAGGCATTATTCTGAGCTTTGGGGAAGGGAAATGCTACGACCCGCGTGATAAGATTTACGGTCTTCTATCGCTTGCGCAAGACCGCCGATGGCTTGTAAATTTTCCTGTCGATTACAATCGGCCATTGACCAGCGTGCTCCGGGACGTAGTGAGTCGAATCGGCAATGAATCACTCACCGAAAATTGCTCACGCCTGATCGCCAATATGTTAAGATGGTTTGAGATTAAGCCTACGAATGACGCGGGCCAGAGCTTGTTGACAGCTCTAGGTCATAGCGATGTAGGTCCTTTGGTACCATGGAGCAACTTTATTGAAAACGTCGTTACCTTCGAGTCTGCCCGCGTGTGGCAAGTTTCTCATCTTCCAGCTATCCTCCCGAGACATGCCATGAGCTTGCCGCATCCAATGAATGCTTTTGTGCTTCTGAATAATATCATGGCAAAGGCATCCTTCAGCTGGCGTAAGGTGTGCGTTTTGCGAGGCAGAATAATCCAAACCTATTCAGAAGAATTTTGGATAGCGGGACCAGAGGTTAGACCTAATGACTTCATTGTCCAGTTTAATGCGATGCGGGATGAAGGGGATGAACATAGTACTGTATTTATCTGTCGACCTCTGAAGACGAATTCATTGAGAATGAACATTGTGGAGCAAGCGACAAGTCTTGTAGATTTGGCAGCTTATGATTCCATATATGAAACACGTTATCAACAATCGCGGCTGTCACAGAATCTATCGAACGTGGAGCAACAATACCTGCAATCCAGAATGTTGTTTGCAAGGCCACACGATGACCGCATAACAATCCATCTTAGGCCCTTCGATTTGATCAAATTGGTTATGCTGCGGGGTGATATCGTTGATCGGATTAAACACCCAGTCTTGTCTGCAAGCTCTGGCTGCTATACCGTACGAATTCATACAGACATGGCCGAACTAGCGGCTCGCACTCTAACAATCACAACGTCTCAACAACCATTAACGTGGAGCCGAGTGCCGACTGCGGAGCGATGAAGACCATCTACGAAAGAAAGAGAGAATCTCATTTTATCTTCGAGGGGCTCGTCCTTCTCATGCCTGTGGAAGCACCGTACGAAAAGTCTTGCCCCCGCACCTCAACTCCACAAGGAGGCAGAAATATACGACAAGAGATACACAAGGTCCATCGTCCTTGTGATATTGGTGTATTGTTCCTCCATCCATCCTCAATACTGGTATCATGCGTTGCCCAGACCTATGTTATACTGCACGGTGAGGTTGCGTATAGCAACTGGGCAGCAACAATACCCCAGCAGGATAGGGCCATAGATTAATACAGGGCTGTTGTGCATCTGATTCGTTCCCTGCAACCTTCCGTACATTAGGAGGTACCTCGTGCTCGTAGACAGCTGCACATCAATTACCACTTGGGTTGTAACGTTTCAGGTCGATCCGGAAAGTTACTGGACAACTGCCAGAAGTCATCCGGGGCGACCTTGTCCGGTTCCGTGGTAATAACGTCCATCGCAATCAGTGACCCTGTCTCGCGTCTCTCGTCTCTCTGGCCTGTCTGGTTCCCATCTCCAAAACCCCTCACTTGTGCTCCGTGGCTGTGTCCGTTACGATGATCCATTGGCCGTCCAACGTTGCACGACCAGATGAACCTGGCGAAGGATGCTATACTTTACCTTACCAAGTGAATTAGCGGTTGATGAGATTAATGCCTCCCCGGTCAAGAGAGTCATTGGTCTCCTATTATTTAGAGTTTCCAGTATGCCGGGCCCCTGCCGTTCACCTTGCGGGTTACATGGGATGAATTTCACGACGTCAAGCAGCGTTGAGCCTTGATATATAACGTGTTGTCCCTTAGTAGGCTCCTAGTAGAAACTCTATTATGATTGGGATTGACCCTGAAATCTTGTGCTGTGAATAAGGAAACACGTACAGGACAGAATAAATAGCCACCTCAACCTCCTCCCGTCATTTTCAATCACATCGTAGCGACGGTCTTGGTATGAAATACTTACAGAGTATAAATTTCCTACTTGTTCGACATTTTCTCTATTGAATAAATCAAATACTCAAATTCCGCACGCCTTTGAGATTGTTCAAGCTAGCTAGTGGAGAAAGAAGACAATCTTCTGGTTCTCAGGTACCACATCACAGCATCCAGTTCGGATCAATTTTTGGGAGCCAACCTCCTCAGGGACTCTCCCAACAATGCAGCTCTTTCATGTGGTGCAAGCGGTTGCCATCCTAGCCGCGACAGGAAACGCAGTCAAAGTCAATCCCCTCCCGGCACCAACCTCAATAACATGGGGATCGTCAGGACCAAGAAGTGTTGGTCATCTTTCCGTGACGGGAGCATCAAGTTCAGTGGTGCAGAGTGCGTGGGATCGAGCATACAATACCATCACGACACTGAAATGGGTTCCACAAGCAATCGAAGCTCCCATCCCGGTCTTCGATCCCTTCCCCACCGGTACCGCGAAGATAAAGCGTATGGAGCTCTCCTCCACCGAAGACGAAGTGGTCTTGTCGAAGCGCACTGGGAACTCAGGATTACGAGAAGTCAATTTCAAGATCTCGGATACTAAAGCGAAACTATCGCATGGCGTGGATGAGTCTTACACTATCGATGTCACGGCGGCTTCTTCTACCATAAGTATTACCTCGAATACCATCTGGGGAGCTCTTAATGCAATCACTACCCTGCAGCAACTTATAATCTCTGACGATCATGGTGGTCTTCAAATCGAACAACCAGTCGCCATCAAAGATGCGCCTCTCTACCCATACCGCGGGGTCATGATCGATACAGGCCGCAACTTTCTCACTCTCAAGAAGATCAAGGAGCAAATTGACGGTCTGGCGCTCTCCAAACTCAATATTCTCCACTGGCATCTGGATGACGATCAGTCCTGGCCCGTGGAAATGAAAAGCCTGCCCATGATGACCAAAGACGCCTACTCGCCTCGGGAAATCTACAGCCAGAACGACCTCAAGGATGTCATTTCCTATGCCGCCGCTCGTGGTGTTCGTGTAATCCCGGAGGTTGACATGCCAGGCCACTCCTCCGCTGGGTGGAAGCAAGTCGATCCCGACATCGTCGCGTGCGAGAACTCCTGGTGGTCCAACGACAACTGGCCGCTGCATACCGCTGTTGAACCCAACCCAGGCCAGCTCGAAATCCTTAACCCCAAAACGTACGATGCGGTGAAGAAAGTATACAACGAGCTGTCTGGGGTTTTCTCAGACGACTTCTTCCACGTCGGTGGGGACGAACTGCAAACTGGCTGCTACAACCTCAGCTCCATCACTACCAAATGGTTCGCTGACAACTCATCGCGCACGTATGAAGATCTACTACAGCATTGGGTGGACAACGCGCTCCCCATCTTCACAGCGCCAAAGAACCGCAAGCTCGTTATGTGGGAAGACGTAGCAATCGGCGGCGCGGGCGTACACGCACATAGTGTTCCTAAGGATATCATCATGCAATCATGGAACAACGGCGTGGCCAACATCCAAAAGCTCGCTGCGCTAGGCTACGAAGTCATCGTGTCCTCGTCCGACTGGCTGTATCTCGACTGCGGATTCGGCGGCTGGGTGACCAACGACGAACGCTACAACGTCAACTCCAACCCAGACCCGGACACCCCATCCTTCAACTTTGGCGGCAATGGAGGAAGCTGGTGTGGGCCCTACAAGACCTGGCAGCGTATCTACGATTACGACTTCACAGCCAACCTCACCGCCGCCGAAGCGAAGAAGGTCATTGGCGTCACCGCTCCCTTGTGGGCGGAACAGGTCGACGACACGGTCATCAGCTCCAAGATGTGGCCGCGAGCTGCCGCGCTGGCGGAGCTTGCGTGGTCCGGAAACCGGGATGCCAACGGCAACAAAAGGACCACGGAGATGACGCAACGGATCTTCAACTTCAGAGAATATCTCGTTGCGAACGGCGTCGGAGCTGCGCCTTTGGTGCCGAAATATTGCCTGCAGCATCCTCACGCTTGTGATTTGAATTATGACCAGACGAAGCTGCATACAGCTTAAAAGAATGGCAACCGGGGGCTTTTATTAGAGGCTCCCTTGCATGTAATTAGGAGTTAATGTTTATGAATATAATGCCGATCTGTTCTCAGGCGACTGGTTTTACTATTGCTCACTTGAAAATAGAGATATTCTGCCAGTGACGCTTCCCACTTAATCTTGACAAGTCTGACTTCTCTGTTTCATACGCTAGAATGAATGAGATTTGCGAAGAGATCCTTTTTCGGTTTTCAATCACACTGAACTTTTGTGAGTCATGATTTTAATTGAGACTATGTATACTCTATTTATGCTCAGAAACAAGACTTTTCCAACAGCTAAACAGCTAAACCACCAAATTTCTATTCCAAAGTCCAATCGACGTAGATCGTTCTCGTCCTCCCGTCATTATTGAAAAGACTACACAAATGATACCATTCTTCACCTGGCCTTTCATGGATAATCAAACCTCGAGTTCTCAGATATCACTAACCCAACCGAACCCCCATTCACGCCCTAGAACCCTAACACCAAGAATTCCACCTGCAAACATAGCAGTCACTGTAACAAAGCTGCTCTTCGCACCCATGCTCATGCCGCTGATGCCGTGGCCGCTGGTACATCCGCCCGCGATTCGACTACCGAGAATCATTAGCGTGCCGCCTACATGTAAATTCCCGGAGCCGGCCCTGCCGGATTCGCAAGGAACATCCTCAGAGCAAGGCTCGTATGCAGGAACAAATATAAAACTTGGAAGTAGGTGTGTAGTGATTCGAGCACCAAAATAACTGCCGAGCGCGAACGCTAAGAGTGCCTCCCAATCATGTGGTAGAGACTCGGCTTCATACTCTCTTAGACGATCTGCAAGTTGCTCTACGTCTGGGGTGGAAGTTGGTTTTTGTTCCTGGTTGGTGTCGGTCTCCAGCATAATCTCTTTCTGTTCTTGCATTCTGTCTGATTCGGAGAGTTTGTTATTCTTCAATGAAATACCTAGATCGTTGGGAGTCCGGCGATGAAAGAAGATTGAAAGTAGATATTTGATATTTGATGTGTTCAGTCGCCGTAACCATGCGTTGGGAAGCTCGTA
>Ga0247807_10001718_pt1 | contig 12595 bp, 3 predicted proteins | sample UWRJL074202C1_FD_179931 | JGI IMG/M metagenome (GOLD analysis project Ga0247807, IMG submission 179931) | Plant litter microbial communities from Arlington Agricultural Research Station in Wisconsin, United States - UWRJ-L074-202C-1 | ecosystem: Environmental > Terrestrial > Plant litter >...
TATACGCCCGTCATGGTAGCCCGCAGTTCAGGAGAAATCCCCCTGCTGCTATAGGTCGCGGTCACTTCGGTGTGATAAACGCGGCTTTCCCAGAAACACATTTGCGGAGGATCAGACTGGGTCCCTGTCTGATCATTATACCTGACCGGGTTATTTCTGGTATAAGCATATAAATTTATCCCATCCTTAAGCCCTGCAGTATCCACGTTGAGCCAGCGGCCCAGCCACGGGAGATAGTAACGTGAAGTATGATAAGAAAGCCCGCTTTCCTCATCACGTTCCATTCCTGTATACCGATAACGTTTTGCTGCAGCTTTGATACTGGCATTTCTGGCCTGATAAGCTGTTGTACCAAAAGGATGATATTCTTCATAATTGATTACCTGTGCAGCAGCGTCAAGCTCCATACTTGCAGAACCGGTATGGTTATGTAATTGATAACGAACCAAATGCTTTTCTGTTCCATCAGCTATCGCATTACGGGTTTCAATCATCACAAAGCGGTTTCCCTGATCTGTGAGGCTTAAACTTCTGCGTTCCAGACCGGCATCTGTACCGGTTACTTTCCGGTATAGTTCATAACCGGAAATATAAATCCGTTCTTCTTTGACAGTCGGTATTTTCCCTGCATCAGCCTCATTTTCTGTGAGTTTGCGGATACGCTGTCCCTGACCGTCATATTGATAATAAGTAGTTTCGGCTGTGCCTCCATCTAATCTTTTCTGCCGGATGGTTTTAATCAGCTCTTCTTTAAAATTCCATCTCATATCTTCGAGATGAGGCATTTGAAGGATAAAACCGTGTTTAGCATGATGGGTATAATTATAAGTGTTAACCCCGGTTTTTGTACTGTTCAACCGGTTATTGCCAGCTCCATACTGATAAGTCCGTTTCCAGTTATTACCCGCAGCCAAATGCTGTACCTGCAGGATATTTCCTGCCTGATCATACTGATAACTTTGTGTATAGTTCCTCACTGTCATCGGATCTCCGGGAGCAGCATTCTGCCTGAAGGCCGTATCATTCCAGTTATCTTTATTCGTATAAACTAATGCTGCCTCATTTTCCCTGCCCTTAGCTTCTGTCAGCCGGTATAAAGCATCATAAGTATATGCTGAAATTCCGCTTACTTTTGTATTATTGAAAAATACAACGGGGATATTCTTATCATTGATAAAAGCGACATTGCCTGCCGGATCATAGCTATAATACCAGTCTTGCAAAGGATCATTATTTAACCTTTTACTTTCCAGACGATTGAGCCGGAAAGTTTCCCGGTCATAATAGAACCTGGTGATTACATCATTTCCATAAATAATTTTATCCCGCTGCCCTTTCTCATTATAAGTTATATCCCTGATATAGGTCGTTGTAATTGCAGGATCGGCATGCGCTACAGTTTCGCCATTTAACAATCCTGCTTCATTATAGGAAGGCGTAATTATGCTTCCGTCAGGAGCTGTCTGTTTTGAAATTCTGCCCAGTGCATCCAGTGCTGTGACAAAAGTATAGCTATCAGTTTCGAGGTTAGAAACCAGATTTCCGTCTATCCAGTTGGCAACCTCTTTATAATATTTAAACAGTGTTTTTGTGGTGGATAAAGGTTTCCCTTTAAAATCATAAACTGGAGTATCTATTAACCCTCCGGCATCATAATGTCTGATTAACTGACCTTTAAGATTTTTAACCTTTGCATCAGGAACCGTATCTCCATAAAACAGACGTTCAAAAACATGGTCAAGCGCAACAGCTCCATCCCCTCCCAATACCTTACTATAAGCAGACCGGTGTAAAATATCATAGAAATACTGGAACTCATGGTTCCGCTCATCCCATGTCCTTAAGGGTTTACCCATAATATCCTGGACCAGCCAGCGCTTACCTGCATCGGTACTATCCTGGTAAACCATATTGCCGAGCATATTATATTTATACTGCATCAGCAGATTATTCCGCCCATCGATTACACCGCGCTGATTACCTTCGGCATCTAATACTGCCCTTGTTTCTATAAACTCATCTGCATTTGTCAAAAGGTTCTTATTGTGTTCTACAGCCAGAACCGGTCGTCCCATTGTATCCAGATGCTGCACAGCAGGTGTGCCAACATGTTTAACCGCTTTATCTGCCACTTGTTTTTCTAAAACAGGATCTTTGCCTTCGGCGATTAACTGCGCATTGATCAACCCGTTATGCCGGTTCAGATACCATGGCGAGTCCAGCAGCGTATCATTCTGATCCCATGCGATATGTTTCCAGGAAGTATATTCTACTTTAGTATAGCTTTCATCAGGCATTTCTGTTTTTATAATTCTGCCCGGGGCATCATAATAAAGTACAGAAGTCACTCCGGTTTCTACAAGTTCCTTTACATCTTCATATTGAAAGCTGACAGAGAAATAAGGTTCATATTGTTTGACAGCATTTCCCTTATTATTTAATACAGTTCTGCCATTTCCTATCCACCGCAATTGTTTTGGCATTAAAGCTCCGGTATCAATCGCAGTAACGGTGTAAGTATGATCCGGATTGATGACCACTTTTTTTGCCAGGCCAGGCTCTGCCTGTGTTTTTTTCATCACCACCTGCCCTAACCCATTGGTATATTCGAAACTGAGCTGAACAGGTGAATTTTTATTTCGCTGATAATGCTCTTCTCTGGATATTGCAGCAGTAACTGCTGGTTTTCCTGTCGTTACATAACTATGGAAATCCAATAGATAACGGGTGGTTGCATGGTGGAGCAGATCTTTGGCCTTTTGTGTCAGCTGAACTGAATCTGCCGCATTAAAATAGGCTGTTTTCAAAACATTTTCTGCTGCGGTGGTAAATTCTGTGATCCCAGTCATGTCATCGGCTTCTGTGCCTTTTCCATACAATGCGACTGCTTTTACAAAACCCAGCTCATCACTAACAGCTTCAGAAATGTTATCATTTATATCTTTTAATCGTCTGGGAGTGAGTGTTCTGTAATTGAACTGATCAATTGATGCTTTATTACCAATTGCATCTTCTGTTTCCTCTATAAACAAAACATAATTACTATCATATTTCACTTTGGTTTTTGCACCGTAAGGGTCGGTAAAGGAAACTGGCATATAAAACCGGCTTTGAGCTGCCGCAATAGTTTCCGCATCTCCTGTATATTGTGAAGTCCCCGACCTGATCCACCAATTGGAATCTCCTTCACTATGACAGAATTTCCCTTCCAGTAACAGGGCTGCATTTACCCTGGTCCCGAATAGATCAGTGACGAGTGCAGGTGTGTAAGCCAATTGATAGTTTTCAAAAGAAAGCCCTTTCGAATCCAGTAAATGCAAGGCTAATGCAGCAGTCAGGTTGTTGCTTCTGTAGATGGTCCTGATTTGCTCAATCAGTCTTTTCTGCGTTGTTCCGGGAGCAGGATCAGCATCGATCTGATGATAGGCAACCTCCGCTGCTGTACTTAATATAGCAGCAAAATTTGCGGGCTGATAATAAAAGCCCGTTTTCGGTACTCCTTTAAGTTCATAAGTGGTGGCCTGCGAAGGTAACCGCAAACGATAGTCTGCTGCCGTAATGACATCATTGGTGAACTTGTTTGCTAAATAAGTGATGACTGGCTGCTGCTGAACCTGTTGTATATCGGCAGGCAAAGCCTCATCTGCGATGATTCTTGGGTAAACTACCGAAGCAGAATCCAGTACGTTTGCATATTCATCAAATGTTAAACTCAGTTTATGTAATATTCTTGGATCTGAAGGTTCCCTTTCATAATTATAAGTAATCCCTTCGCTTTCTTTAGCAATAAAGACCGCATAAGGATTCTGCCCTTTTGGTTGTAAGAGTTCTACTGTACAATTGTGCGTGCTGACGGTATAGGGGATCAGTTGTTTGCTAAGCTCATCGGGCTTTGCCCCGGTAACTGGTGCATCGAGCGCGAAAACTTCAGAGCGCAAAGCAAATCCTTTACAGGCCCTGGCGGCCTGCTGCCATTCTCCGGCACTGAAATGCTGAAGGATCGATGGGTCAAGATTTGGGGCCAGCGTAACCTGTGCGTCAGGCAATGTCCTCTCCTGCTGCGCAACAGTATATCCCTGCCGGGCCATCTCTTCGTACCAGTATTCATGGGCAAAAGAGTTCAGCATACTTCCCCTGCCGGTAAATGCACCGGTATGGCTCCATGAATTTGTTTTTACCGGGGCCTGATGCAGATCCTGAGCGGTTACATTACCGGAACCTCCTTTTACCCAGTCTTCAAAATGTTCTGTGTCAATTTGCTCTACCCTGCCAAAACCTCTGAATTCTTTTTCTGCATGATCAAAATAACCATGGTGATATTTATAACTGCTCACCAGCCTGATACCTGAAATCAGATCCCTGGTTTCAGTTCTGGACATACAGTGAACCGGGAAATGTAATTTAGTAACCCAAGGCCTGCCGGCAAGTTTATCTTCCAGGTAGAACTTTGTAGACGGCGTATATTCCATGGAAACCTCTTTCCCCAGGTTGTTCTGGTAACCGGTCATCAGATGAGGCTTTTTGCTGTTCATCAGATCGATATACTTTAATTGTGCACCTGAATCTTTAGCCAGTCCGCCCGACCAGACAATACAGGGCACCCCGTTTCCTAATAAATCAGTTATGGTGACTTTAGCAGCTGTTGTAATTTCGGGGAAAGGATTGATGCTAACCGGAGCTGTGCAGAACCGGTTCCCGCTCAGGTTCAGCCAGCAGGAGAATTGCTGTTTGCCCAGGTAAATAATATCGGCTGTGCCAGACCCATCTATATCTGCCAGTTTAATCAGTGCAGGATTAAATGCATCCGGATAGTCAAAAACAGGAGCATTTGCCATACTTATTTTTGCACCAAATTTTCCATACCCCAGGTTTGGCCAGTAGCAGACTTCTCCATTTCTGATCCGGACAAGCGAAGTCATTCCGTCGCCCTGCATGTCAGCCAGAAAAATAGTTTGCCCAGCTTCTGAAAACAGGATATGAGGCCCGCTTTCTTCATCAAATGATTTAAAAATTTTATGAATATTACTGAACCCTGCTCTCCCTGAAGATTCATACCAGGTAAAAACCTGTTCTTCAGTAATTAAGATATCAGGTTTACCATCTCCGTCCAGGTCTATCATCCGGGTATCCGGATCTTTCAGGTCTACATTAGGCAAGGTTTGAAAATAACGAAAGGGCTGCCATTCTTCTTCCTCGCTGAGTTCAAAATAACCTCTTGGCTCCTGCTGATAATTGACAACCTGTCTGCCTCCGTCTGCATCGAGATCAGCAAGCTGCAATTGATTATTTAATCCGTTAAATGATGGTTTAGGAGAAACAAGACGAGCACTTTCAAAGTTCCCGTTTCCCAGATTTCGTTTATAGTACCAGCCATTGCCCTGCTCGGTCAGTATGCCAGATAATCCTTCATTAAACAAATCTGTGAACTGATAGAGCTGTTCATCAATACCAGAAGGCATATTAACCATTGCCTGAGCAGACAGGTTTTTCACTTCTTTATTCCAGTCATGCTGCTGATAAGTAAATTCCATTGCCGGAAGATGCTGACTGGTATAAGTACCATCGGCCTGTTTGATATAACCAAAGGCTGTTACCGCTTTTAAAAAGGTAAAATTCTGTTCAGAGCTGGTATCATAATTAAAATTCAAAGATTTGACCAGGGTTTTATTTCCGGAGACCACATCTTTTAATTCTTCAAAATAATGAAATAAAAGTACTCTGTGGCAAAGTCTGGTGGTTCTGATTTCAAAACCTGGTTTATATACAGAAAATGCATCAGTGCGGAAATCCCAGTCTTTAATGGCGTGAAATGGTGCGTTTAAATCGTACTCACCATAATCAAAAACAGTTTGAAAGATATAATCTGTCTCGGCCGGAAATGGATCTGTGAAGTTTTGATAAGGTGTTTTATTTCCATAGAGCACCTTTTCAAGATATAAATTGGTATAGGTGATTTTGCCGTTTTTAAAGCGGTTAGTATGATGGATCAATTGATGATCAAAACCCATTGGATCTTCCTTTTTATAACAGTATTGTGTACAGTTTCCTTTATCATCAAATACGAATTCGGGCCGCCATTCGTAGATCTTATTTTCATCGCCGGGATCGGTAATTCTTGAATTACTGCTCCAGCCAAATAAGGTTGTCACATTCATTTTTGTGGTAATCCGCCATTTGATTTCCGGGCCTGTTTTGGCCGACCAGCGTTCTATACGTGCAAAAAGCCCTTCTATTCTGGGCAGATAATAACGTATAGTAAATAAATGATCTGGTGAGTCTTTTTCGTGAATGATATATTGATCTGCCGGATCTTTCATAAAAGCCCCGCTCAGATCCTTTTTAAAAGCCGGGACCAGGTCCTCTGCTTCGGAGAAGAGAAACAGGTCTGAATCAATACCATCATAGTACTGTGGTAATTTTTTGTCTGTTTTGCGTTTGACTGACGCAAGATTTATGTTCCAGCCTAATCCAAAAATCCCATTACCTGTACCAGAATTATAAGTTAAATTTAATGAAGGTGAATTGCCTCTTGCGTTAGAAAAAGGTATCGGGATGGAGAAAGATGCAGTCCCGTTTAATGCATTTACTGAGAATTTTTCATCTATACCTTTAACCGCACCGCCGCCTTTAGGCAGATTAATTGAGGGTATCTCTATCGCATTGGATTTTGTTTGACCACCTTCGGTATTCAGAAATTGCTGATCTGATTTTTTTTTGGATTCAAATTCATCATTTTTCATCGGAGCATTTTGTTTTTTCAACAACCTGATGCCATCGGCCCATCATTACCTTTCCAGCTAAGAACGCTGATCACCTGTTTAAATTTATCAGATGAATATAAACAGGTGTTTACCAATTGCCTGATAAAATTCAATTATTAAATCCTGTATTTCAAGGTAGGCAATACGTATTTTAAAGGGTTCAAATACTCATTTCAAAATGAGTAATATTACGTGAACGAGTAGTGCTTTTACGGTATACAAGATTTCAACACCAATCAAATAAGGCTTTCAGCATTTATATCTTATAATTTAAACCGGCAAATTTTGATATTTTATAAGAATTGAATTATATTTATTGTTCGGGTTTGTATTTATTTATAATTATTCCCTTTTCTCTCATGGTGCCTTTAAAAATTGCAATTGCTGACGCAAACAAAATCTTTAGAAAAGGATTAATAGCAATATTGGAAGATTTTAAAACGTTTAACCTGGTTTTAGAAACAGGCAATGGTCTTGAAATCATTAACCAGCTCCCTGTAAAAAAGCCTGATGTCATTCTCATGGACATTAAACTGCCTGAAATAAATGGGCTGCAGCTAATCAGTCAGATCAGGGCCAGCTCTGATCAGGTAAAAATCCTGATGTTATCTGCCTGTGATGAAGATCAGTATATGGTCAGTGTCATGAAAGCTGGTGCAAATGGTTATCTGCTAAAAGATTCTGAGCCGGAAGAAGTTATACATGCGATCAATGATGTATATAAAAAGGGGTTCTATTTCAGCAAACACTTATCAGTTACTTTAATCAAAGAATTACTGGTCCAGCCACTTGCAACTATAGGCAGCCACGAAGCGATGTTAAATGACAGGGAAATTGATATTTTGAAATTGATCTGTGAGGAAAGTACAAATATTGAAATTGCTGAAAAGCTATTTTTAAGCGTCCGGACCGTAGAAGGTTACCGGACGAAGTTATTCGAGAAAATAGGTTCAAAAAAGATCGCAGGACTGGTAATTTATGCGGTTAAAAGCGGGATCATCAGTGTTTAATCTTTTTTTGATCACCCCGTTCAATTCTCTTTTGTCTGTTAAACTGCCTGGGCAGCCGGTTCGGATACCGCTTTTTTGTTGAGATTAAAAATGATAAACATAATGACTACAGATAAAATTATAAGTATCAGATAACTGTAACTCAGGTTTCTTTCATCTTTCGCAGGGACTACATTAGCAATTGCATAACTTAAAAAGGAAACAATTACGTAAGTTATCCCTCCGGTAAGCCCTCCGGCAATACCTGCGTTTTTCGGGAACTTGCCCAGGCAGAAAGTAAAATAGTTATTAAATGTATATCCCGCTCCTACATGGATTATAAAAGCAAAGAAGAGCATCGAATATAAACTGGTGATAAAGTTGAGGCTGACAATCATTGCAGCTACAAACACCACCTGTAACCCAACATTGATCATCAGTCTTCTGAAAAATGGTTTATTAATCGTCGCCTTACCGATAAACCCGCCCACCATCCATGCGAAACCTAAAAACAAAGAGCTGTACCCCGCAACAATAGGTGATAATTTTAAATGATGTTCAATGATAAACGGACCAGTCATATTATAAATCATCACCATGCAATAGGCCAGGCCAAGCATTACAATTCCCAGTGAAAAACTTGCTGTCTTGATCATCGTAGAATAAATATCAACAATCTTGCGAAAACGGAATTCAGTAAAATGTACCAGCGTTTCTCCGCTATAGATCATTTCCAGGATAAGAAGGACAAGCGCAAACCCGCCTAAAAAATAGAAATTTGATTCCCAGCCAAAAGCAGCTTGCAGGTACCCACCAATAAAGGGGGCTATAATCGGGCCGGTTGACCAGATAATAGAGAAAAGACTCAGGTAATGTTTCAATTGGTCACCTGAAAAAACATCCACAAAATAAGCACGTTTGGCAACAATAATGGCCCCTACTGTAAGTCCGTGGATGATACGCATCAGGTAAATCAGATAGATGTTATGGCTGGTCGCAATCACGAAACTCGCAAGCGCAAAAATCACTAATGAAACTAAAGATATTTTGTATCTCCCAAAACTATCCAGAACACTCCCGATAAATAGTTGAGAAACACCATAGCTGATTAAAAAAATACTTAATGTTAATTGCACCTGGATACTGCTTACCTGCATCTCTCCTGCCATTGTTGGTAAGGAGGGAATATAAATATCAGTTGCAAAGCCAGATAGAGGAAGTAATGCAAAAGCAAGCAGCGTAGCTATACCCTGATGTTTATCTTTTATAGCTTTTGATTTTGGAGTAATCGTTATCATAATACCGCAAAATTAAGACATTACCAATTCTGCCAGTTACACTAATCAAATAAATGATTACACAATTCAACGATCGCATAATCTAAATATGTATTAAACCGTATCAAAAGCACCATAAACAATAAAAAAAATCAAAAAATTAAGCAAAGAATATTACAAAATTCAAACAAAATAAGGTATCACTATAATAAATATACAGTGATACCTTCTGCTAAACAATTATTTATTTAAAACCCGGTAAATCAAGAGTTGCTCTCAAAAAATAATAACTTCCTAAAGTCCCCATCTGTACTGAGGCATATTTAAATACGCCAAAATAACTGTTTGCATAGATCTGTTGATCAGGAAAGATATCAAACAGGTTATTCGCTCCAAGAGTAAAGGTTACCGGTTTCACTGTATAACTTAAAGAAAGATCCGTCACAACTTTACCACTATGGATCTGCTCCTGCCCATAAGGAAAGCTATTCCTGGCAACTTTTCCGAAATAAACATTTCTGAGCAATACACTGAAATTTTTATAACTGTAATTAAGGGCCAGGTTAGTTTTTATTCTGGGTGTACCTTCGGTAATCAAGGTTCTGTCATTTGGTGAAAAGAAGATTTCTTCCTGGCCTTTTAACAATGCAGGAATATGCAGATCACCAATAATTTTGTTTTTGTTCAGGTTAAAACCCAAAGAAACACCATAACTGTGATTACCTGATTTAATATTATAATCAGCAACGATATCTACTCCTGCCGTTCTGGTATCAATCGCATTGCTAAAAAAACGTGCAGAAGATACACCAAATGAATTAATGATACTTTGAACCTGGGGAACAGGGTCACCAAATGCATCATATCCAAAACTTCCTGTCAGCACAATCCTGTTCTTAATAGCAGTCAGATAACCATCTACAGAAATATTGAAATTAGAAAAGGGCTGAACAGTAAAGCCAAGACTATAATTAACAGATGTTTCCTGTTTTAATTTTGGAATACTTAAAGCATTGGCTACAGGACTATCGTTTTTAAAAAATCCGGACTGGCCTAAGGTATTATCTGGTAAAATATCAGTACTCACTGCACTAAAAAACTGCTGATGTAAAGAGGGTGCCCTGAATCCATTGCTTATCGCTCCCCTGATATTTAATTTAGAAGTGATTTTATAAAGGGTTGCAAATTTACCACTCACAGTAGATCCGAAATCGCTGTAATGTTCGAATCTTGCCGCCCCGCTAATCAACCACTTTGAGGTCAGATCAAGCTCAGCATCTGCATATAAACCGGTATTGCTTCTGCTTTTATGAATCACGTTATCAGGCGAAAAGCCGTTAAAAGATTGTGATCCGCCTGCAAGCCCTGAAGGATTTGAAACTGTACCATCACTGTTAGTAATCAATGCATAGTTTTTCCACGAAGCTTCCTCTCCGGCGCGGATCTGATAATCATCGACTCTGAATTCTGCGCCAAAAGCAATATTTAAGCCTGAAGCTACATCCAGTTTACGGCTAAAATCAAGGTTGGTTGTATTCTGTAAGAATTCATGCCCACCAGCTTTAAAGCTGGTTGGTGATTTTTCCTGTAAAGAGGCATTTACTGTATTTTTGACCTCATAATCAAATCTGTTATCTCCTAAAGTGTTACTCAGGTCAGCATTCCAGTTTCCCAGTTTCTGCCTGAACCCGAATGCCAGTGACCTGTCACTGATCTTTGAAATGGTATTAGGCTGATAACCATTTGGAAAAATGCTATATACATTTGCGGATACATCACCTGGTAATCTGCGAAAACCAAATCCTTTTCCTGTTCTGTAATTATAACCTCCAAAAGCATAAAATTCACTTTTGCCTTTGTTGAAAGGAAGACCAAGATTAAAAAAAGCAGACAGGTTCCTGATTTTAGCATCTCCGATCTGGAAATTAAAATCATCCCTGGTCAGCCCCCTGGCTTTTAATTGTTCGTCATCATATTCACGGGTTGGATTACCCGGCTGGCTAAAAATTGTCAGGTCATTATTCTGATCACGCGTTGTTTTCCCTCTGTAAGCACCTTCGGCTGTAAGATTTAAATACCCGCCATTTTTACCTAATGCAGTTCCATAATTCAGATTTAACTGTCCTGCTTCACCGTCACCCCTTGAAGTAATACCACCAGTTGCTGCAACAAACAGCTTATTTGTATTTTGTTTCAATATGATGTTAACTACACCAGCAATTGCATCAGAGCCATATTGTGCTGAAGCACCATCTCGTAAAACTTCAATTCTTTCAATGGCTGATGCAGGGATTGCATTCATATCTGTACCAACAGAACCATTTCCCATAGTTCCCTGATTATTAACCAGTGAGGTGGTATGTCTGCGTTTTCCGTTAATCAGCACAAGTAACTGATCCGGGCCTAACCCGCGGATACTGGCGGGATCTATATGTTCACTGCCGTCAGAAGAAGACTGGCGGTTAGAATTGAAAGATGGTGAAGCATATTGGAGCAATTGATTTAAATCATTTTGCGGTGCCATCATCTGCAATTTAGGGAGATTAAAAACATCTACAGGAACTGCCGTATTCAACCTCGTTCTGCCTGAACTGCGTGTGCCTACCAGAACCACCTCTTCGAGCACTGCCGATGCAGGCTCTAAACTAATCGCATAGTAATTTGAGCTGGTCAGTTTTTCTTTGAAAATTGTATAACCTATAAAGTTCACACCAATAAATTCCCCGTCGCCGGTTATCGTTATTTTAAAAGTACCCTGTTCATTACTTGTAGTCTGTTTACCATGGGGTGATATAATTACTGTTGCGCCAGGCAAAGGATTATGGTGCTGATCGGTAATAACCCCCGTAATCGTGCGGGTTTGGGACCATGCGAAACTGGAAATCAGTAAAAAAAGAAAAGCGGTAATTAATTTCTTCATCTTACTTACCCTTTTTTACTGTCACCTGTACACTCCAATCATTGCCACTGCCAATATGATGAACAGCAGCAAAGTTAGCCTGGTTTAAAGCAAAGGATAATTGTAAAAGACTGTTCAGGTAACTTAAAGGTTTACCTACAGCAACAGCACCAAAGGTTTGGCTATATGGAGCGTCTCCTTCATAAACTTTTTTGCCTTTGTGAAAGACCTGTAAATGAAGTACATCGCCATATTCAGGATTAAGCTGTTTAACCAGATCTCCGCCGATATTAGTCCAGATATTACCATACTGCACATCCAGGATTGAAATATTTCCTTTCAGCACTCCTTTTTCAAAGGTAGCTTTCTGATAAGGGATTTCGACTACCTGCTTTGGCAATTCAGCGCCAACCTGCCCGTAGGTAATTGCACCCGAAGCCAGTCTCGCACCTGTATAGGCATAAACATCACGCCCGTGAAAAGTATATGATTTTTCAGAATCTTTACGCCTGTTTTTAACTTCATTAATTTCCCGTACTTCTTCAATCCCCAGTAACTGTGCAACTAAAGTCAGCGTACCATTATCTGGTGTAACAATAAATTGCCCGGTTTTGGTTTTAAGCACGACAGATTTCCTGGTTGTTCCAACTCCAGGATCTACTTGATATA
>Ga0247807_10001719_pt1 | contig 12577 bp, 7 predicted proteins | sample UWRJL074202C1_FD_179931 | JGI IMG/M metagenome (GOLD analysis project Ga0247807, IMG submission 179931) | Plant litter microbial communities from Arlington Agricultural Research Station in Wisconsin, United States - UWRJ-L074-202C-1 | ecosystem: Environmental > Terrestrial > Plant litter >...
TTATGCCTAGTTCAACATTTATCACACAAGCTGTTATGCATCCTGAGGAAAGGCGCGAAAGGGCGTGAAAAGGCACAAAGAAGCAGCTGGAACAAGTTGCAACTCACCATTTGCAGACAGAAACTGCAGATTGAACTCGGAAGTTAGTCTTCACTACATCTATCAACAAGAATGGGACATGAGTGCCGAGAATTTGTAAGATATTCAGTTGGGAAGTCTCAAGACTCCAGCTCACTCAAAAAGATGAACACGGAAATCATCTATGATCAGGACAAAGACCAAACATTTAATATCAATATGAAGCAAGTACCCTGGGTTCTGCCATAATAAGAGTATACAATTATTAAAATCGCCAGGCCAGGCGTTGCAACTTCCTCTTATGACTCGGCTTGAATTAAACGCATAGCTTAGGGAAGTTATAAATTTCAACATTCAAGATCTCGAATAGCCACTAAGCTGAAGCAATGACATATTAGTGACCTGACCTAACTAATGTAGGCAAGGAATATAGAAAGCGAAATGTAGTCAATCACTAGGGGCTTAACAAACTTCGAATGAGATTAGACGGCAGTCATAGCCGCTAGACTCCATATATTGATATGATAAAGTACTGTATCGTGAATGACTTAATGTCTTCCGAGTCATTTCAGTGGATACTCTGTTGAATCGTGCCAAGTTGGACTAACCGCATTTGGTAGATTGTTGATCGTCAACACGACTCCCCTTGTAAACAAACTGACGACCTCATGAAAAAGGTCAGAGTAACGAGAACTCTAACTATTCTCCGGCTCCATCTGCTAGCCTTAAAGACTGTTAAGATCCAGTTTTGCTGCTTTGCTCTAATCTTACACACTTGGCTGGCCAAACTCTGAACGTGCCAATTAGGCGTTTTTGAGCCTTGCCTCCCATCACATTCCTCACTGGCGACCATGCCTTCCACGAACCGGAGTACCTCGCGCGACAGCGAAAGGAGCTCCAGGCATCAGCATTCTATTTCCTTGGATAGCAGAGCGATAGTCCCAATGTAAGCTTTTTACTGATAAGGAAGAACCGCTCTGACAACATATCTAGGTGGGATAGCTCTGATCCTGAACGCGCGCCTCCACCGTTACCTATGAATCCTTCCTCTCCAACAGTCACATCTCGGCCTAATACCTCAAGTGCTATACAATCTGCACATGCTGCGTTGACGGAAAAGGCACGAGAGAATGGATATATCACAAATTCTCCTACAAAGCGTGCCGAGACATCTCCCGAACGGTCACTAATCAAAGAAGCTACCCATAAGCGCATGCAATCCCTCCAGACGGGAAATGTTCGAGACCTCAGCAGCTTCCTAGATGGCGGATCTAATTTCGGCACACCTAGATCACCGGAGAAAAATCCGCACCGGCTGTCCACACCCCCAATGAGTAAAGACTTCATGATCGAGGGGCGGTCACCAGAAAAGGACCGCTCGACAACACCTACACGTACACCAGACTCCAAGCCCAAAGACTCTCTATCAGTACGCCCATCCTTGAGAAAAGCACCACAAAGCATACTAGGGGAGAATACACCACCACAGTCAGCCACAATGCTGGCTCTACAAACCATGGCCAGTAGAGATGCCGACGTCACTCCTCTCTCGAACGTAACGAATGGATCTACTGCGCTGGTTCGCACGCCTCAGTCATTTGACGCAATCTCTAATCAGATCCTCAGTCTTACCAGCATTGCTACTAATTTGCAGCGTGACATTGCACAACTAAGCAGGCGAAGCAAAGATAATGCCACGGATCTTGTCAGCTTGAAGGAGGCCACAAACGCTAGGGATGAAGATATCCGGAAAAGTCTAAGAGAACTGGTTACAAACCTTTCGGAATCAGGGTCTCGATCTTCGAGTAATGCTTACGGAGGTGGCGGACTGTACTTAGATAACAGGGCATACAACACTCCTGGATCTAAAGCAGTTAAATCTTTTGCACTGCCTAGGATTCCGAGCCCTAATAGCTTCGCTGCATCTCTAGATAGGGAATCCATGGGAACGCCATCAATATACAATCCTGAAAGCGCGGCAAGTATCGCACTCTTAGAGAAAATCCTACGAGAAATGGGGACCAAAGAAGGTCAGGATCTTTTGGTTTCTCGTCTGACCGAAGTTGCGGATCGATTGGCTTCAGAGGGTATGTCTACAGCCAAAAAGCTCGAGGATTTGGTAGACTTTATCAAGGACAACACTACCCCACAAGGCATGATTACAAATGACATTGGAGATGCTGATTCAAGCAGAGCACTTAATTATGGCTCCAGTGGGCCTCCTAGATTAGAGATGAACTCTGGTTATTCGGGAGAAGGACCTATGACCCAACGAGTGGGAGCGCTTTTAGCGTCAAGAGGTAACAAAGAGAATATGGGAGCCTACTCATCATCACGCGGTGCCGATATCATTAACGACGACATACTCAAAATTATTCGTACAGTCAAGGATAGTGTTGCCCAAGGAGGTGGACTTACTGCCGAAGTGAAAGCACTTGTTCGCGAACTTCGTGGAGAGGTGCTTGGGATGGGTCGCGAGATTGGTCGGAAACTAGACCAGGCTAATAGTCAAGATGTTTCTGACACTGCCGATAAAGACCACGTGGCGCGGGTTGTGGAGGATGGCCTGGAGGAACTGAAAGTGCACATGGATCGTGTCCTACGGGAAAATCGGCGCCAGTCAGCTTCCTCGTCGATTTCGCGCAATACTGTCGACTACCAAGAGATTTACAACGCGGTACGCAGTGCAATCAATGAGAAGCCAAGCGAAGCCCACAGTCCCGGTCTGGACAAGACTGATATCATTGAAGCGGTCAGAGATGCATGGGAAAACTACAAGCCAGAAATCGAGCTTCAACAATTTGGACTAGAACGCGAAGAGTTACTAGCCTGCCTGAAGGAAGGAATTCAAGAGTATGCTCCACAGGATAGTTCACGGGAGTTTGGAGGAGCCACCCGGGAGGAGGTATTTCTTGCAGTTGTTGAAGGTTTGAAGCACTTTTCACCTCCACAAGTAGAAACGGAGGCCAGTCTTTCACGTGAAGAGATTCTCGATGCAGTGAGAGAGTGCTTGGAGGAGTTTGAGTTTCCATCCGCTCCACTTCCAGAACCAAGAGAGACTGGTATTACCCGTGATGATATGCTCGACGCAGTGAGGGAAGGCTTGAACACGTTTGACTTCCCATCCAATTCAGACTATCAAGCAAACGATCAAGCTTTAAGCCGAGATATTGGCGGTGGTCTTACTAGAGATGACCTCTTTGATGCTGTGCGGGCAGGTCTCAGTGAAGCGCCAATCCCCATGGACGCGTTTGGAGAGCAAGTTCTGGGACGTTTGGAAGAAGTGACGGAAGCTATCAGGACTGAATTTAAGGCTGTATCAGATGAGGCCAAGCAAAATGTCGCTGCTCATGGTAGAGACACTGAGCAGCTATTGGATGCTACAAAGGACGGCTTCGAAAAACTTCGCGCTGATATTGAGACCTATGTCGACCGAGCCGCGGATATCACTGGAAAAGATGAAATTTTGGATAACATGCGAGATAGCTTTACTACTCTGAGGGACGAAGTAGAAATTTTAGTCTCAAAAGGCTCAGATTCCTCCATGGAGGCTGTTCAAGGCGAACTTGAACACCTTCGAGAAGCAATGGCAACGTCTCTTGTACGGGGAGGATCTAGTAGCGACAAAGATGAAATCATTGATGCACTCAGGGATGGTCTTGATGGGCTGCGGGTAGAGATCGACCGGCCCCGAGAAGATAATGGGAGCGTTGTATCTGGGACCAGTGAAATTCTCGACGCATTACAGGATGGACTTGCCAATTTACGTGGTGATGTTGAGAAGATTGTCAACAAGCCCGTTGATGTGGATATGACTGTTAATTACGAGATTTTAGATGCTCTTAAGGCAGGCTTTGAGGCAGTCAGGGCTGATGTAGATGCGATTCGTGAAAGCGGACTAGGCGACCATTCTGTTGCTTCGGTTACTGCAGGTGCAGTGATTGCGGCTGAAGGTTTAAAGCGAAACGACATTGACAATCTGGAAGTTCTCATCACTCAGCTACGAATCAAAGTCGAATCCTTGGAATCTATGTCGCCACCTCCTCCACAATCTGTGCCAGATACGATCTCAAGGGCTGACTTAGCCGATCTGGAGGAGATGCTGCGAACAGTCCAAGAATCAATCGATGGGATAGCTAGCCGTGAAAAATCTGGTGACGAAGACTCCATCAATAAGGAAGATGTTGTCGCACTGGAAACTCTTCTACGTAACACCAAGGCCAAGATTGATGAGATTGATCCTGAGCAAACCGTCAAAAGGGATCACATTGAAGCTGTGGAACTTATCATGTCCGAAACCAAAGACAGCGTGAAGGAATTAGCGTCACATCTAGAGGACGTCTCAAAAAGCAGCGAAGTGAATGCTATCGAATCTTTAGTCAAGGAAGTGATTGTTGGCCTGGCTGATTTGAAAGAACGGGCAGACGAAGAGTCGGAGGACCTTGAGAAGGTCACCAAAACTGATGTAGAAGCTGTTGAGTCTCTTTGTCTTGATATCAAGACATCGATCGATCAAATGGTACTTTCAGACATTGCCGCCTTAGCATCGAAAGATGATGTTAAGAACTTAGAGGAGTTGGTTAAGGAATTTAAGGAAAGCATCGACACTCACGTCGAAACCAATGCAAAGGCATTCGAGGACCGGCAGGCAGAGACTGTTGGTGTTGGTGAGCGAGTTTCAGAAGTCAAGACTTTCCTTGAGGAGTTCAAGGACGCTCTAAAAGAAAAGCTTGACGAGGGGGCTACAAATGTTGAAGCATTAGGAAAACTTATCGAACGTCTAGGAGAGACAACTGGTCAAAATGACAGCATCACGGAAGATATTAAGAGCTTGTTTGAGACCATGAAGACCGAGTTTGAGAAGTCACACGCCGGAGTGGTTGGATCCAAGCTCGAATCAGACGACAAATTTCAACAAACTTGGGACAAGTTCGAGTCTAAGCTGGATGAAAAGTTCAACGAGCTCATGACCAAATATGATGATGCTCAGATTGCAACGGAAGCTAAAAGCAAACTCGGAGAGGACAAGAATTCTGAAATGGAAGAGGCATTGTTAGGGACCAAAGCTGTAGCAGAAGAGATGAAACTACTTGTCGATGTTTTAGGCACAACTCTCACCGACTCGGTTGAGAAAATGGACGAAGGAGCAAAGACTGTGTTCAATAGAGTAGAAGATACTTTCACCAGGGTGGAGGAGACACATGCGGATGCGAAAGCCGAACACCAACTGACTCGAGAGCAAGTTTTCAAAACTCTTGGTGCAGTTGAAGGTGTACAAGGCCATGTGACTGAATATCACCCCAAGATTCTGGAATCTATCAAGGATGTTTTACAAATCGTTGGACAACATTATGAACACTCCAAGACTTCTTCCACAACGATACAAGAGAAGATTGCTGAGATTCCTCCGCCCCCAGCCCCCGTGGAAACTCCACTTTTACGTGACGCTCCTCCCATAGTCGAAAAATACGATGACGGTCAAGTTCATGAAAAATTAGACAGGCTAGTTGATCATATGCATACCGCTGGAAAGTCTTTCGCTCAGCTGGATATGCTAGATCAGATTCACCAAAAGGTGATGCAGACCGCGGCTGAGGTGTCTGAGTTCGTATCAACTCAAACGCAACGGATTGCCGATGATCATGAAGACAAGGAAAAGGCTGTTGAAGCTGCAACTATTGCACTCGAAAAGCGCATCGCACAAAAGGAACACGTTGAGGCAACAGTAGTTGGTTTGCGTGAGGAGGAAGAACATCTCAAGGAATCAGTCGTAATCCTCCGAGCGGAACAGGAGGATCTAGCACACCAAAAGATGCGGCTCTCAGCAGAGCTGTCTAGCCTCGAAACTGCACTGAGAATTAGACAGGAAGAGCTCCATGCCATGGAAGCACGTACAGAAGGTCTTGAACGTCGAATTCGCGAAGGGGTCATTGATCACACACGGGCGCTACTGATCTCAAAGGCTAACAAGGGCCGAGATGCAATGAGTCGTAAACGTGTTTCAAGCCATGTCACATCAAATAGTGGCTCTTATGTTTCGAACGCCACATCAAAGGCTTCATCTAACACTACTCATAGTGCTGTGAACATGGCTATGGGTGGGAATAGGGCGATGGCAACGATTCCAATCAACAACCCACAAGGTGCTTCCAGGCGGATTCTATCACTTAATCAAATCACCCACAATTTACCTACAGGTGGCTTCAAGCGCAGCCAGAGTGTCAAAACTCCTCACGGTACTGGTGCTCTGCGAAAATCCAGCTGGGGCGGTACGATGCATCAAAGATACGGTGATCTAAACAAGGAAAATTTAGCCTTAAAAGAGACAGAAGATGAAGATGAGATCGAGCAAATGGAAGGAGAGGGAGAAGGAAGCGAATGTGGGACTATGAGACGGAGCAGCCGTGGAACAACAATCATGACGGGAACAGGACTGAGTGAGAGCGTTGACGAAAGCACGGAGTGGACTGGCAGTATGGATGGAGATAGCTTAGCTGAGGAATCATCTCCTGTGGTACTCTTTGAACCGCTTGCTGAGGTAGCATAGTAAGGTTCGTCACTGAGATTGGGAGAAGGAGATGGTATGGTCGTTCAATTCTTGTATCTTACTTTGGGCTGGTTGCAATTGGTTATGGGAATTTGCTGGAGGAGCAACTTATGATTAGCGTTTAAGCGGATCCTTATGTCGATTTTAGTACTAGAAATTTTAGGCCCTCCTAAATGCCTAGCTTACATCTCTAGCAGGACTATGATTATTTACACTTTAATTTCCGCCTGAATGTGAAGGACTCTCTATCGCAGGTAGGCATAGCAACTTGATATGTATATTCCGGTTAAGTTTCTGATATTATACACTACAATACATGATTGGATTATCTTGATTTATCCTTGGCCGAGATAACCTGAATACCATCCATCCAAGGCCAAAGCACCTCAGGTATTCTCACCACGCGCTTCTCCTCGTCCCATCCATTTTCAAGGATCGCAGCCAAGACCCTGGGAACCGCCAGGGCAGTGCCGTTTACTGTATATGGGAAAGCGGTCTTCGTACCCTGACTTCTCATATCTACCCGCGTGGCTAGTCGTCTGCTTTGGTAATCTGTACAGGTGCTAACAGAGGTGACCTCGCCCCAACCCTCATCTTTCAGCTTTCGAGAGGGAAAGAAAGCCTCAATATCACGCTTCCGGGTGGCAGAAGCCCCAAGGTCTGTGCTCGGCATCTCCAGTATTCGGCAGTGAAGACCTAGTGACTCCAAAATACTTGTCTGGATTGCAAGCATCTCGTCGAATACCTGTGTAGATGTGGACTCGTTAGGTAGAGTCCAGGCAAACATCTCAACTTTCGTGAACTCGTGGACTCTATATAGGCCCTTTGTATCGATACCCCTGGCGCCGGCTTCCGCTCGATAGCTACGTGATACTCCTACATGCTTGAGAGGCAGTTCGCTCTCGTCCAGCGTCTTATTTGCTTTCATTCCAGCAAGAGGAATCTCAGCTGTGCCGGCAAGACTAAGCTCCGGTTTTCGACCGATATCGTCCACATTCTGTTGTATGTTATATATCTGGCTCTCCCCATTCTGATCCCGAGGTTGAAATCCACATGCTGCAGCAATGTGACTGTAGACCATACTTGGTGGGCTAACCATTCCCCATCCTTGTTTTCTTGCTGTGCTGAGCGCATATTGGACCAGTGCTTGTTCCAGTTGTGCGGCTTCGTTCAGGAGGATATACCATCCCCACCCTGTTGTCGTTGCTGCGCCTGCAAAATCGAGCAAGTTGAGCTCACTCCCAATTTGTACATGTGACCGCCAGACTCGCCCAGATGAAGCAGGATCGGATTCGGGGTGTTTGTTGATATAGCCCACAACAGTAGGCTCGCTGCCACGAGGAGTTTCGTTGCTCGTGAGATTGGGTATAGAGGCCGCCAGAGAATCAATTTCGGAGGTGAGTGCCGACTCCTTGGACTCAATAAGAGAGATTTTATCCTTTAATATGCGCGCTTCTTCTATGAGCTGCTCCTTTGACATCTCCTTCAGCCCACGGGCCTCGTCGGAGCCCTCATCACGCAGAGTCGTACGATTCGCGAGCTGGAGCTTCAATCGATTGTTGCGCTCTCTTAGTGTTCGTGCTTCGCGCTGCTGGACGTGCCATTCTTCAAACAGCGTATTGATTCGAGCGGGATATGCGGCTTGTACCTTATAATTGCGTTCCAAGCAGTTCTGCTCGTGGATTGTTGGGTTCTGCCGAATGTGTTTGGTATCTATAGATGGCTTTGGCGCAATTGACGGGCGTGGGGCTTCAGCTTTCCGACACGCTGAAGTATTGAAAGAGCGACGAGTTACTCTTAAAGCTACTCTTAAGCTGCATTGGAGACATGTCGATGACTGTCGTGGGATGGTCATGGTGCTTGACAAGTCTGGGGCTTTTTTTCTGCGTCGTGAGCTTCTAGGGTTTGGATTGACGAATCACAGGAAAGCACTCGCAACATCAATTACTTCCCACCAGCAAAGCTCATTGAGAGGCATGTTGCATGGCTGATCAGGTTCGTAGAGTTCTCACGTCATACAAACTTCTATTACTAAATGGTAATTACTGGTTTTTACAACCGGGGGTATCTACAAATCTATATAAGAGTACGCCTACACTATCACCGACATAATAAAACTACCACCCACCCAAAGCTGTTTCAAATCTTACAAATAAATGGTGGCGCATAATAGCGGTCACTTTTATGCCCAGAGACCAAGTGTCCAGCTCGATCTCTCAGCTGCTCCAGTCTTAAAGGCTGCGGGTCCCATACTCTGCCTTTTAGCATTTGTAATAGCTACCTCTCCATCTCGTGACGCACCAGACGCCCCATGGGAAGCCCACTGATCTTGGGTAACTATTGACACTGCTGGAACCTTGAGCTGTGAAACAAGGCTGCCACCAGACCATGCTCCTAACGATTCAACGGCTCGTAGGTAGCCAAGTTCTTCAGGCTTCGCCCCTTTCCTTGATTCACGCTTCAGATGTTCCTCTATTGGATCTGACTCTTGTTCTAATAAAGCCGCATTTACAGTTGCCAAAGAAGAATCGTCTGGCTCATCTCCTGGTTCATCCAGAACCTCCTTCGGTCCATGGTTAGCTTGCCTTGCTCGAGCATTGAATTTTGGGTTATTCTTGTATCGTTCAACAGCTTTCCCACGTACAGGATCCCATCCTAAACGATCAACAAGTGTTGAAATTTCCTCCAAAATCCGCTCTTTCAGGCCCAATATTTTAGATCCGCCACCAACAAACACAATTCGTGGCATACACACACTTCGAATGTCAATAGGTAGTTGCAGAAGACTCCTGTACACCAGAAGCTGCAACGGTAGCTCTTCATCATCAAAGTCTTCGCTAAGTCTATCAGAAGCAAAAAGGGCTGTTTCGCAGGGTTCTGCGAAATTTGAGAATGGCAGGAGAATAGTTCTCGGTGGAGCTGTTGATCTCAAAGGTATAGATATCGATGGGTCTTTTTCGCTCTTACCCATTACGTTCAATGAGCGCATACTCGATCGCAACTCATCTTCCTCTTCGACAGGTGTCAGTCCTCGTGATACTCCGGCAGCAGTCTTCGGTTTCGCGGCCTTACACCAGGCAACTCGAGAAGCAATGTCCTCACACTCATCAAAACTAAGAACATTTCGTGCCTCCCTCGAAAACGTGCCTTCGCTAGAAAGTTCCCAAGATACATCTGGATCGATAGATCTCACGAGCATTTTGAACATTTCCTCCCCATGCATTTTACAACCCCTAATCGAACGTCTGCATTGTACTTCGCGGTGCTCATAGATAGCTGTTACTACAGTCTCTGCCCAACCAATATCTACTATCAATGCTGATCGGAGGCCAGCTGCGATAGTTGTGAGCGCAGGGGCCGCCAGAAGTGATATGTTTGGCGGTTGGAAGTTGGTGAAAAGACTATCCAGTACAGTTGATAACAGTGGAATTGGAAGTGTAGAGGGTATGATTAGCGCCATTCGTCGAGGGCGAGAGTCGATGAGAAGATACCTATATCATTGTCAACTCAGTAAAATAGTTTTGAGGTCCAGAAATACTTACTTTGTAAGGGCAGTTCGTACCGCTCTTTCAATCGTGTCCCCGACTAATCCCAAGTCCACGCCTCTTAGATCGAGCTTCCAAAGTTCGTTTTCTTGACCCCATTCATGCCCTTGTATTCTCATTCTCCAGTCTTTCTCGTAATCCCCTCGCCATTTTCTGTAATCTCCAGGTCTCCTTTGTTCTTCTGACCCAAACTCTATCGTTGCTTTTGGCAGAGAATCGCCTGCAAAACCAGCCCGAAGGTATCGAGATCCCAACTCAATGATTACGCAGTCTTCTTCGGCGCGTAATGCTGAGGGCGATCCATAAGTAGACTGTGTTGCTCGTAGTGGGGTATGTGGACTTCCTGGAGTCGCAGTAGGCTGTGGGCGGATACTAGATACACTGCGATGCGCAGGTCCGCTGGTAGAAGACATAGTGCTACATTTGCTTACTGATTGATGGATTTCTGGCGACAAATCATTCGTACTCGTGGTTGTGTTAACTATGATCTCGGCCGCTTTAGGCTTGTCACTGGGATATGTCATCCCCGGGCCAACGTCACCTTTTGCGAAAGAAGTTGAAACATCATCAATGAAAGCGTACACTCAAAGCAGAGCCACCTGCGTTTACGTCGGAACGTGGAGTAATTCATCTTTGCTATCCTTTTCTTTGCTAATCATACACAAATAATGGCTCAGTTCATACGTATTTAATAGCATATTCAAAGTTTAAGACCAGCTTCAGACGACACCCCTGTCGCCACCATGGGAATCAAAGGGTAAGTACAGCGTTGCGCATCCTCCAAGAGCATTTCATACAGGTATTGATTCGTACAGGATATATGGGGAGATAGGACCGGGAGATAGGGTTGCATTATCTAAGCTTGCTATTGAAAAGCTTGAGGTCACTGGTCGACCTCTCAGGATCGCTATTGATATTTCCATATGGCAATTTCAAATTCAAGCTGGAAAGGGAGGCAGCAATCCAGCAATACGTACTTTCTACTATCGTCTGCTTCGGCTGCTCTCTGTATCAGTACAGCCACTCTTTGTGTTCGATGGCCCTCACAAGCCCCCTTTCAAACGGAACAAACGTTCCGGTCATCACGGGGCATCAATTCCCAACTTGATGTGCAAACAGCTTCTCAAATTGTTTGGCTTCCCGTTTCACGTTGCGCCTGGTGAGGCAGAGGCTGAATGTGCACTTTTGCAGAGGGAAGGCATGGTCGATGCTGTTCTTAGCGAAGATGTCGACACTCTCATGTTCGGCTGTGGACTTACGCTTCGAAATTGGTCTTCAGAAGGCCAAAAAGGCAACAAGTCTCCAACTCACGTGTCGGTATATGATGCTAAAGATACAAAACAAGGCAAGTCGGGCCTTGACCGGGAGGGAATGGTCTTGGTTGCACTAATGAGTGGGGGTGATTACATTACTGAAGGAATACCTGGAGCTGGTATCAAAGTTGCCTGCGAAGCCGCCAGAGCTGGTTTTGGAAAGTCTCTATGTCAGCTATCAAGATCGAATGCAGACGGCATAGAGAGCTGGAGGAATAATCTATCTCATGAATTACTGACCAACGAGAACAAGTTTTTTCGCTGTAAGCATAAGTCACTAAAGATCCCTGATACTTTTCCCAATACGGAGGTTTTGGCATACTATACACACCCTGTTGTCTCGTCCACATCGAAGCTCCAGAAGCTCAGGGAGGAAATTTGCTGGGATGGAGATATGGATATTGCTGGACTTCGACTGTTTGTCTCCGAGGCTTTTGATTGGACTAATAAGATCGGAGCCACGAAGTTTATCCGGGGATTAGCACCAGCCTTACTTGTTCACAAGCTACGGACCCGCGGAGATAGAAGAGATTCAGGCTATGGAGATCTCATTCTTACGGCTATGGATGAGATGCAGCTTGTACGTGCTATCTGTGGCAAACGGACGCATTTCAGCACCGATGGTATTCCTGAGCTACGAGTGATCTACCACCCAAACGATATTGTAGGCCTGGATCTCGATGCTGAAGAAGACGATATTGAAGATTATGGGCGGGATGGTCTTGCTCCTCTTAATGAAGACGACACAATAGAAGCATATTCATCTGACGCTCCTGTGGAACAATCAGTTAGCCCAACTAAACGAGGCCCATCAATGTACGACCCTACTCAACCAGACAAATTATGGATATCCGAGACAATCGCAAAACTGGGTATTCCATTGAAGGTGGAGGACTACGAAGAATCACTACTTAATCCCAGAAAGCTTCTCAAAGCGAAAGATGTAGCAAGGAAGGCGGCGAGCAAGAGAACCCGATCGACCAAAGGTGGAATGCCCGTAGGCGCACTTGACAAGTATGTTAAGGTCTCTAAATTTGGAGTGAAGAATGTTTTGAAGAACTCGGATGTTATCACCATCTCAGATGTCACTCCTA
>Ga0247807_10001721_pt1 | contig 12564 bp, 10 predicted proteins | sample UWRJL074202C1_FD_179931 | JGI IMG/M metagenome (GOLD analysis project Ga0247807, IMG submission 179931) | Plant litter microbial communities from Arlington Agricultural Research Station in Wisconsin, United States - UWRJ-L074-202C-1 | ecosystem: Environmental > Terrestrial > Plant litter >...
CATGCTGTTTGAAGACACTGTGTCGAGTGCTGGTCGAGAAGAATTCAGCCCGGTGCGTTCAAAAGTCATCCACTTCATTTCTGGTCGATCTGGATGTACCAGGATATTTCTGGTTGCAGGGTCTTCCTGCAATACGATTAACATACACCTGCTGCATGGCATGTAACCCCAGGACGGCATCACCCGCAAGAGCCCACGAGATAGGTGATCGTATTTGTAACACCCCAAGCTGAGGAACATCATGCATCTGGACGATCTGGACTGCTCCGGTATATTACAATGTCCCGGACAATTTTTCTTCTCCTTGATGCACAGGGACGTATTTCCCTGAATTGGCTGGAGGCGACGGTAGACGATCGATTCGTGTCTATGATTGTCAAAACTTTAAAAAGGCGAAGCTCATCCGGACGCTGGCCCCTATATTACCGGTTCAGATGACATGCATTTTAATATTTTCCAACTCTAAAATATATCACCAATTCATGTCATCAAATTTGGGCCTTTTCAGTGCCGGTTTCGTAGACCGAAAAAAAGGAAGAGAAAGTCGTTTCTACTATTATTACAATACCTTCGGAAGTGACGTCGATGGCGCTGTGGATAGACTGCAATCTGCCTTGGGCATCTTACATACAGTATTATGATCACAATTGGTACCTTTTCTACAAGCTTCCACCCAACTTCAAGGCCAATACCGTGCGAGCCGCCAATGATAACCTCAATCTGATCAATGTCGGTACTCCTCTAAGTGCTCTGATGGCAGCAGCATACTGTTCCGCACCTTACCATGATCCGAAAACTTCTTCTTAGATATTGCCCACGTTCGCTAGATATGATCTATTACTTATGCTATGAAGACTTCTCAATCTTGTCCAAATGTTTCGGGGACTTGACAGACCTATCATTTGCTTTTAGAAGATGCGTTTCAAGTTTCCCTATGTTGATAGGCAATTAACAATTCTCAGTGAAGCCTTCTGCATCTCTTGGTAACACAGCAACGCCGCACTCTTGCTTACATGTTTCTCTACTTTACGCGTATAGTTTGCGGCGCAGCGAATGTCGGTTAAAATAATGGAGTCTTGGTTTTGTAGAGCCCCGCACACGTGTAACCTGGAGAGAATAGCCTCGTTCAGATAGTGAGTTGAAAATGAGAACCACCACCTACAATCAGATAGATTAAATGTGCCACCAGCTGACATTATGGTTGCCTGTACAATATTATGTATGCCACATACTGTATTTCCTAGCTCAAAGGCGATAGTGATATATTTACTCAACCCCTACATCTATTTGAAAGGTCAAGCATTGTCTTCTTAGTCTGACATTCCCACAAACTGCTTATCATAGGACTGTGGTTATAAATTGATCTGATCTACCACTATGAACAAGGAGACTGCGACTGACAACGAGAACTCTTCAATCGCAGCCGTGGGCGCTTTAGTTCTAGCTCTAGCAGTAGTTTCCGTGGCTGCGCGCTTCTACACTCGCCATTTCACTAAAGCTGGATTCGGATGGGATGACTGGTTGATATTGCTTGCGTTGATAGTTACCATCGTGACAGACATACTAGAGTTATGCGGTTCGTCCTATTCCGGTTTAAACGATATAATACAACAGATCATTTTCTAACAAGTAGATTGTTACTAGTGATGAATGTTAACTCTAACGGCCCATCAGTGGCTGCGAGTAACGACCCCAACTATATATATACAGACGCGGATATCTTATGGACCAAAATCAGCTTTATCATGACTGTTTTGTATTTCACTATGGTCTCAGCTACAAAACTGTCAATTTTATTCATGTACAATCGTCTATTTTCGGTATCTAGAACGTTTCGCTACCAAGTCTTGATTGTAGGGATACTAGTCGTAATTTTCTGGATCGGCTTTACGGTAGCAGATCTGTTAAATTGCCGTCCCATAAAATGGACCTGGATCAACAGTCTTCAAGCTCCGCCACATTGTTTCAACTACAATCTCTTTTGGATGGCCAGTGGCGTGGTTGAGGCGTTTATTGACACATTGATCATCGCGATTCCTATAAGAATAGTATATAGGCTACATTTAAACTTAGCGAAAAAGATCGCTCTGATAGCGATATTCTTGTTAGGAATTTTGTAAGCTGTTCGACTAATAGACTGCGTCACTCACTAACCAGAACCCTGACAAAGTGTCATTGTCACAGGCGTGGTGAAAGTGGTGCTCAGTTACGTGCCCAATAGCCGCGAGCCAGAATTTAATCGAATGGCAATTTGGACAATAGTTCATTGTGGAATGGGCATGGTGTGTGCGTGTCTGCCGGTATGCTGGCCTCTATTTACACGTATTGCAACAGTCTACCCTTCTTTGGTTCGGAAACAGTGGCATAGACTCAGCGGCTGGACCTTGATTGAAAGGGGAAGCAAGAGTAGGAGTAATAGTTCGGATCTCGGGAGAAACACAACCTTTAGTAGAGGAGCCAGACTGCATATGGACGATCTTAGTCACAAGGGAGTCAAACCCCGAGAGGTAGTTTGAGCTGCTGGTAGAGCAACTTCTCGTAATGTAGAGAAGTGATGTTTTAGAGTAAAGCTCAAAGGCGGCGCGCGCTAATGGGAACCAGTGCACGCTTGTTATGCTGCTTGTTGGATGCGGTGATAAAATTCTCTAGAACTTTATATCTATCTGAAGTAGTTTTTGTTTATATGTAAACTTTTAGCCTGATCTGATTCTACAAGCCAAATTCGTCTATTAAAAAATAAAGTTTTCCAAATTATACTACTGCAGTTCGGACTGCTTTAATTTAATGTATGAAAGAGGCATATTCATCATTTTATAACATATTAGAATATTCTACTTCATACATAGTTACTTCAAGCTATAATACTCCGAACCGATATACTCGTAGTTATAGTACGCCGAATACTAAAATAGAGCTAGTGTGGTTTGCCATACACATGGTTATTTGGCTTGATCACTTCGAATACAGGGAACCACACGCTCATGTTAGCGTACTGCTCGTTGTATTTCAGTGGGATCAAAAGGTTCTCGTATTGACTATGTACGAAGGGAGTGTTTATATACTTAATGGCGGGTCATGTGACTGTCTCACATGACTATCATTCGAATATACCAGCACTAAGGGTTCCAAAAAATGCCTCTCTCTAGAATACAACACACGGCCTTATTACTCAGTCGATCAATAAACTAAAAAGAGAAGAAAACCGGATTCTAAATAGCAAGCATTTAATCTTCAAAATTTCAACGTGGGAAAACGTTCATTATTATACAATCCCTACTAATTTGTCCAAATCTATTATCTCAATCCATACCGCGGACACTATCCATTACGAATTACATTCTATGTACACAAAATGCTCCCCTATGGCTTAGCAAAGCTCGAGTTGCTTAGAAGACAAATGCAAGGGCAGCGGCCATCATGCCGAGCCCTGCAACAACGTCACCTCGACCAGAGTTGGCTGCACCAGTGAAGGAAGCGGGAAGCTAAAATTCATTAGTAAAGTCCCTTTTGAAAAGTTATGACAGAAATAAGGAGAGTATTTTGAAACACACAGTAGAATTGGTGGTAGAGCCAGTGGGCTGAGCAGTGCCTGCATATGTGGTCGAAGGTGAAGCAGTTGAGCCTGATGAGGCTGCATATGAGGGTGAGCTTACGGATGTCTCAGCAGCTGTGCTGCCGGAGACTGGAGATGAAGTCTGTGCTGTCTCGGGGGCAGACGAAGTAGCCTCTTCTTGTGCGGCTGAGGTAGTCTCTTCTGCCGCTGGTGTAGTCTCCTCTGCTGCCGGGGTTGTTTCTGGTGCAGCCGTGGGAGTTTCAGGGGCTGGAACTACTGCACTTGACGTTGTGGCAACGGCTCCTCCGGAACCTGGTGTTGTAGCAAGGCCACACTTGGTTCCAGCAGCACCGAGTGTATTACCATAATATCTCCAAATATTGAAGCTGGCTGGTCCAGAACATTCAAGACATGATTGGTATTGGCTAAGGAAGTCGTCGTTTGTGCAAGGACTGGCTCCTCGGCTCAACGTAATTGCATTTCCTAATTACCGTCAGTGTGTTTTGAGGGAGGAGAAATTACAATTAATTCTTACCACAATCCTCGTGGCAAGCATAAGCTGGCGTTCCCGGTTCTTGACGTTTGAGAAGGGTCAGAGTCCAATCTTCTTCAATGGGAGTAGCAGCTGCTGAAGCCAAGCTGAGCACAGCTGTGGCGGCAACGAAGTACTTGGCAAACATCTTGAATGATTTGAGATTGACTAAACGAGTGTGATCGAGTACAAGAGCTGGTTGCTTAAAGATAGTTGAAGAGTGCAATGCAGGTTCGGATAAAGAAAAGACATCAAGTGAATGCAGGTAAAGGGCATATTATATGTGTCCAAGCATTACTGCAATCTTAATTCAGCTACTTGTAAATTCTTCTGGGAATTGCGGTACCGGAGATGTGACCATGGGGGAGTGACAAAGGGAAACTCCTGCCAGGGAGGAACACTTACCGCTGTGGGTGCAACAAACCAATACCAAGAGTTGGGACAACGGGAAGCATTTAGAGGGGGCCAAGCCCAAAGGTCTGTAGGTCTCCGCACGACTTATCGCTGCTAATGGGATCCGCCTACCTAGAGAGTTGGTTAGCTACGCTTGTAACGAGACCAAAGCGTTGCAAAGCGTTGACGACATAGATAGTTAAAGCACAGACACCGGAGCATCTAGATTGCAGTCTACAATATCACTACTTATCTGATCTACTTGTGTAATTCAGAATGAATGTAATGGGGTCAATGCTTAAAGCTGTTCTTACATAAAAGCGGGAATTTTCGAGCACACATGATCATCTCAAAATGCTTGCGACTATAGAAGGATTTCAAAATCAAAATATCACAGATATAAAAACAGGAATATTGTCCAAGTCTCTTATGTGCTTCTTCACTTACTACAATCTTCCGAGAGGTGTCACAAAAGTCACCGTGTTATGGCAAGAATGGCAGTGATTTTAGTAAATGGCTGCGCTAACAGCCGATGCTTCCAGCTTGTGGTACGATTCTGGTCCTTGGTGCTAGGCAAAATCGAACGGCTCGTATAGCCTAGGTGTCGGGTCAATATGGGAACTCGAATCGGCTGCACCAGACCTGCGGGATGGAATTCCCAAGATCTAATCAGATGTAGTCTGGTGGGGCATCAGAAGGAAAATTTCAATCAGATAAGATCAAATGGTGTGGGGCACAACGCCAAGTCTTTTAGCATGATCTGATAATGAATTGCGGACTGCAGCCAAGCGACGAAGTCGGAATCAGATCGAGGGATCGAAGAATGGAAAATGGAATAGCTACTCGGGATATACGGTATAGGGTCTACACAGTAGAGCGGAGGGCAGCTGTGTAATATGGTATTTGCTGGCTGACTTTGAGCGAGCAGTATTATTTTATGATGGTCAACTTAATGTTATGAGCAGCCAGCTGTCATCCATAAACAGAGGAGAGGACTCCTCATCCTCGAAACGAACCTGGATGTCTTTGAAGTCAGCTCCGGAGTCCGAGAACTAGATACCGAGAAAAGCCGATGCGGTAGAGACAAAGAGAGCTGGGCATACACATACTCGGTTAGCGCTTGCAATATTGTTGGCAGTTCAGTAGTAAGTTATCGTGGCTGAAATTGGCCTCCCAGTAGTAAAGGACTATATTCTCCATACTAGTGTGCTATCTACTCACTTTGCCTTCTCAAGGCTATTGCACGTGTTACAAGAATCCTCCTTGGATATTCGTTTTGTCTCTCCGACGTTCTACCGGCTCTCTCTCCGAAACTTTCTCTCACTTGTCTATCCACTTAAGCCAAGACAGTACGCGAGAATCATGGGAACCATCTTTAGTATGGAGCGGTATACGGGCGTACGAAGTGTCTGTCTGCCTCATTCGTACTGTACAAGGTCAATTAAACACACCCCGGGGGTTTAATAGATACGGGATATTTAACACTATCATGCACAGCAATTGGACTATCCCAGCAAACATGGAAGAATGGCGAGGATGTCAGACTCTTGTAGGTATAATTATGTGACTTCATGCGATATACTTATGGTACTGTGTGAAATGCCATGTAGTACTGTATGATCCGATCTGATTAGATTAGATAGTACCCAAATAATAAGTCCCTCTCAACGATATCACAAGCCTTGAGCAGCCATAATGTGTTCATGTGTTCCTATGTTCTTATACAAGATCGATCAGCTAATTGTGTGGTGTGAGTAGAGGAATTGATGGGAGTACGAACACTTCCTTTAAACCAACCCCGTGGTGGAAGTCAATCACCGCACCTTGTTGTGTGGTGCAATTGTAAATGACGCCCTCCCTGGTCCCTTCCAATTGCCAAGCAGTTGTAAAAAAAGCCCTGAAGTTACCAGCCGCCAATAGCGCTTTGTTCCATACTTGGCAAATTTACTACCAATATATTTCGTACAAGGCTAACCAATCTCATCCAAGTGGAAACTAGATACTTGATAAGATGGTACACAATCATTGGATCTATCTCAGCAAATGTGGAGAATTCGCCAGAGCATTAACCCTCAGGGGTATAACTATTTGGCCTCTTATGGTGTTATGTGGTGGACGGCTTGGGTAGGTGCTAGTGCTAGACGAGTGGATTTGCGAGCCCTCGTGAGTCTTCAACCATACCAAGCCGTGGCTAGCTGCCGGTTTCTGACCGTGGGCCGTTGCCGCCATGTACTTAACAACACCATATGATCTTTCATCTGGCGCTCTCGGTGACATCTGACTGTAAAGCCTTCTTTATCACTTCATTCAACCATTTGATCCCAACAATCTTACACTTTGATCTTGAAATCAACCCTCATCATGTTCAAACATACGGCAACCTCCCTTATCGCTCTTGCTTTGCTTCCAGGATTGACGCTCTCAGCTGAAGTTCATGGAGCCAGGTTAGTGAAGAAATTGAGCCGTAAGCTGTTCCAACATGAGGCTAATTCTGTTTACAGCGCACAAGGATCTGTGATGGGTCCAGTGGCTTTCTTATGGCCAGCGGATCGTCCATGGAGTGCACAAATGGACAACATCGGGCCTTGTGGAAGCAGCGTCTCCCAAGGCAACAGAACAGACTTTCCCCTTGGTTGTATGTACCGATACTCTGTAACACCTCTATTAGCGAGTACTGATTGTGTATAGCTGCTGCGTCGGTTGCCTTCACCATCGCTGATGATGCATATGATATTGCTCTTCGTATTGCGTATGGAAATGGTGAGTTGATCCCCATTCATGAGCATGACCTTTGTTGATAGATCGTAGACCCAAAAACCCAATCCGATTTCAGCCCAATTCAGGGAAATATCAAAGAATTTGAACCAGGACACCAGTGCTACAGCGTTCCGGCTACACCTAGTACAGTAATTGCTGGCTCAAATGCTACCATTCAGATGGAGTACTGGGCCAACGACAGTAACAAGGATGAGACCTTCTACGCATGTGCAGACATAGTAGGTACCTCATCGGTGCGTTGATGGTTGCAAAAGCTGACACAAGAACAGACTTTCGTCGAGGCAGCCGCTTTCACCCTCCAAATCCCATGTTTCAATGTCACATCTACCGAATTCGAGGTTGCAACACCATCTAGCACAGTTCAGACAATCACCCCGTCATCTGATTCTTCCCCTATTGAGTCTATAACAGCACCAGTTGCTAAGTCTGCTTCCGGAGGTCTCAGCGCTGGGGCAAAAGCCGGTATCTCCATCGCTGCTATTGTCGCAGCTCTCATGGCGGGTGCTGCAGTCTTCTTTGTTGTTCGAAGACGTCGATCTTCCAAGAAGGACACTGAGAGTGGTGTTATTCCTGAGATGGTCAAGGGCGGCGATGCTGCATCGTTCAGATCCGCAGAGACCGCCGTCGCTAAGTAGATCTGTGGCTACTGGTTCAGATCGGATAGAACAAAGAGGATATCGATGGAGATGTGAGAAAGCTGGCTCCCTTCTGAAAAGTCGAAAAGGGCAGAACTTTCTTCTAGAGTTGCACCATGATCGGCTAATGTTTTATGTTTCGGTTGATAGTTAGTTCACCATGAAATGATTAGTCATTTTGTAAAACTTTCTGTGCCTTGTATTGTTGATGGCCACATTTATGCTGTATTATCAATCATGAATAAAAAGATTATTGAGGAAGCAGTATGTGTTGAATACTGAATTCCCCGAATTCCTCAGGCTTAGCAAGTTCTTTAACGAGGCACACCCTGATCTCGTGCACTGACGGTGCTCACTCCTATGTTGAAACTATCTATTTTTCCAACTATTCGATTGGTATGGATCCTGTCTATCTAGAAGTCAAAACAGGGTACATTCCTAAGGAACAACTAGACATATCAAGCACCAAATGCTTCGAGCTCTAGCGCCTATTCACACCCTCAATCAACCTCAAATAGAACCACCTTGGATGATAGAGATTATGTTTGTGTCAAATTTGTAAGACCTGGAAGGGATATCTCGAGCAGTGTTTACAGATTCCGCACCGGTGCAGGTAACATGGAGAAGAGAAGGGGCCAGTTCTATAAAGCAACACACCAGAGTGGCCGTTCATGTATGGTGTATTATAGCGTGAATTCTCAAAGATATTATTGGACATGGTCTTTGTAAGGAAGAGTCATCCATATGTTGGTTTTATTCCTTTTTCTGCTGACTTTATGTACTGATATCCCGTTGTGTGATCAACTAAATCAATTCCAAAGTTTCCGTCGGCGGGTCGCTAGCGGCTGAAATTATAAAGTGCCATTAATCCCGCTTTTGTCATGTGATATAATGAAGTCATTTGTCGCGAAACCGAAAGTCTATTAACATGAGGACTTCTTGAATTATAATTATCTAAGAGTCTAGACTTATCCTCACACTATTCTGTAAATGTAAAGAATGGCACCAATCTTGCCAAGCGACCGAGAATTGATCTTCTTCTGTAAGGAACGGGGCACGAGTGATATAAGAGTTGTCCATTTCTCAAACACAATTACTGTTAAATTCGGTCTCGATATAACACCGGCGGAGGCAGCAACGCAGCAATATGTATGGAAATGTGTTGACCCGACAATTTTCCGTGTATCTGAAGTACATCGATTTTTTCAGCATAAGCCTCAAAGACAAACACTGGTTACTGGTTATCTTGTTATGGAGAATATCCACGGCACATGCCTATCTGAATATCTTGAAACTGCAACTTCCCAAGATTAAGTGACAATTGTTGACAGTATCATTAAGGCATTGCAGCATCTAGCAGCAATCTCTTTACCCCCCGGGCAAGGCCCTGGCCCTGTAGGAAGGAACCCTCCACAGGGGTACTTGTGGGAGAAGAATGGCATTACATATACATTTGCCTCCATCTCCGAAATGGAACATTGGTTAGACGACCTCTTAGACTATCTACCCGACAAACCAACGGATCGATTTGTATTTGCACCCGCGGAATTGGTGATGTGTCACACTGATCTTGCTCCACAAAATATCTTGCGGCTAGGCGATGGGCAACTGGCTTTACTCGACTGGGGGAGTGCTGGTTTTTATCCGCCTGTCTTTGAAATATACGCGTTCAGAACCTGTGTTGATCGAGAACCAATCTTTACACAGATCTTGTCTCGATTTCCTCAAGAAGAATATTATAAAGAGCAGATTCAACTTTTAGCAAACATTGAGTATATATTAATGAAGTATGGTGATACGATCAATTTGTAGATGGTCAAATGAAGTCTTGTCTACAGAAATGACATATTAATATTGAGCAGCAATATGACTTACAAAGGCCGGTTAGAGATTACTTCTAGGCAAAGTAAGCAATAGTGTAAGTTTAGAAATGTCAAGCTGATGTTGTTTACAGTGGTATCCCCGCCACCTTTCGAGCCCGGGTCCACCGTCTAAAATTCTGTCCTGGTAGTCTCGGGTGTCTATATCACAATCTAAGTGCTGCCAAATAACCTCGACCAGGTGTTGAATCCTCATCCTGGTGCACTTCCAGGCTGTGATGGAGTTGGACAGCACAAAGCGTGTTGAAAAGTGCACTTTAATAGAGGAACGTAAAGATCATATCTGAAGTTAAGGATCAGGTATGATTTAACCAGTTGTTGGAATATTTTCCACGGAATATTTAGATAAAAGTCTTCTCATATTAAATGATATATGTTGCCCTAATTTGGCGCTACACCGTCTAAAAACTCTTGAATGGCCCGACCTCTCGACCACCTGTATTCCATCGCAAATCTAAACCATTCCATCGCAGATATTTCTCCAAATTACAAGACGCCGGCCCTCAGTGACTTATAAACGCTTAACATGGCCGGCGCAACATTCGCCGCAGCTGGAATCACCGCACTGGTGGGTATCAAAAACACATATCTTACAATCAACGTGCTTGCATCTTTCACTACGTGTATTCCTGATCCAACCACCGGACCTGCGGCCTCAAGCCCCAACAATACCCGCACATTATTGAAAGAGCTCCCGCGCCAGTTTGGCTGAGGATGGAGAGAATAGCTCCATGAGGTTATCGGTTCCTCTGCAGCATAAATCCCAGCTCCTGAGGCTGCGCCATGGATTTGTAGCGATGTACCACTGCATATTTTTAATCCCTCACACATGATGGCGTATAGACGTTCCGTTGATGTTCCGTGCCAAAGTACTCTCGTGGGCAAGGTGCCAATTTTGGCAGCAAACGCGGCCTCGAGTTCTGGTGCTGCGTTGGCCACAAGAAACTGATGTGTACCTGCTGGCATTCCTGGGATACGCATCTTTCCTCTTGCTGAAATAAGAAAGCCGCGGTAGTTGAGACATGTCCATGAAAGCAGCTTTTCGGTCTGAACGCCTAGCTTGCGAACAGCCATGCCAAGATCGGCTACATTTGTAAGTGTTGCGAGCGCTGGGACTTTCTCAAGAGCTTGAGCTATATTTAGAGTGTTTGCGAAGGCACAATCAGGCAAGAGCATGATCTTTCTCGATGCAGCCGCGTGATGAACCATTGTCAGAAGCAAATCCATGGCAGCAGGATCGTGTCGAATCTCGGCAAGACGTACTTCGAGAGGAGCAAGCCGATACACGATACTGCATCCAGCCTGGCAGGGAGCAGAGCGACGAAGCTGTGTTCCTTTTGATGTACCGCAAACTAGACAGCTCTTGTTAAGGTTTTTGACAGCATTAGTGATGAGCTTGTGGATTTGCTCAAGTGACAGAGACTTGGTTCGTAATTCCCTTGACAGAATGCGAGTTAGCTGATAAGTCATACGATTTGCCCTCCCAAAACAAGGAGGTGCGTCAGGAATAGAACGAGCACCGGCAGGGTTCCATGGCCTATGAAATTTGGTACGACTAGTAGTCTTTCTTTCATTGTCCAAGTGCATGCAAAATGAAGGTGGCTTTCCATGGTTCATGTTTAGACGGAGCACCAAGCAACGAGCATTACCAACGCCCCAGCCAATCTGCTGAATTGCAGTCAAGTTCAGAGGAAACTGCATTTCGACAATATCATCTTCAACCATGTCAACGATACCAACTAGCGAACGAGGTAAACTCGCAAGGAAATCCTCCATAGGGGACGGATCTTGAATCCCAATTTTCGACAAGAGCTTAGAAATGCCTTTCGGGTCGATCTTGTTGTAGGCGAAGCGTAGAGCCTCTAGCCTCTGTGCTTCAATAAACAGTTCTGAGAATTGGGCATCCAAATAATCTGCGGCAGCAAGGAGACTCTCGGTTGAAGGCTCATCGTGGGGACCTAGATCAATCTCTAGCACTTGAGCAAGTGCCTTGAGCATACGTTGATCTGTGGCATCCATATTCGAGGGCTGTATCCATGAAGCTATGAAAGCTTTTGCTGCCTTCTGAGTTGCCTTTCCAGAATGCATACTGACAAGCCGGAGACAAGCATCTAACCCTCGTTTGGTTGAAGATGCAAGGTATTCCATAACTTTGCATAAACCTTCTGCATTACTTCCTTTTGGGTCCAGCTGTGCAATCACAGTAAGCATTGCTTGCCTCGGAGGCAAATGGTAGCTTTTGGTGAGAATTTGGAGAATTTCCTCATAACTATTTTGCTGCTGGCCACCTAAAAGAAGCGGTCGAACAACTGAAGTAACAGATGATTTAGGCAGATCTCTCTCGAGATTGGAAAGAGTAGTAATGTACTTCGTAAGTCTAGGAATCCAGTTGCGTAATGTTGCTGTCAGGAAAACTGGAGGTGTATTTGGTTGAATATCAATACTGCCACATGCATTTATTAAATCTGTGACGAATTTTATCCAATCAGCAGCCTTCAAGTTTTTCAGTGTGTATTCCATGAGCCTTCCTGCCTGTTGAGAGACATTTCTAAAGAGTAAAAGACGGAAATGATCAGTTGCGGCGGATTCCGACATTGGTGCTAACAGTCTAGCCATATCTATGCAAGCTGATTCTGCTTCTTTATCCTGTTTGACCATGACATCCCGCATCGATTTTAGGAAGCTGGATTTCAGATGTGGCAAGTTGTCTAAACATGGGCAAAGTGATCTGTCGTCAACTTCGGCGTCTTTGGCTACACTGAGAGCGACAAACCGTAGGTCACTATCATGGTC
>Ga0247807_10001722_pt1 | contig 12563 bp, 10 predicted proteins | sample UWRJL074202C1_FD_179931 | JGI IMG/M metagenome (GOLD analysis project Ga0247807, IMG submission 179931) | Plant litter microbial communities from Arlington Agricultural Research Station in Wisconsin, United States - UWRJ-L074-202C-1 | ecosystem: Environmental > Terrestrial > Plant litter >...
GAAGAAGGCGGCGGGCGACTTCCAGGACATCTTCGGCAAGGAGAACTTCTTCGCCGAGGTCATGGACCACGGCATCGACATCGAGCGTCGCACCATACAGGACCTGTTGAAGCTCGCCAAAGAGATGAACATGCCGCTGGTCGCCACTAACGACCTGCACTACACGCACGCCCACGACTCGACGGCGCACGCCGCACTGCTGTGCGTGCAATCGGCCTCGACCCTCGATGATCCGAACCGCTTCAAGTTCGACTCCGACGAGTTCTACCTGAAGACCGCCGCACAGATGCGTCACCTGTTCCGCGACCACCCCGAGGCGGTCGACAACACGCTGCTCATCGCCGAGCGCTGCGAGGTCAACTTCGAGCACCGCGACCTCATGCCGCGCTTCCCCGTGCCCGAGGGCGAGACCGAGGCCTCCTGGTTCGAGAAGGAGGTTGCGGCGGGCATGATGCGCCGCTTCAAGGACAACCCCTCCGAGAAGCACCTCGCGCAGGCCCAGTACGAGGTCGACGTCATCAAGCAGATGGGCTTCCCCGGCTACTTCCTCGTCGTGGCCGACTTCATCTCCTGGGCGAAGGCGCAGGGCATCCGGGTGGGGCCCGGCCGAGGCTCCGCCGCGGGGTCAATGGCGTCATACGCGATGGGGATCACGGAGCTCGACCCCATCCACCACGGCCTGATCTTCGAGCGCTTCCTCAACCCCGAGCGCGTCTCTATGCCCGATGTCGACGTCGACTTCGACGACCGCCGCCGCCCCGAGGTCATCCGGTACGTCACCGACAAGTACGGCGACGACCGGGTCGCGCAGATCGTCACCTACGGCACGATCAAGGCGAAGCAGGCCCTCAAGGACTCATCACGGGTGCTCGGGATGCCGTACTCCGTGGGTGAGAAGCTCACCAAGGCGATGCCCCCGGCCATCATGGGCAAGGACATCTCGCTCGGCGACATCATGAACAAGGACGCCGAACGCTACAAGGAGGCGTCCGACATCCGGGCCGTGATCGAGACCGACGCGGAGGCCGCGAAGGTCTTCGAGACGGCGCTCGGGATCGAGAACCTCAAGCGCCAGTGGGGAGTGCACGCGGCAGGCGTCATCCTCTCTGCGGAGCCTCTGCTCGACGTGCTGCCGATCATGAAGCGCGAGGATGACGGCGCGATCATCACCCAGTTCGACCAGCCGCCGCTCGAATCACTCGGCCTGATCAAGATGGACTTCCTCGGCCTGCGCAACCTCACCATCATCGAGGACGCGCTGCGCATGATCGAGAAGAACACGGGCTCGAAGCTCGTGATCGAGGACCTCGACCTCGACGCGGACCCGAAGACCTACGACCTGCTCGCGCGCGGCGACACGCTCGGGGTGTTCCAGCTCGATGGCGGTCCGATGCGCTCACTGCTCAAGCAGCTCAAGCCCACCGACTTCGAGGACATCTCGGCCGTCATCGCGCTGTACCGCCCCGGCCCCATGGGCATGAACTCGCACACCAACTACGCCCTGCGCAAGAACGGGCTGCAGACGATCGAGGCGATCCACCCGGAGCTGGCCGAGCCGCTCTCCGAGATCCTCGACACGACGTACGGTCTCATCGTCTACCAGGAGCAGGTGATGTCGGTCGCGCAGAAGGTGGCCGGGTTCACGCTCGGACAGGCCGACGTGCTGCGCCGCGCGATGGGCAAGAAGAAGAAGTCGGAACTCGACAAGCAGTTCGCCGACTTCGAGGGCGGCATGGTCGCCAACGGCTACAGCAAGCAGGCGGTGAAGGTGCTCTGGGAGACCCTGATGCCGTTCGCCGACTACGCCTTCAACAAGGCGCACTCGGCCGGCTACGGCGTGCTCAGCTACTGGACCGCCTACCTGAAGGCCAACTACCCGGCCGAGTACATGGCCGCGCTGCTCACGAGCGTCGGCGACTCCAAGGACAAGCTCGGCATGTACCTCAACGAGTGCCGCCGCATGGGCATCAAGGTGCTCGCGCCCGACGTCAACGAGTCGTTTGTGGACTTCACCGCGGTGCCGGCGGCCGAGGGCTCCGCCGTCGGGGACATCCGCTTCGGCCTGGGAGCCGTGCGCAACGTCGGCGCGAACGTCGTCGAGGGCATCCGTGCCGCGCGCCAGGAGAAGGGCCGCTTCGAGACCTTCCACGACTTCCTCTCCAAGGTGCCGCTGCAGGTCACCAACAAGCGCACCGTCGAGTCGCTCATCAAGGCCGGCGCCTTCGACTCCCTCGGCTCGACGCGCCGTGGACTGCTCGAGATCCACGAGGACGCCGTCGACAGCTCGGTGAGCCGCAAGCGCAACGAGGCGAACGGGCAGGTCGGCTTCGACTTCGACAGCCTGTGGGACGAGCCGCAGCCCGAGCACCACGTGCCCGACCGCCCCGAGTGGGCCAAGCGCGACAAGCTCGCGTTCGAGCGGGAGATGCTCGGCCTCTACGTCTCCGACCACCCGCTCGCCGGGCTCGAGATCCAGCTCGCCAAACTCGCGGACGCGTCGATCATCGACGTACTCGACGGCAATGTCGCGGGTGACGGCGAGCACGTCACCGTCGCGGGGCTCGTCACGAGTGTGCAGCACCGGGTCGCACGCAACTCGGGCAACCAGTACGGCATCGTCACGATCGAGGACTTCGGCGCCGAGATCAGCGTGATGTTCCTCGGCAAGACCTACCAGGAGTTCTCACCGGCCCTCTCCAACGACTCGATCGTCGTGGTGCGCGGCAGGGTCAGCATGCGCGATGACGGCATGAACCTGCATGCCTCGAGCCTCACCGTGCCCGACCTCGGCCAGAGCCTCGGCTCCGGTCCGCTCGTGCTCTCGATGCAGGAGCAGCGCGCGACGACCGACGTGGTCTCGGCGCTCAACGACGTGCTCATCCGCCACGCGGGCGACAACGAGGTGCGCCTCAAGCTCATCCGCGGCAACACGGCGCGCACGTTCGAGATCCCGTTCCCGGTCACAGTCTCCGCGGACCTCTACGGGGAGCTGAAGACGCTCCTCGGGCCCAACTGCCTCGGCTAGCGCCCCGGCTGACGAGACGTACCGGGCGTGTTTCCCAAGAACGTCGTTCAGGTGCCGGATCAGGCAGCAGAAGTGGGCATCTCGGCATGGTTCCACTCGCGGGTCATGGCTCGGTGCGCCGGCGCTGAGGGACCCACAGCGTTCGAGCCAGCGCCGGGGTTCCAGAACCTAGAGCTTCTGCGGTCGGTGGTACTCGCGCTCGTGGTAGACGAGCGCGTCATCCTCGTCGCCGAGTTCTCCGACCTCGATCTGCACAACGACCACCGCATTATTGGCGACGGGATGCACCTCCACGATGCTCCCGAGCATCCACGAGGTGACTCCCTCGAGAATGGGCACCCCGTGTGGTCCGGGGCTCCAGTGGTCGCCGTCGAAGCGCACAGAGTTGTCGGCAGCGAGTCTGACGGCCAGGTGCCGGGATCGCGGACCGAGAGTGTGGATGGCGACCCGGTTGCCGACCGTCATCGCGGGCCACGCGCTCGACACGCGGGCCATGTTGAACGTCACGAGCGGGGGAGCGGCCGCGAGCGAGGCGACGGAGGTCGCCGTGAAGCCGACGGGACGGCCGTCGGGCGCGAGCGCGGTGACGGCCGCGACTCCTGCCGCATGGCGGCGGAAGGCCTGCTTGAACGCATCGGTGGCTGCGTCGTTGTCCGCGAACAGTGGTTCGTTCATACGTCGGTATCAATTCGCTCGAGTTGCCCGGTATTCCCCCGGGGTGGGGGATCGGGTGCGCGGCGCACAAACTAACATGGTCAGGCGATGATTCAGACAATCGATCTCCGGAACGCGAATCCGGCCCACACCAACCTTGCCGGACTCGTTCCGCGCGCCCAGCTCGACGTCTCCGCGGCGACCGCGGTCGCCGAGACGCTCATCACTGACGTGCGCGAGCGGGGCAGTGTCGCGCTCGTGGAGCAGGCGGAGCGCCTCGACGGTGTGCGCCCGCTCCAGGTGCGCATCCATGCCGAACAGATCGCCAAGGCCGTCGCCGCTCTCGACCCTGCCGTGCGCGAAGCGCTCGAGGGCGCGATCGAGCGGGTCACCGCGGCCTCCAAGGCGCAATTGCCCGAGGCGACGGTGACGATGCTCGGCAACGGCGCGCAGGTGGTGCAGCGCTGGCAGCCCGTATCCCGGGTCGGACTCTACGTGCCAGGCGGCAAGGCCGTATACCCCTCCAGCGTGGTCATGAACGTAGTGCCGGCTCAGGTCGCGGGTGTCTCGTCCATCGCCCTCGCCTCGCCCGCGCAGAAGGCCTTCGAGGGGTCCGTGCACCCGACGATCCTTGCGGCGGCCGGCCTGCTCGGCGTCGACGAGGTCTACGCGATGGGTGGGGCCGGCGCGATCGGCGCCCTCGCCTACGGGGTGCCCGATCTCGGCCTCGACCCGGTCCAGGTCATCACCGGCCCCGGCAACGTCTACGTCGCGGCGGCCAAGCGTCTTGTGCGCGGCGTCACGGGAATCGACTCCGAGGCCGGCCCGACCGAGATCCTGGTGATTGCGGATGCCTCGGCCTCGCCACACCTCGTCGCGGCCGACCTCATCAGCCAGGCGGAACACGACGAGCTCGCGGCGGCCGTGCTCGTGACCGACTCGGAGGAGCTGGCGGCGGCCGTTCGCATCGAGCTCGAGGCTCTCGCCTCATCCACCCACCACGCGATTCGCGTGCGCGAGGCCCTCGACGGTGTGCAGTCAGCCATCGTGCTCGTCGACAATCTCTCCCACGCGGCGGCCTTCAGCAACGCCTACGGACCCGAGCACCTCGAGATCCAGACCGAGCAGCCCGGAACCGTGCTCGACGCGATCGATAGCGCCGGAGCGATCTTCCTCGGCGCCTACTCGCCGGTGAGCCTCGGCGACTACCTCGCGGGATCCAACCACGTGCTGCCCACCGGCGGCCAGTCGCGCTTCTCCTCGGGCCTCGGCACGTATACCTTCCTGCGACCCCAGCAGGTCATCAACTACGACCGGGACGCCCTCGCGGACGTGCAGGCCCGCATCGTGGCGCTCAGCGCCGCGGAGGACCTCCCGGCGCACGGTGACGCGGTCACGGCGAGGTTCGAGCAGCACTGAGGCCACAGCGCTACGCTTGACCCACCATGTTCTGCCCCTTCTGCCGTTATCCCGACAGCCGCGTCATCGACTCGAGGACGAGTGACGACGGCCTGTCGATCCGTCGGCGCCGCCAGTGCCCCGAGTGCGGTCGGCGCTTCAGCACCAACGAGACGGCGAGCCTGAGTGTCATCAAACGCAACGGCGTCGTCGAGCCGTTCAGCCGCGAGAAGATCGTGAGCGGTGTGCGCAAGGCGTGCCAGGGCCGACCGGTCACCGACACCGATCTCGCCGTGCTCGCCCAGAAGGTCGAGGAGGCCATCCGCGCGACGGGTGCGGCCCAGATCGAGGCCAATGACATCGGACTGTCGATCCTCCCGCCGCTGCGCGAACTCGATGAGGTCGCCTACCTGCGCTTCGCGAGCGTGTACCAGGCCTTCGACTCCCTCGAGGACTTCGAGGCGGCGATCACCCAGCTGCGCGTCGATCACGACGCCGCCCTCGCCGCCGCTCCGGCAGAAGACGCCTAGCCCGTGTACCCGTTCCTCTTCCGGCACTTTCTCGCGCGCCTCGACGCGGAGCGCGCCCACCACCTCGCCTTCGTGGTGATCCGCGCCGTCCCGCTGCTGGGCGGCGTCGTGCGGGCCATCACCCGGCCCGATCCCTCGCTCGCGGTGCACACGCTCGGCCTCGAGTTCCCCTCGCCGTTCGGGCTCGCCGCCGGATTCGACAAGGACGGCAAGGGCATCCGGGGTCTCGGCCAGCTCGGCTTCGGCCACGTCGAGGTGGGCACGCTCACCGCCGTCGCGCAGCAGGGCAACCCGTCGCCGCGCCTGTTCCGGCTCCTCGCCGACCGCGCCGTCATCAACCGCATGGGCTTCAACAACGAGGGCGCCGCGGCTGCCGCTCCGCGCATCGCCGTGGAGGCTGCACGGCAGATCCGCCCCATCATCGGCATCAACATCGGCAAGTCCCGGGTCGTCGAGGTGGATGACGCGATCGACGACTATCGCGAGAGCACCCGCGAACTGGCGCCGCACGCCGACTATCTCGTGGTGAACGTGAGCTCGCCGAACACCCCGGGTCTGCGGGGCCTGCAGGAGCTCGACAAGCTCGCGCCGCTGCTGAAGGCCGTGCAGGCCGAGGCGGGCGCCGTGCCCGTGCTCGTCAAGATCGCCCCCGACCTCGCCGACGCCGAGGTGGAGCGCATCGCCCAGCTCGCGATCGACACCGGCCTCTCGGGCATCATCGCGACCAACACCACGCTCTCGCGCGAGAACCTCGTCACCGACCCCTCGATCGTCGAGGCAGCGGGCGCCGGAGGCCTCTCGGGCGCACCGCTCGCGGCACGCTCCCTCGAGGTCCTGCGCCTGGTGCGTTCTCTGGTTCCGGCCGACTTCTGCGTGATCTCGGCCGGGGGCATCGAGACGGCGGCGGATGTCGCGGCGCGCCTCGACGCGGGAGCGACCCTCGTGCAGGGCTACACGGCGTTCCTCTACCGCGGTCCGCTCTGGGCGCGCCAGATCAACCGCGGGCTCGCGAAACTGCGCGCGTAAGAACTCAGGAAGGCCAGTCGCCGCGCTTCTGCGTGGGCTTCGGCAGCCGCATCTGGCGCAGCTGCATGGCGCGGACGCCGGCGTACCAGCGCACGCCCGACTCGACCTTGTCGACGCCGAATTTCTCGCCGAGGCGCTTGCGGATCGCGCGGCCCAGGAAGAAGATGTCGACCGCTGCAACCAGCAGGAACGCCCAGAGCGCGATGATCGTGATGAGCATGATCTCGGGCTGGGGGAAGACCGACAGGATGATGATGACCACGAGGATGGGCAGCATGAATTCGCCGACGCTCGTGCGCGCGTCGACGTAATCCCGAACGAAGCGCTTCTGGGCGCCGCGGTCGCGCAGCGGCATGTACTTCTCGACGCCGTTCGCGTAGCCGATGCGCTGCTTGTCGCGCTCGAGCTGCATGGTCGCACGGGACTGCTTGCGGGCCTCCGCGCGGTCGTTGGAGACCAGCGGGCGCTTGCGGGCAGCCTCCACCTCCTTGCGCGTCGGAGTGGGTCGACCCTTCCCGGCGAGGGTCTCGGGAGAGGTGTCGGGGGCGGGCTCGTCGTTCGACGTGCCCTGCGTGTTCTTTGCCACGGTGAAGGTCCTTGCGATCGGGGTCGACTTAAGATTACCTCCATGACAGTTTCCGACCAGACACCCGCTTCCGCGCATCCCGCTCTCGCCGCCCTCACCGAGGCGGTGCAGCTGGGGCTCCCGTCCGCGATCGCCGACCTCTCGAACCTCGTGCGCATCCCCTCGGTCTCGTGGGACGGCTTCGACCCGGCCCACGTCGCGGCCAGCGCCGACGCCGTGAAGGCCCTCGTCGAGGGTCTGGGCGTCTTCGACAGCGTCGAGGTCTCGCGGGCGAAGATCGGCGACACCGACACGCTCGGCCAGCCCGCGGTGCTCGCGACGCGCGCGGCCCGCAACGGCCGCCCCACGATCCTGCTCTACGCGCACCACGACGTGCAGCCTCCCGGACACGACGAGCAGTGGGACTCCCTTCCCTTCGAGCCGACCGTTCGCGGCGACCGGCTGTACGGCCGCGGTGCCGCCGACGACAAGGCCGGCGTCATGGCGCACATCGGTGCCATCCGCGCGCTCATCGAGACCGCGGGCACCGACTTCGATCTGGGCCTCGCCGTCTTCATCGAGGGGGAGGAGGAGTTCGGCTCCCGCTCGTTCAAGAACTTCCTCGTGCAGCACCAGGACCAGCTGCGCGCCGACGTGATCGTGGTCGCCGATTCCGACAACTGGAACACCGAGACCCCCGCACTCACCGTCGGCCTGCGGGGCAACGTCACCTTCAAGCTGCAGGTCTCGACCCTCGCTCACGCCTCTCACTCCGGCATGTTCGGTGGTGCGGTTCCGGATGCGATGCTCGCCACGATCCAATTGCTCGCCACCCTGCACGACGCCGAAGGCGCCGTCGCGGTCGAGGGTCTCACCTCGTACAACGGCGAGACGCCGGACTACGACGAGGAGCAGCTGCGCGAAGAGGCGGGACTGCTCGACGGGGTCACCTCCGTCGGGCGGGGCAGCATCCTCAGCCGCATCTGGTCGCAGCCGGCCATCACGATCACCGGCATCGACGCGCCGACGGTTCAGAACGCCTCCAACACGCTCACGCCGAGCGTCACCGTCAAGCTGAGCGCGCGGATCGCGCCGGGACAGACCGCGGCAGATGCCTACCTCGCGCTCGAGAAGCACGTGCTCGAGAATGCTCCGTTCGGAGCGCACGTCGAGATCTCGGACGTCGACCGCGGCAACCCCTTCCTCGTGGACACCACGGGCTGGGCCGCGACCGACGCGAAGGCGGCCATGCACGAGGCGTGGGGGGTCGAGCCGGTCGAGATGGGTGTGGGCGGATCCATCCCATTCATCGCCGACCTGGTGGAGCTGTTCGAGGACGCGCAGATCCTGGTCACCGGCGTCGAGGACCCGGATTCCCGGGCGCACAGCCCGAACGAGTCCCTGCACCTCGGGGTTTTCCGGCGCGCCATCCTCACCGAGGCCGTCTTGCTGGCAAAGCTCAACGACCGCGCGTAGGATTAAGACATGACCGACGCAACGCTCACCGCCCCCGAGACCACCTCCGCTGCTCATGGCGTAGGTCTTTCCGACGCCGCGGCCGAGAAGGTGCGCAGCCTGCTGGTGCAGGAGGGTCGTGACGACCTCCGCCTGCGCGTCGCGGTGCAGCCCGGTGGCTGCTCGGGTCTCATCTACCAGCTCTACTTCGACGAGCGCATGCTCGACGGCGACGCGACTGTCGAATTCGCCGACGGCGTCGAGGTGGTCGTCGACAAGATGAGCGTCCCCTACCTCGATGGTGCGTCCATCGACTTCGAGGACACCATCCAGAAGCAGGGCTTCACGATCGACAACCCGAACGCCGCGGGCAGCTGCGCGTGTGGGGACTCGTTCCACTAAGCACGACTTTTCCCGCGAAAAAAGCGGGGGACACGCTCGCAGAGGCGCCGACCGGGAGGTCGGCGCCTCTTTCGTCGTTATAGACTGGCGAGGTATTAGTCCGCGTCATCCGAGAGGTCACAGGTGCGCTCGAACCGCCGTTTACGATGGGTTGCAATTCCGGTTGCACTCGCCCTCTCTGGCATACTCGCCGGCTGCACAGCCGAACAACAGCGAGGCTATCTGCCCGGTGGACCCGACGTCACCAATCACACTTCCGAGGTCATCGGCCTCTGGGTCACCTCGTGGATCGTGCTCCTCATCGTGGGTCTCATCACCTGGGGGCTGGTCATCTGGGCGGCGGTCGTCTACCGCCGTCGCAAGGGCCACACCGGCTTCCCGGTGCAGATGCGCTACAACCTGCCGATCGAGATCTTCTACACGATCGTGCCGCTCATCCTCGTGCTCGGCTTCTTCGCCTTCACGGCGCGTGACCAGGCCGCGATCGAGGCTGACCCGGGCAACCCCGACGTCAAGATCGAGGTCTTCGGCAAGCGCTGGGCGTGGGACTTCAACTACCTCAACGAGAACGTCTACAGCGCCGGCATCCAGGGCCAGGAGCTCGACGAGGGCGTGAACGGCGACAGCGTCGACCTCGACGAACTGCCCGTGCTGGTTCTCCCGGTCAACGCCAAGGTCCAGATCGACATCGAGTCGCGCGACGTGCTGCACTCCTTCTGGATCATCGACTTCCTGTACAAGAAGGACATGGTTCCCGGCAAGACGAACCACTGGTACTTCGTGCCCACCAAGGAGGGCACCTACCAGGGCAAGTGTGCCGAGCTCTGCGGCGAGTACCACTCGCTCATGCTCTTCCAGGTCAAGGTCGTCTCGCAGGCCGAATACGACGAGTACATCGAATCGCTCAAGGACGCCGGCCAGACCGGTCGCCTCGACGCCAGCTACAACACGAACACGAACCTGCCGGGCACCGGTGGCCGTGAAGTCGAACACGAGGAGTAGGCCCGAATGACTACAGCAGCACCGGGCTACAGCACGGCCCGCGTCGCCCGCACGGGTAACGTCCTCGTCAACTGGATCACCTCGACGGACCACAAGACCATCGGGTACATGTACCTGATCTCGTCGTTCATCTACTTCTGCATCGGCGGCATCATGGCCCTCGTGATCCGGGCGCAGCTCTTCGCGCCGGGACTCGAGATCGTCGCGACCAAGGAGCAGTACAACCAGCTCTTCACGATGCACGGCACGATCATGCTGCTCATGTTCGCGACTCCGCTCTTCGCCGGGTTCGCGAACGTGCTGATGCCGCTGCAGATCGGTGCTCCGGATGTCGCCTTCCCGCGACTGAACGCCTTCGCGTACTGGCTCTACTCCTTCGGCTCGCTCATCGCGGTCGCCGGCTTCCTCACCCCGCAGGGTGCTGCGTCGTTCGGCTGGTTCGCCTACGCACCGCTGTCGAGCACAACGTTCTCGCCGGGTATCGGCGGAAACCTCTGGGTCTTCGGGCTCGCGCTCAGCGGTTTCGGAACGATCCTCGGTGGCGTGAACTTCATCACCACGATCATCACGATGCGCGCGCCCGGCATGACGATGTTCCGCATGCCGATCTTCACCTGGAACACGCTGGTCACCTCGATCCTCGTGCTCATGGCCTTCCCGGTTCTCGCCGCGGCCCTGTTCGCGCTCGGCGCCGACCGCGTGTTCAACGCGCACATCTATGACCCGGCCAACGGTGGCGTCATCCTCTGGCAGCACCTGTTCTGGTTCTTCGGTCACCCGGAGGTCTACATCATCGCGCTGCCGTTCTTCGGAATCATCTCCGAGGTGCTGCCGGTGTTCAGCCGCAAGCCGATCTTCGGCTACAAGACCCTCGTCTACGCGACGATCGCGATCGCGGCGCTGTCGATCACGGTGTGGGCTCACCACATGTACGTGACCGGATCGGTGCTGCTGCCGTTCTTCTCGCTCATGACGATGCTCATCGCGGTACCGACGGGCGTGAAGATCTTCAACTGGATCGGCACCATGTGGCGTGGTTCGGTGACGTTCGAGACCCCCATGCTCTGGGCGATCGGCTTCCTCATCACGTTCACCTTCGGTGGTCTCACCGGCGTGATCCTGGCCAGCCCGCCGCTCGACTTCCACGTCTCCGACACCTACTTCGTGGTGGCGCACTTCCACTACGTGGTGTTCGGCACGGTCGTCTTCGCCATGTTCTCGGGCTTCTACTTCTGGTGGCCGAAGTGGACCGGCAAGATGCTCAACGAGCGTCTCGGCAAGATCCACTTCTGGCTGCTGTTCATCGGCTTCCACACGACCTTCCTCATCCAGCACTGGATCGGCGTGAAGGGCGGCGTGCGTCGTTACGCGACCTACCTGCCCGAAGACGGCCTGACCTGGATGAACCAGCTCTCCACCATCGGAGCGGCGATCCTCGCCTCGAGCATGCTGCCGTTCCTCTTCAATGTGTACATCACGGCGCGCACGGCTCCCAAGGTCACCGTCAACGACCCGTGGGGCTTCTCCCGCTCGCTCGAGTGGGCGACGTCGTGCCCGCCGCCGCGTCACAACTTCACCTCGATCCCGCGCATCCGCTCGGAGGCTCCCGCCTTCGACCTCAACCACCCGGAGGCCGGCATCCCCGTCGGCATCGGGCCGGCCAAGGACGCGCCCGACGCCCCCGTGTACGACAAAGCCGATGAGAAGGTGAAGTAGCCATGAAGGCCAATGCGAATATCTTCTGGATTCTTGCTGCGTTCCTCTTCGCCGCGGACATCGCGTACATCGTCTGGTCGCTGCTCGACCCGCACTTCCTGGCGTCGAACCACGGTTCGATCGACTGGGTGGGCGGCGTCGCCATCGGACTCAGCGGTGTGCTCTCCGCGTTCATCGCGTTCTACGTCGGCCAGGTCCACTCCGCCCAGGGCGGCGAACTGCCCGAGGACCGCGTGGACGCGAACATCGACGACGGCGATGCCGAGCAGGGCTTCTTCGCCCCGTGGAGCTGGTGGCCGGTTATGCTCGGCGCGAGCGGCGCACTGGTCTTCCTCGGCCTCGCCGTGGGTGTCTGGGTCAGCCTGATCGGTGGAGCCGTGGTAGTGGTCAGCCTGGTCGGCTGGCAGTACGAGTTCTATCGCGGCTACCACGCCCACTAGAGCCGTGGCCATCCGTTCGGCACGACCGGGCGACGCGGATACCGTGTTCGCCCTGCTCCAGCAGCTCGCTGAGAGCTACCTCCCCGACCGGGAGGCGTTCGACGAGACCTTCGCCGGGTTCCTCGACCCCGAGGCTCACGGCTTCATCCTCGTCGAGGAGAGCGACGAGGGTGTTGTGCGCGGCTACACGCTGACCACGCTGTCCCGCCTGATGCACACCAACGGTCCGGCCGCCCAGCTGCAGGAACTGGTCGTGGAGGAGTCCGAACGCGGCAAGCGCATCGGCGCGAGCCTGGTCACCGCGACCGAGGACGAGTGCCGCGCCCGTGGTGCGCGCCAGTTGACGGTGG